>Ga0209594_1001215_pt1 | contig 13124 bp, 12 predicted proteins | sample AshMeaCrysSpring_FD_184126 | JGI IMG/M metagenome (GOLD analysis project Ga0209594, IMG submission 184126) | Groundwater microbial communities from Big Spring, Nevada to study Microbial Dark Matter (Phase II) - Ash Meadows Crystal Spring... | ecosystem: Environmental > Aquatic > Deep subsurface...
AGGCGTCCCTCGCCGTCCACGTCGAGGAGAGAGTCGATACCCTCGCCGCTGCGCGAGACATATAGGTCGAAGCCCGGTCCGCCCTCGAGATAGTCGTCCCCGGCGCCGCCATCGAGCACGTCGTCGCCGCCACCCGCGTACAGCCGGTCGTCGGCCATGCCGCCAGTGAGGTGGTCGGATGCCGCGCCGCCGAACACGCGCTGCACCGCGTTCGGGGGGAGATCGGGGCCGTAGTAGGCCACGTCCGCCGTAGAGAAGCGCAGGCCGGTCGGAAGATCGGCATAAGCCTCGTTGCGGTAAGCGCTGTCGACCACTATCGGCAGATCGAGGGCGTTCGCCGCCAGAAGCTGGTAAAGCAGGTGCGCGCGATCGTCGATCCAGGCATCGGTGAGCACGCCCTGGCGCGCGGCCGGATCGTAGCGATCGAGCCCCCCTGTCGCGTTCGCCTCGGCCGCGAGCGTGGCGTTGCCCGTGAGGGCGAAGGGCTGAAGCGCGGCCAGCGCGTAGCGATAGCCGACGTCGTTGCGGGCGAGCGTCGCGATGTCCCCGGTGCGCGCATCGAGCAGCGAGTGCGCCGTGAGGCCCGGCAGGGTCGCGATCCGCTCGCGCAGGGCGGCGATGCGGTCGTGCAGCGCGACGCGCGTGTCGAAGGGCGCGTCGCCCCCGATCCCGCCGGCCTCGCCCACTGGCAGCGGCGCGTCAGTGCCGAGCAGCCATCGGGAAAGGGCCTCGACGATCCGCTCGTCGGTCACGCCCGGCGTGCGCGATGCCGCCTGGTGGATGCGCCCGAGCGCCTCGAGCGTGATCGCGGGGTTGAGTTGGGCGAGCAGGCCCTGCACGGCGAGCGCATCGACGATCTGGTCGATGCCATGGCTGTTCTTCTCGGTGCTCAGGTAGGTCTCGGCGCTCGGCGGGGTCCCCGTCGCGTCCGACGAGATGAGGTCGATGTCGTCGCCCGGCGCGGAACCTTCGGTCTCGATGGTATGAATCCGCGAGGCGACAGAGCCGAAGCTCGGGTCCGGGTCAGGCGTGAGGTGCGGAGCGAAGAGACCGAGGAAGGCGCTGCTGAGCCCGTCCGAAGTGAGCGGCGGATCGAAGCCCGGCGCATTGAACGTGAAGGCCTCGGCAAAGAGGGCGGGGAAGAGCCGCAGCGCGACTGCTGCGAGGTGCCCGCCAAGCGAGTGACCGGTGACCGTGACCCGGTCGCCCGCGCCGAGCAGTCCGAGACCGGTGCCGTCGTAGTCGGCCTCTAGCCAGATGAAGCGGTCGACGCGCAGCGGGTCGCGCACGGCGTAACTGCCGGAGGCGGGGGGCAGCAGGCCGGTGTGCAGCCGCAACTGCAGCACATTCGTGCTGCCCGCGTCCGCGCGCAGGCACTGCACATAGTTGAAGAGCGCTACGGCCTGGGAGATCGCGATGCCGTCGAGCCGGATTTCGCCCAGGTCCGCCTGCAGCAGATCGTCAGCCGTCTGGCCAAAGCTATCGATCTCGGTGCCGCGGATCGCCAGCACCTTGCTCGTGCCGTTCGCGAACAGCGTGGCCGAGAATCCTGAGTCGTCGTTGGGGTGGTAGTCGGCGATGGACCAGTTGAGTTGTTTGAAAACAAGTGAGCCCCCTGCTGTTGGCAGAACTTCCTCACGCGCGGCATCAGCAATTGATCGATCACGGCTGTCTGGCGTAACGAACTTGACGTAAGCGAGAGCAGCGAGATATGCATGAACTTCGATATCGATGAGTGTCATCCTTGACTCTCCTGTTTGTATTTATCGAGTAAGAACTGATGTTACGAGTGCCTCCAGGCCCAGTCGGCCATCGTCAGTCGTAACTGCACCGCTAGTGTTCTTTCCACAGACTCTCGGCGTCGCGACAATACCGGACAGAGCTATTAGAGTCCGGTCTGCCCAGCCCCAGCGGATCGTATATTCCGTTAACTTTCCAAGGACACTGCCGTTTTCCCGATCGATAATCTTGTCGACGTGTACTGGCAGTGCAACCCGCTTCGGGTTTTTAGCTAGTTCGAGATCATTGGTCTCTGTAATCAATTGCACGCGACTCAGAAACATATCTACTTCGGTGCGGACCTCCTGTCCGTTATCAATGGAGAATCTGAGTTGCCTTCCGGAAACAGTGTCTTCTACGAAATCAAATCCGTAGTTACTCCAGTACGGTATGTCCGAGCTTCCTAGAAAACTACGCGAGGGCGTTGTTCCATAGACCACCAACCCCGTCTGCTCGCACAACTCCTTTGCCCGCTGTCCGATCAGGTAGACGTCCCAATACAGGCCGACGGCGGCGAGCAGCAGCAGGCCGGCGGTGAGTCCGCCTTCCGCCAGCAGGCGCGTGCGCCGCGGCTTGCCCTCGACGTTCGGGCGCAATGCCCAGCGCGCGAATCCCCAGAGCAGCGGCGCGAGCAGCGCCAGCACCAGGAGCCCGGTGCCGATCGTGTAGTAGGTCGTTCCGAACAGCGTCACCATCTCGCTTGCCTCATCCCGCCTCGGCCCGCAGGGGCTGCGGGCCAACCGGCCCCCCGGCCTGCAAGGCGTGCAGCCGGGCATAGAGTCCGTTGCGTCGCAGCAGCTCGTCGTGCGTGCCCCGCTCCGCGACGCGCCCGGCGTCCAGCACGATGATACGGTCGCAACGCCGCACCGTGCTCAGTCGGTGCGCGACGATGATCACGGTCCGGTTGCGGCAGATGGCGTGCATGTTCTGCTGCAGAATCCGCTCCGATTCGTAGTCCAGCGCGCTCGTCGCTTCGTCCAGGATCAGGATCCGCGGATCGGTGGCCAGCGCGCGCGCGATCGCCAGCCGCTGGCGCTGCCCGCCGGACAGCGAGGAACCGAGCTCGCTGAGCACCGTGTCGTAACCTTCCGGCAGCTCGAGCACGAACTCGTGGGCGCCGGCGAGCGTGGCGGCGGCGATGACCCGCTCGAGCGGCATGCCGGGGTCGGCGAGAGCGATGTTCTCGCGCACGGAGCGGTTGAACAGCACGGCCTCCTGCAGCACGACGCCGGTGCGCCGCCGCAGCCAGGCGGGGTCGACCAGGGCGAGGTCCACGCCGTCGACCAGCACCCGTCCGGTCTCGGGCACGTAGAGCCGCTGGATCAGCTTGGCGAGCGTGCTCTTGCCCGAGCCCGACCGGCCGACGATGCCGACGAGCTCGCCCGCCGCGATCTCGAGCGACACGTCCTCCAGCACCCGTGGCCGGTCCGGTGCGTAGCGGAAGGACACGTGGTCGAGCCGTACCGCGCCGCGCAGGTCGGGCAGGCTGGTCCGTCCGGGGCTGTGGCCCGGCTCCGCGGGGGTGTCGAGGATATCGGCCAGCCGGCGCACCGAGACGCCGGTCTGCTGGAAGTCCTGCCAGAGCTGGACGAGTCGCAGGACGGGTCCGGTGACCTGGCCGGCAAGCATGTTGAAGGCGACGAGCTGCCCGACCGTGAGTCCGCCGTCCATCACCTGCGTCGCGCCGGCCCAGAGCACGAGAACGCTCGTCACCTTGCCAATGAGCGACGCGGTCTGACCGGCCACGTTCGACAGCGTCGCCGCGCGGAAGCTCGCGCCGACGTAGGCGGCAAGCTGCTCCTCCCAGCGGCGCTGCATCTGCGGCTCGACGGCCATCGCCTTGAGGGTTTCCACCCCGCTGACGGATTCGACGAGAAAGGCCTGGCTGTCAGCGCCGCGGCTGAAGCGCTCCTCCACCAGGCGGCGCAGCGGCGGGGTGACCACGAGCGAGAGCAGCAGAAAGAGAGGCAGCGCGCCAACGACCAGACCCGCGAGCGGCAGGCTGTAATGAAACAGCAGGGCGATCAGGACGATCGCGAACACGAGGTCGATCACGAGCGTGAGCGCCCCGCCGGTGAGGAACTGTCGGACGTGCTCGAGCTCTCGCACCCGCGCGACCGAGTCGCCGACGCGCCGGGCGCGGAAGTAGCCGACGGGCAGCGCGAGCAGGTGGCGGAAGAGGCGCGCGCCGAGCACCGCGTCCACGCGCTGCGTGGTGTGGCCGAGCACATAGCCGCGAAGCCCGCCGAGCAGGACCTCGAAGACCGAGAGCGTCAGCAGCCCGACGGCGAGCACGTCGAGGGTCGTCAGCCCCCGGTGCACGAGGACCTTGTCCACCACGACCTGGAAGAACAGGGGCGAGGCGAGCGCGAGCAGTTGCAGGAAGAGGGAGGCGAGCAGCACCTCGCCGAACAGCCGGCGGTGCGCGAGCAGGGCGGGGATGAACCAGCGCAGGCCGAACCGCCCCTCGTCCGCCGGCGTGGCCACCCGCCGCGCGAAGAGCAGGAGCCTTCCGTTCCAGCCAGCGCAGAAGGCCCGGCGGTCGAGCGCGCGCGGCTGCCCCTCGAGCGGGTCGTGCACGAGCACCTGATCGGGCCGTGCGCCCGCGAGGACGACGAACCGTCCGTCCGACTCCGCAATCGCAGGCAGGGGGGTCGCGGCAAGCCGGTCCCAGCCGCTCCGGATCTCGCGCGCCTTGAGGCCGAGGACGCGAGCGGCATGCAGGATGTGGGAGGCGGCGAAAGGCCGGCCGGGCTCGCCGTGCTGGTGACGCAGGGCCTGGGGGTCGGCCGCAACGCCGTGGAAGCGCGCGACGAGCGTGAGGCAGGCAAGGCCGGAATCGGCCGCAGGATCATCCGTGATCTGGGACATGGCTTCGTCATCCGTGACGTCGGGCCAATTTAGGCACAAGGCCATGGGTTGGGGCAAGGGCCTGATTGACCATTGCGCTACCGGGCCGCCGGTGCCGCTGCTAGGATGCGCGCCGTTCTCTCCGGCCGGACCCGCCGATGGTCACCGTCGTCTACCCGGGCACCTTCGACCCGATCACCAACGGACATGCCGACATCGTGGCCCGGGCCGCGCGGCTGTTCGACAGGGTGATCCTCGGCGTCGCGGTGAATGCGGGCAAGAGCCCGGTATTCAGCCTGGACGAGCGCGTGGCGCTGGCCCGCGAGGCGCTCATGGGCATCGCGCGCCTCGAGATCGTGGCGTTCAGCAATCTGCTCGTGGACTTCGTGCGCGAGTGCGGCGCGGGCGTGGTGCTGCGCGGACTGCGCGCGGTCTCGGACTTCGAGTACGAATTCCAGCTCGCCGGCATGAACCGGCGCCTGGCGCCTGAGATAGAGACGCTCTTCCTCACGCCGGCAGAGCAGTACACCTTCATCTCCTCGGGCTTGGTGCGGGAAATTGCCGCCCTCGGCGGGGATGTGTCAGAGTTCGTGCACCCCGTCGTGGAGCAGGCGCTGCGCCGCAAATTCGGCTGACAGCTTCCGCCGAGCGACCCGATCCAAGGAGTAGAAACCATGGCCCTGCTCATCACCGACGAATGCATCAACTGCGACGTCTGCGAGCCTGAGTGCCCCAACGGCGCCATCTCGCAGGGTGACGAAATCTACGTGATCGACCCCGACCTGTGCACCGAGTGCGTAGGCCACTACGACACCTCGCAGTGCGTCGAGGTGTGCCCGGTCGACTGCATCATCCCGGATCCGAACCACGAGGAATCGAAGGACGAGTTGACGGAGAAGTACAAGCGCATCACCGCCCAGTCCTGATCCCGCCGTTTCAAGTTGTCGCCGGCGCAGCCGATAGCCGGCCGACGCCCCGCGGCCCCGTCTCGCGAAGGAGCTGAGGAAACCCATGCGTGTGCTCGTCGTCGTGCTCGCTGCCTGTATGGCCCTGCCGGCCGGCGCCGGCCTGTACAAGTGGGTGGACGAGCAGGGAAATATCCAATACTCGGACCGCGTGCCGCCGGAGCAGGTCGAGCGCGCGCGCAGCGAGATGGACAAGCGCGGCCTCACGGTCAAGCGCACCGAGGCGGCCCGCACGCCGGAGGAGATCGCCAAGGAGCAGGAGCTCACGCGCCTGCGAGCGGAGCGCGAGCGACTCGAGGCGGAGCAGAAGGCGGCCGACCTGGTGCTGCTGCGCACCTTCCGCTCCGAGGACGACATCCTGATGGCCCGCGATGGCAAGGTGCAGGCCATCGACACGCAGATCGGCGTCACGCGCAGCCTGGTCGCGCAGACACAGGAGCGCCTCGCCGAACAGCAGCGCGCTGCCGCGGACATGGAGCGCCAGGGCATGCCGGTGCCGCCCAAGCAGGTGCAGGCGATCTCCGACCTGCGCCGGCAGGTGAACGACAGCTATGCGGCGATCGTGCAGAACGAGCAGGCGCGCGCCCAGGTGATCGAGAAATACGACCGCGACCTCGTCCGCTTTCGCCAGCTGCAGTCGCCGAGCCAGGCGGGGGCGGCGGTGCCCAAGGCGAAGGAGCGTGTGTCGCTGCTGGACACGGTGGTTCCCTGCGGCGACGAGGCGGCGTGCGAGCAGATGTGGAAGAAAGGCGACGCCTACCTGCGCCTGAATGCCGTCACGCCGATGCGGCTGCCCGCGGCGAACATCGTCTCCACCGCGCCACCGCAGAAGGAGGACGAGTTCAGCCTCACGCTCTCCCGCCTGCCGGACAAGGACGGCAGCGGCACGCGACTGTTCCTCGACCTGCAGTGCCGCGACTCCGCGGCGGGACGCGAGTTCTGCAATGGCCCGCAGGCGCGCAGGGTGCGCGAGGGTTTCAAGGCGGCGCTGACGGCCCCCTGAGGCTCAGCGTCGGCGGATGAGGGTGCCGATGCCCTCGTCCGTGAACAGTTCCACCAGCACCGCATGGGGGACGCGCCCGTCGATGATGTGCGCGGAGTTGACGCCGCCCTTCACCGCGTCCAGCGCGCAGCCGATCTTCGGCAGCATCCCGCCGGTGATCGTGCCGTCCGCCACCAGGGCGTCCACCTTCTCGAGCGTCAGCCCGGTGAGCAGGCCGCCCTGCTTGTCCAGCAGGCCGCGCGTGTTGGTCAGCAGGATCAGCTTCTCGGCTTTCAGGACCTCGGCCACCTTCCCCGCGACGAGGTCCGCGTTGATGTTGTAGGAGTGCCCGTCCGCGCCGATGCCGATCGGCGCGATCACCGGGATGAAATCGCTCGCCGTCAGCATGTCCACCACGCGGGCGTCGATGCTCTCCACTTCGCCGACGTGGCCGATGTCGATGATCTCGGGCACCTCGAGGTCCGGGGTCTTGCGCTCGATGTACATGCGCCGCGCCCGGATCAGGTCCCCGTCCTTGCCGGTGAGGCCGACCGCGCGGCCGCCGTGGCGGTTGATGAGGTGCACGATCTCCTTGTTCACCAGCCCGCCGAGGACCATCTCGACCACGTCCATGGTCTCGGCGTCGGTGACCCGCATGCCCTGCACGAACTCGCTGCTCTTGCCGAGCCGCTCGAGCAGGCTGCCGATCTGCGGGCCGCCGCCGTGCACGACGACCGGGTTGAGGCCGACCAGCCGCATGAGCACCACGTCGCGCGCGAAGCTCTGCTTGAGCTCCTCGTTCTCCATGGCGTTGCCGCCGTACTTGATGACGACGGTTCGGCCGCGGAAGCGCTGGATGTAGGGCAGCGCCTCGGACAGCACGTGGGCGACGTCGTGCGCCTGGTCGGGGGTGAGGCTCATGGGCGGGCTCGCAGTCCGGCAGACGTCAGAAGGGCAGGGTCACGTAGGGGGCGGCGCCATTGACCAGGGAGCGGAAGTCGGCCTGGATGCGCGCGAGCGCGTCCTCGTCGTCCGCCTCGAAGCGGAAGGTCAGCGCCGGGCTGGTGTTGGAGGCCCGGACCAGCCCCCAGCCGTCGTCGAATTCCACGCGCAGACCGTCGAGCGAGTTGATTCGCCCATCGGGGAAATTGGCCAGCTCGCCGAGACGGCGCATCAGGACGAAGCTCGCGCCCTCGGCGAGCGGTACGGTGAGCTCGGGCGTGGCCGGACTCTGCGGCAGGTCGTCGAACACTTCGTCGGGCGTGCGCGACTCGGAGGACAGCACTTCGAGCAGGCGCGCGCCGGCATAGAGCGCGTCGTCGAAGCCGTACCAGCGCTCCTTGAAGAAGATGTGCCCGCTGAACTCGCCGCCCAGCAGCGCGCCCGTCTCGCGCATCTTCGCCTTCATCAGGCTGTGCCCCGCCTTCCACATCACCGGCCGGCCGCCGGCCGCCAGGATGAAGGTCGGCAGGTGCCGGGTCGACTTCACGTCGAAGAGGATGTCCGCGCCCGGATTGCGCAGCAGGACATCGCCCGCGAGCAGCATCAGGGCCTGATCGGGCCATACGATGCGGCCGTGCCCGTCGACCACGCCCAGCCGGTCGCCGTCGCCGTCGAAGGCGATGCCAAGGTCGGCCTCGACCGCCTGCACCTGCAGCGCGAGCGCCTCGAGATTCTTCGGCTGGCTCGGGTCGGGGTGGTGGTTGGGGAAGCTGCCATCGATCTCGCAATAGAGCTCGAAGACGTCGCACCCGAGCTGGCGGAACAGGGCCGGACCGATCAGGCCCGCGGCGCCGTTGCCCGCATCGACGACGATCTTCAGCGGCCGGATCAGGCTCACGTCCGCCGTGACGCGCTGCAGGTACTCGTCGGCGAAATCGCGCTGCTGATAGGAGCCGGACCCGCGCAGGACGTCGCCGCTGACCATGCGCTCCCGCAGCGCCTGGATCTGCTCCGGCGCCGGCGTCTCGCCGCCGATCATAAGCTTGAAGCCGTTGTACTCGGGAGCGTTGTGGCTGCCGGTGACCATCACCCCGCAGCCCGAGCCGAGCTGCATCGCGGCGAAGTAGAGCACCGGGGTCGGCACGAGGCCGATGTCGACGACGTCGCGGCCGCTGGAAACCAGCCCGCGCACCAGGGCCTCGCTCAGCGCCTGGCTCGTCGGTCGCCCGTCCCGGCCCACCGCAATCTGCTGTTCGCCGCGCTCGAAGACGGCGCTGCCGATCGCGCGACCCAGCTCGAAGGCGAACTGCACGGTCACCGCGTCGTCCACCGGGCCGCGGATGTCGTACATCCGGAACGCGCTCTCCGGCACCTGCGGCCTTTCGCCGCCGAGGGAGGGCGGGGCCTTCTGTTCCACCGGTGTCGGAACGGGGGCGGGCGTGACCGGTTCGATGGGCCGGCCGGCGCGCGGGCTCTGCTGGGGCTCGGGCACCTGCTCGTCCGCCGCAGCAGGGCCGAGCACGGTCAGGAGGCGGGCCGTGTCCGAAAGTCGTGTGGCCGGGGTTCCGTTCTGTCGGCGCGGCACAGGCCGGCCGCGCGCGGCGGCGGCGATCAGCGCGGCGTCCGCGTCGTAGTCGCGCCGCAGCCAGGTCCCCCAGGCCCAACCGATCAGGAGGAGCAGCAGCATCGCTGGCGCCGCGACGGCGGCGGAGAGCAGGTAGCCCGTGGTGTCCTGTCCCGCCGGCCAGACCGCGATGCGCCAGATCGTGCCGGGGACTTCCACCTCGGCGGTCGCGCGGCCGTTAGCCGGCGGGGCACCGGCATTCACGCCGAGGCTCACCGTCCGCTCGCCCACCCGCTGGACCAGTTCGTAGCGGTCGCCTTGCCGACCGCCGAGGGCGTCGAGCGTCCGCTGCAGCGTGCTGGCGGGTAGCGCGGCGACCAGCAGGCTGCGCAGCTTGCCGTCAGCGGGTGCCGTCAACGGGGCGGCCACGGCTGCATGCATGTCGGGGGTGCCCACCTGATGCATCTCGGCGGGGACAGTGGTCGCGCCGCGCTCGGCCCGGCGCAGCAGCTCGATGGTGGAGAAGCTGATCGGTAGCGGGCCGCGCGCATCGGGATCGGTCGTGCCGGCGGGGACGAGTCGCAACAGGATGTGCTCGCCGATCACGGGACGGAGCTGATCGAGGGTGGCCTTCGCGTCGTCGGGCGCCGGGGTGTCGCGCAGGGTGGTCGAGGCGAGGGCCTGCAGCAGGCGCCGCAGCGCCGCCACCTCCGCACTCAGGCGCTCCGCCAGCGCGGTCGCCGCCGTCTTTGCGCGCTCCGCGGAGCGCGCGGCCTCGTGCTCGGTCGCGATCATCTGTACCGCGAGGGCGGAGACGAAGAGCACGATCGCCGAGAGCGCGGCGGCGCCGAGCACTCGGTTGGCCAGGGTCGAGCCGGTCTTCGCGGCGGGGCTGCCTTGCTTGGGTTTTGCTGCCATGTCCGGTCCAGTCGCGGAAAGGGCCTAGTGGCGCCCGGAGTGGCCGAACCCGCCTTCTCCGCGCGGGCTGGCCGTGAACTCGTCGACGATCTCGAAGCGTGCGCGCACCACCGGCACGAGCACGAGCTGCGCGATCCGTTCGCCCACCTCCAGCCGGAAAGCGGCGTGGCCGCGATTCCAGCAGGAGACAAACAGCTGGCCCTGGTAGTCCGAGTCGATCAGGCCGACCAGATTCCCTAGAACGATACCGTGTTTGTGACCCAGACCGGAACGGGGAAGGATCATCGCGGCAAGCCCGGGGTCGCCGATATGGATTGCCATGCCGGTCGGCACGAGATGGGTCTCGCCCGGTTCGATCACGAGGGGGGCGGTCAGCATGGCGCGCAGGTCCAGCCCCGCCGAGCCCTCGGTTGCGTAGGCCGGCAGATCGAACTCGCGCCCGAGGCGCTCATCGAGGATCTTGAGCTGCAGCGCGTGCATGGAAGCGCTCCGCGATCAGGGTGGCGAGCTGCCGCGCTAGCGGTAGCTTGGGGGCGCGGGCGAGGACGGCGCTGCCGCCGTCCCACAGGACCGTGAGGGCGTTCTCGTCGTGCTCGAAGCCCGACCCGGCGGCGCCCACGAGGTTGGCCGCGATCATGTCGATGCCCTTGGCGCGGCGCTTGGCCTCGGCCTGTTCCACGACGCGCTCGGTCTCCGCCGCGAAGCCGACGGTGAACGGCCGGGAGGGGAGGGCGGCGACGGCCGCGAGTATGTCCGGGTTGCGGACGAGCTCCAGCGCGAGCCGCTCGGCGGTCTTCTTGATCTTGCCCGGAGCGGGCGCCACGGGCCGGTAGTCCGCCACCGCCGCGCAGCCGACGAAGAGGTCGCAGTCGGCCACGCGCGCCAGCACGGCCTCGTACATCTGCGCCGCGGTCTCCGTGCCGACGCGATCGATGCCGGGCGGGGCGGGCAGCACGGTTGGACCGCTCACCAGGGTGACGCTCGCGCCCTGCTCGCGCAGGGCCTGGGCGAGCGCGTAGCCCATCTTCCCGGAGCTGCGGTTGCCGACGTAGCGCACGGGGTCGATGGGCTCGCGAGTCGGACCCGCCGTGACCAGCGCGCGCACGCCGGCGAGCGGGCCGGCGGCGAGCATGCCGACCGTCATCTCCAGCAGCTCTGCCGGTTCGAGCAGGCGTCCCGGCCCGATGTCGCCGCAGGCCTGCGCGCCCTCGGCCGGTCCCCAGAGCAGGACGCCTCGCGCAACGAGGCGGGCGACGTTGTCCCGCGTGGCGGGGTGGCGCCACATCGCCTGATTCATCGCCGGCGCGACGGCGAGCGGGGCGTCGGCCGCGAGACAGAGCGTGGTCAGCAGATCATCCGCGAGGCCGTGGGAGAGCCGGGCGATCAGGTTTGCGCTGGCCGGCGCGGCGAGGATCAGATCCGCCCAGCGGGCGAGCTCGATGTGCCCCATCGCCGCCTCGTGCGCCGGGTCGAAGAGGTCGCCGCGCACGGGGTTGCCCGAGAGGGCCTGGAAGGTCAGGGGGGTGACGAACTCGCGCGCGCCTGCGGTCATGACGACCCGCACCTCGGCCCCCTCGCCGCGCAGCAGTCGCGTGAGCTCGGCGGCCTTGTAGGCGGCGATGCCCCCGCTCACGCCGAGCAGGAGGTGGCGACCGGCCAGGCGCTCTGAGCTCATCGTGTTCCCATCGCCACAGAAATCCGGGCAAGATTAGCCGAACAGCCGGGGCGCCGAAAGGCGACCGCCACGCTTCGGATCCACAGGGAGGTGGACATGACGATACGTGACTGGCCCGCGGGGGAACGCCCGCGGGAGAAGCTGCTGGAGCGTGGCGCCGAGGCGCTCACCGACGCCGAGCTGCTCGCCATCTTCCTGCGCACGGGCATCGCCGGCCGCTCGGCCGTCGATCTCGCGCGCGATCTGCTCGCGGCGTTCGGCGGCCTCGCACCGCTGCTCGGCGCCGAACGGGCGCGCTTTTGCGCCGCGGCCGGGCTGGGCGACGCGAAGTATGCGCAGCTCAAGGCGGTGCTCGAGATGAGCCGGCGCTTTCTCGCGGAGAACCTGCGCCGCGGCGAGGCGCTGAGCTGCCCCGCCGACACCTTCGCCTACCTGCGCGCGCGGCTCGCGAGCTACCCCTACGAGGTCTTCGCCTGCCTGTTCCTCGACAACCGCCATCGCGTGATGGCCTACGAGGAACTGTTCCGCGGCACGATCGACGGCGCGAGCGTGCACCCGCGCGAGGTGGTGCGGCGCGCGCTCGGCCACAACGCGGCGGCGGTAATCCTCGCGCACAACCACCCCTCGGGCATCGCCGAGCCGAGCCAGTCCGACGAGCACATCACCCGCCGGCTGCGCGAGGCGCTCGCGCTCATCGACGTTCGTGTGCTCGACCACGTGGTCGTCGGCGACGGGGCCTGCGTGTCCTTTGCGGAGCGAGGGCTGCTGTGAGGCTCCCGGCGCATGCGCCGCAGGGACTGTGGTTCCTTCTGCCTCGCGGGTTGCGGCCGGCGGCGGGGCTCTGGTATAAAGCCGCCTCTTTACCGCCCCGGGCGGCCGCAGGCGTTTTTCGAGGTCCCGTGTCATGTCCAGAGTCTGCCAGGTGACGGGCAAGCGCCCGATCGTGGGGAACAACGTTTCCCACGCGAACAACAAGACCAAGCGCCGGTTCCTGCCGAACCTGCACTACCACCGCTTCTGGGTCGAGAGCGAGCAGCGCTTCGTGCGGCTGCGCCTGACATCGAGCGGCATGCGCATCATCGACAAGAAAGGCATCGATGCCGTTCTGGCCGAGATGCGGGCCCGCGGCGAGAAGGTCTGAGGCAGGAGGGACGGACGATGGCCAAGGCGATCCGCGAGAAGATCAAGCTGGTGTCCACCGCGGGCACCGGGCACTTCTACACGACGACCAAGAACAAGCGAAACACCCCGAACAAGCTCGAGTTCAAGAAGTACGATCCGAAGGTGCGCAAGCACGTGGCCTACAAGGAAGCCAAGATCAAGTAAGGCGTCCGGAGGGCGCTTCACCGTCCACCGCAGGCCCTGCCCGGTGGACAAAGACGAGAAACCCGCCGACGGCGGGTTTTTTGTTGGGCGCGTGACCGCGCGGCCCGTGCAGTCAGTGCGGCT
>Ga0209594_1001216_pt1 | contig 13121 bp, 11 predicted proteins | sample AshMeaCrysSpring_FD_184126 | JGI IMG/M metagenome (GOLD analysis project Ga0209594, IMG submission 184126) | Groundwater microbial communities from Big Spring, Nevada to study Microbial Dark Matter (Phase II) - Ash Meadows Crystal Spring... | ecosystem: Environmental > Aquatic > Deep subsurface...
GAACTCGCGGGCACCGGTGAGATCCCCGCCGAGGTACCCGAGGCGGCGACGATCGCCGCCGTCTGGGACGAGGTGGTGCGCCGGCACCCGCCGCTCGCCGGCCACGCGCGGGCGATCGCGTGCGCCCGCAACGCGCGGCACGCCAGGTCGGACACCCCCGTGGCCGAGGGCGACGAGATTGCTTTCCTGCCGCCGGTGTCCGGCGGCTGAGGAGATCAGTGGACCGCACGAACATCGCCGCCGCGATGCTCGACGGATCCGAGCGGCGGGACCAGGTGCCCGAATGAACGACGTCATCGAGAAACTCAAGACGGTCGAGGCGCGCTACGACGATCTCATGGCGCGCATCGCCAGCCCCGCGGTCCAGGCCGACCCGGCCGAGTACCGTACCGCGACCAAGGCGCTGAGCGACATCCAGGAACTCGTCGAGAAGGGCCGTGAGTTCCGCGGCGTGCTCGAGGAGATCGGGCAGGCCGCCTCGCTCGTGGACTCCGCCGGCGAGGACGCCGAGCTGCGGGCGCTCGCCGAGGAGGAGGTGCGCACCCTGGAGTCGCGTCGTGATGCGCTGCTCGACGAAGTCACGGTGCTCCTCGTGCCGAAGGACCCCAACGACGAGAAGAACGTCGTGCTCGAGATCCGGGCCGGCACGGGCGGTGACGAGGCAGGCCTGTTCGCCTCGGACCTGTTCCGCATGTACGCGCGGTACGCGGAGCGGCGTGGGTGGAAGGTGGAGGTGCTCTCCCAGAGCGAGGGCTCGCTCGGCGGCACCAAGGAAGCCATTGCTACCATCGAGGGCAAGGGCGTGTACAGCCAGCTGAAGTACGAGAGCGGCGTGCACCGCGTGCAGCGGGTCCCGGCCACCGAGGCGAGCGGACGCATCCACACCTCCACGGCAACGGTGGCGGTGCTGCCCGAAGCCGAAGAGGTGGACGTGCAGATCGAGGCGAAGGACCTCCGCGTCGACACGTTCTGCTCGAGCGGCCCTGGCGGACAGAGCGTGAACACCACCTACTCGGCCGTGCGCATCACGCACCTGCCCACCGGCCTCGTCGTGTCGCAGCAGGACGAGAAGTCGCAGATCAAGAACCGCCAGAAGGCGATGAAGGTGCTGCGCGCGCGCCTCTACGAGATCGAGATGCGCAAGCAGCAGGACGCCATCGCGAAGGATCGGCGCAGCCAGGTGGGCAGCGGCGACCGATCCGAGAAGATCCGGACCTACAACTTCCCGCAGAGCCGCATCACCGATCACCGCGTCAACTTCACGACCCACCAGCTCGTCAACGTCCTCAACGGCGACCTCGACGAGCTGCTCACCGTGGTCGGCTCGCACTACCAGGCCGAGAAGCTCAGAGAAGCCACCGCCGCCGAGACCGGCGCCTGAGGCCGTGCCGGCCGCAACCCCGCGGACGCTGCGCGGCGAGGTGACGGCGCGCCTGAGACGAGCCGGGATCCCGGGCGACGAGGCCCGGCTCGACGCGGAACTCCTCGTCCGCGAGGCACTGGGCCGATGGGATCGCGCGCGGATGATCGCACACGACACGGATCCCGCGCCCCAGGAAGTGGCCACGCGCCTCGAGGCGCTGGCGGCGCGCCGGGCCGCCCGCGAGCCCATGGCCTACGTACTCGGGCGCGCGGAGTTCTGGGGTCTTGAATTCGAAACCGGGCCCGGAGTGCTCGTCCCACGGCCCGAGACGGAACTGATCGTCGAGCGCGTGCGGGGCCTTTTCGAGGGCACCGCCGGACCACGGCACGTGGCCGACGTCGGGACCGGCAGCGGCTGCCTCGCCGTGGCCCTGGCCCACATGTTCCCGTCCACCCGGGTCACCGCCACCGACATCTCGCCAGCCGCCATCGAGGTGGCCCGCCGCAACGCGCGGCGGCATGGCGTCGAGCCGCGCATCACGTTCCGCGAGCGCGCCTTCACGGGGCAGGCCGGCGGGTGCGACCTCATCGTGTCCAACCCGCCCTACGTGCCCGAGGGCGATCGCGCCATGCTGCAGCCGGAGGTGCGCGACCACGAGCCGCCCGCCGCGCTCTTCGCGGGCGCCGACGGGCTGGACGTGATCCGGGCGCTCGTTCCACTCGCGTGGAATGCGCTCGACGAGGCGGGAGGATGGCTCGTGTTCGAATTCGGCGCAGGTCAGGCCGAGGCCGTGCGAGCCCTCCTCGCCGGCGACCGGTGGGCGGAGGTCACCATCGCCCCCGACCTCCAAGGCATCCCACGCGTGGCGTGCGCGCGCAAGCGAGTGGCTTGAGCGTGCGCCGCTCCGGCGCGCCTGGACAAGGTGCGCCTGTCGCCCGCCGGAGCCGCGCAGGAGGGCCTGCCAGGGGACGGACGCCGATGGGCATCAGCCCGGCGGCCAGCCGAGACCGCGCCCGGCCAGCAGGTGGAGATGGACGTGGAACACCGACTGGCCAGCTTCCGCATTGCAGTTGAGCACCGTCCGGAAGCCGCGCGCGTCGTAGCCGAATTCGGCCGCGATCGCCACTGCGCGCCGTACCATCTCTCCCACCAGGCCATCGTCGTCTGGCGTCAGGTCGTTCAACGTGGCGATGTGGCGCGTCGGGATGATCAGTACGTGCAGCGGAGCCTGCGGGTGGATGTCGTGGAAGGCCACCAGCCGTTCGCTGCGGAAGATGGTCCGTGCAGGGGCCTCACCCGAGGCAATCCGGCAGAACAGGCAGGACATGCCGGCATTGTAGCGGCACGGGTCACAGGGGCGTCAGCGATCGGTGCCTGCCGGTCTGCGCGTGCGGTCAGGGCCGGGCGCCGTGACCCCGACGACGGCGCTGCCTGGACAGCGACGTCAGCCGATCCGAGTGAGCACGTAATGCCCGCCCCGGTCGCCGTCGCGCACGAAGTCGTCCACAACGAACCCGCGCACCAGGTACGCCTCGAAGGCCTCGCGCGTACGTGAGCGCCAGTCGAGGGCGAGGGTTGGGGCCTCCCGCAGCATGTCGGTGAAGCGCGGCGGGACGCGCAGGCCGGGGCGGGCCGCACCGGTCGCCGGGCGGGGCGCGTCCTCCCACGCGAGCCACCCGCCCCCGGCGGACCTCACGCCATTGACCCACGCATCGGGCCGTGACGCCGGGGCCGCGGCGGGCGATGCGCCCGGCGTGCCGGACTGCGGGGCCGCACTGGCTCGCGCCCGCACCGCCGGCGAGTCGAGCCGCCACTCGACCACCAGCCGGTCGGTGGCCACGCCCCGGTGCAGCGGGCTCTCGGAGGACCCGTAGACGTCCCGCAGGTACTCCGACGAGGTCGCCCCCAGGACGGTGAGGTTGAGGTGCGCGTTCTCGACCTGCAGCGGGTCGAACGTCCAGGCGATGAGGCCGAGGCCCTGCGCCAGCACACGTTCGCGCTGGGCGAACTTCAGCTGCCGTGCCACGCCCCGCCCCCGGTGTTCCGGCAAGACCCCCAGAATGTGCGACCAGTGCAGCAGCTCGCCGCGGCGGCGGCCGAAGAAGCTGTACGCGAATCCGACGAGCGCTCCAGCGCCGTCGTAGGCGCCGAGCACGAGCGCGCCGCATTTCACGGTCGCCACCATCACGTGCACCGGCACCGCATCGTCGCCCGACGCCAGCTCCCAGACGCGCTGCTCGAGGGCGAACACGTCCGCGAAGGCCTCGACGGTGTCCAGTTGCCGGATGACGTAAGGGCCGCCGCCCAGGTGATCCATGGCCCCTGCCGCTCCAGTGGATGTCGAGTCTTCGTGCCGGGCCAGTTCGCCCGGGGAACGCGCGCCTCCAACCGACGACTGCGCGTCCGCCAGCCGCAGCGCGTCTGCATTATCCTGTGCTCAGCGGCAGCTCACAACGACCCTGTCGATGGAGGGAGGACTGATGAGACGAGTTCCAGCTTTCGCCTGCGCGGCCGCACTGGCTGCCGTGGTCGCTGCGCCCGCGTGGGCCGGCGTGGGAGCGACCGTACTGCTCAAGTCTGGCAGCCGGATGAGCTGCGAGGTCCTGGACCTGGACGCCTCCGGCCTCAGGGTACGAGTCGGGGGCGGCGAACGCGCCATTCCGATTGGCGAGGTGGCCCTGATCGATTTCCAGGGCGATGCCACCAATCTGCCCCGCACGGAGACGAGCCGGGCGGCCGGGGGCCTCGTCGTCATGCGCAGCGGCCAGATGGTGGAGGCTCGCCTGCACGACTTCGGCGGAAACGGACCGCTGCGAGTCACGGTGAACGTGTCCGGGACCCTCCGGGACTACAGCTCCGACGAGGTGGCGCGGGTGTACCTCGCGTCGGTGCCGGGCGGCGACGGCTCCGAGACCGCCGTGCCCCCCGTTGGCCAACTGCCCGGTCAGAGCCGGCTGCGAATCGAAGGGACCCGCCTCTGGACCCCGACGGGCATCTACGTGCGGCGCGGCGAGCGTGTGTTCATCTCGGCCGAGGGCCAGATCCGCCTGAGCGACGACTCCAACGACCTCGCCACGCCGTATGGGTCCACGGCCCAGCGTTACGCCGCCAGGGCACCGATGCCGCGCGAGCTCGCCGGCGCGCTGATTGGCCGCATCGGTGACACTGGCCGGCCTTTCGGCCTGGGCAACCCGAATGCGGAGGTCCCGATGCCGGCCGATGGACAGCTGTGGCTCGGCGTGAACGACGACGAGACTGGGGACAACGTGGGTGCGTTCACGGTGGAGCTGCGCGGCGGCAGCCGCCGGCCGGTCACGCCACGCCGACAGTGAGCCCGCCAGCCCGCCAGCGCTGAAGGGCGAGCCCCCGTGCGAGCCGGCCTTCCGCGCCGACGCGCGAAGCCCTCCGGGCCAGCCACCGGCGAGCTGGCCGACGGGCCTGTCGGTCTCGACCGAGCGAGCGACGGACGGGCCGACGGACGGTACTGCCGTACAATGGCCGGATGCGCCGGCCTCGGCCGGCAGGACCGACGGCATGCCCGACTGGAAGAACACTGTCAACCTGCCCCGCACCGACTTCCCCATGAAGGCGAACCTGCCGGCCACCGAGCCGCAGGTGATCGCCCGCTGGCAGGAGCAGGACCTCTACGGGCAGATTCGCGCCGCGCGCGCCGGGGCGCCCACCTTCATCCTGCACGACGGCCCGCCGTACGCCAACGGCCGTATCCACCTCGGCACCGCGCTCAACAAGATCCTCAAGGACTTCGTCGTCAAGTCCAAGACGATGGCCGGCTTCGACGCGCCCTACGTCCCGGGCTGGGACTGCCACGGGTTGCCCATCGAGCTGAAGGTCGATCGCGAGCTCGGCCCGAAGAAGCGTGACATGAGCACCGCCGAGTTCCGGCGGGCCTGCCGCGCTTATGCGCAGCGCTTCGTCGGCGTCCAGCGCGAGGACTTCCGCCGGCTGGGCGTGCTGGGCGATTGGTTCAACCCTTACTTGACGATGAACTTCCCGTACCAGGCCGCCATCCTACGCGCCCTGGGCCGGTTCGTCGAGCAGGGGATGGTCTACAAGGGCAAGAAGCCCGTGCACTGGTGCATCCAGTGCCGCACGGCGCTCGCCGAGGCGGAGGTGGAGTACGAGCCGCACACCTCGCCGTCCATCTACGTGGAGTTCCCCCTCGACCCGGCGCACGCCAGCCAGGCGGCCGCGCGCATCCCGGGCCTCGAGGGGCGTCCCGTGTCTGTGCTGATCTGGACGACGACGCCCTGGACGATCCCGTCGAACCTCGCGGTGGCGTTCCACCCCGAGTTCTGGTACGGCGCCTACGAGGTGGACGGGCGGGCCGTGCTGCTCGCCGAGGATCTGGCCGGGCAGGTCGCGTCGGTGACCGGGAAGGCGCTCGGCGCGCCGCTCGCCCGCGTGAAGGGGAGCGCCCTCGAGGGGCTGCGGTTCCGGCATCCGCTCTACGACCGGCCGTCGCTCGGCGTGCTGGCCGGGTACGTCACGCTGGAGCAGGGCACCGGGGCCGTGCACACGGCCCCCGGCCACGGCGCCGACGACTACGCCACGGGTGTGCAGTACGGGCTCGACATCTACGCGCCGGTGGGGCCCGGCGGGCACTTCAGCGAGGAGGTGGGACTCTTCGCGGGGCAGCGGGTGTTCGAGGCCAACCCGCACGTCGAGGGCGCGCTCGCCGAGGCCGGCCGCCTCTGGCACCGCAGCGAGTTCTCGCACAGCTACCCGCACTGCTGGCGCTGCCACCACCCCGTGATCTTCCTCGCCACGGCGCAGTGGTTCATCTCGATGGACGAGCACGACCTTCGCGGCCGGGCGCTCGAGGCGATCAACCGCGTGCGCTGGACACCGGCGTGGGGCCAGGAGCGGATCCACAACATGCTGGCCCACCGCCCGGACTGGTGCATCTCCCGGCAGCGCTCGTGGGGCGTGCCGATCCCGGCCCTCCAATGCGCCGGCTGCCGGCAGTCGATCCTCACGGGGGCGCTCACCGAGCGGGCCGCGGCGGTGTTCGAGCAGCACGGGGCGGACGCGTGGTACGAGCGGCCGACCGAGGAGTTCGTGCCCGACGGCTTCGAGTGTCCGCAGTGCAGCAGCCGCACCTTCGAGCGCGAGCAGGACATCCTCGACGTGTGGTTCGACTCCGGGTCGAGCCACGAGGGCGTGCTCGGTGTGCACCCCGCCCTCCGCTGGCCCGCCGACCTGTACCTCGAGGGCAGCGATCAGTATCGCGGCTGGTTCCACAGTTCGCTGCTCGTGGGCCTTGGCACACGCCGCGCGGCACCGTACCGCCACGTGGTCACGCACGGCTTCGTCGTCACCGAGGCGGGCAAGAAGATGTCGAAGTCGCTCGGCAACGACGTGCCGCCCGAGCGCGTGATCGAGAAGAGCGGCGCGGAGATCCTGCGCCTCTGGGTGGCCATGGTGGACTATCGCGAGGAGGTGCGCTTCGGCGACGAGATCCTCGCGCGGACCATCGAGGCGTACCGCAAGCTGCGCAACACCCTGCGCTACCTCGTCGCCAACCTCTACGACTTCGATCCGGCGACCGACCTGGTCGCGGTCGAGCGGATGCTCGAGGTGGACCGCTACGCACTGGCCGAGTACGCCGACGCCGCCGAGCGGGTGCTGCGCGCCTACGAGGCGTACGAGTTCCCGACCATCTTTCAGGTGATCAACGCGCTGGCGACCGTGGAGCTGTCGGCCTTCTACTTCGATGTCTCGAAGGACCGCCTCTACACCTTCGGTGCGCGGTCCCTGGATCGGCGATCGGCCCAGAGCGCCATGTACCTGATGGCCGATGGCCTGGTGCGCCTGATTGCGCCGGTCCTGCCGATCACGGCCGACGAGCTGTGGCGCCACCTGCCCGGCGCGCGCGAGGGGTCGGTGCACCTCGCCCGGTTCCCCGACGGCCTGGACCGCCTCGTGGACTGGGATCTCGCGGGCCGCTGGCACCGGCTCATTTCGATTCGCGACACCGTCAACGCCGCGATCGAGGAGCAACGGCAGCAGAAGGTCGTGGGCACCTCTCTCGAGGCACACGTGCACCTCGAGGCCAGCGGAGAGGACGCCGCCCTGCTCGAAGCCCACCGCCACGCGCTGCCCATGCTGTTCATCGCCTCGCAGGTCAGCCTCACCGCGGGCGGAGAGGCCCCCTCGGCTGCGCTCGGGGCGGGCGGCGTGCGCGTCTCGGTCACGCGCGCCGGCGGCGTGAAGTGCATCCGCTGCTGGCGGTACGTGCCGGCCGTGGCGGGTGACGAGCGCCACGCCGGCCTGTGCGATCGCTGCGTGGCGGCGGTGTCGGCGCCCGTGGGCGGGCGGGCGTGAGGCGACCGCGCGCATGACCCGCTCCACCTGGCCCGCGCTCCGGACGCGCGCCATGCTGTTGCTCGTCGTCGCACTCGTCGCGGTCGACCAGCTCACGAAGGCGGCCGTCGTCGGGTACCTGCCGCTGCACGGCAGCGTGCCGATCGTGCCGGGCCTGCTGAACCTGACGCACGTGCGCAACACGGGCGCCGCCTTCGGCGTGCTGAACGCGGTGGACTTCCCCTACAAGGCGGCCGTCCTCACGGTGGCCGCCCTCGCCGCGCTCGTGGCCATCGCGTTCTACGCGGATCGCGTCGGCGCCGACACCCGCATCGGCCGGCTCGGCATGGCCCTGGTGATCGCCGGCGCCATCGGCAACCTGATCGACCGCGCCCGCCAGGGCTACGTCGTGGACTTCGTGGACGCGCACTGGCGCGGCTGGCACTTCTGGGCCTTCAACGTCGCCGACGCGGCCATCACGGTCGGGGCGGCCTGCGTCATCCTCGACGCCCTGCTCCCGCGGCGCAGCCATGTTCCCGAGACTGTTTGAACTCGGTCCGCTGACCGTCTACTCCTACGGCGTCCTGCTGGCGCTCTCCTATTTCATCGGCCTGTACACGGCCGTGATCCGCGCACGCCGGCGCGGGCTCGACGGCAACCGGATCATGGACCTCGGCGTGTGGATCATCCTCTCCGCACTCGTCGGGGCCAAGCTCCTGCTCGTGCTGGTGGACTTCAGCCACTTCCGCGAGAATCCCCGGGACCTGTTCTCGATCGCGCGGTCGGGCGGGGTCTTCTACGGCGGGCTGATCCTCGCGGTGGCCGTCGGCATCTGGTACGTGCGGCGGCACCGCATGCCGGTGTGGGCCACGGGCGACCTCGCCGCGCCGGGCATCGCCCTCGGTCAGTTCGTGGGGCGCATCGGCTGCTTGCTGGCGGGCTGTTGCTACGGCGGCCACTGCGTCCGGCCCTGGGCCGTCACGTTCACCAATCCACTCGCCGCCGAACTGTCCGGCACGCCGCTGAACGTGCCGCTGCACCCTGTGCAGCTCTACGAATCGCTGGCCGTGCTCGGCGTCTTCTTCGCCGTCCTGGGGATCGAGCGCCGCCCCGGAAACTTCACGGGCCGGACGTTCTGGGCTTACGTGCTGCTCTACGGCCTCGTTCGGTTCGTGACGGAGCACTTCCGCGGCGATCCGCGCGGGCAACTCCTCGCGGGGCTCTCCACCTCGCAGGGGATCTCGCTCGCGCTCGTGCCGCTCGCCATCGTGATGCTCCTGGTGCTGTCGAGGCGAGCGGCCACGGCAGCCGCCGTGGCCGCCCCGGCACGCCGCGGCCGACCGACGCCATGACCTCCGCCGACGACCTCGACGACACGGGCCTCGAAGACGACGAGGTGGTGGCTGTCGAGATCAGCGGGGAACAGGATGGCCAGCGCGTGGACCAGGCCCTCGCCGCGTTGATCCCCGGCCACTCCCGAACGCAGATCCAGCGGCTGATCAAGGAGGCGCGCGTGCGGGCCGACGGGAACGTGGTGTCCCGTGCGAGCCAGCCGGTGCATGCCGGCTGCTCCGTGTCCGTGCGAATCCCCCCGCCGGCCGCCGCCAGGCCGGAGGCACAGGACCTGCCGCTGCCCATCGTCTACGAGGACACGGACCTCGTGGTGGTGGACAAGCCGCCGGGGATGGTCGTGCACCCGGCCGCGGGACACGCCGAGGGCACGCTCGTGAACGCGCTCCTGCACCACGTGCCCGATCTCAGCGGGGTGGGCGGCACGCTGCGGCCCGGCATCGTGCACCGGCTCGATCGGGGCACCTCTGGCCTGATGGTCGTGGCCAAACACGACCGGGCGCACGCCGAGCTGGCGCGGCAGTTCCAGGACCGCGAGGTGGACAAGGAATACGTCGCGCTCGTGTGGGGCGTGGTGCAGGCGGGTCGGCGCATCGAGGAGCCGATCGGCCGCGACCCTCAGGACCGCCAGAAGATGTCCACGCGGGCGCGCCGCGCGCGCACCGCCGTGAGCCGCATCATCCGGGCCGAGCACCTGCCCGGCGTGACGCTCGCCCGCGTGGTGATCGCCACGGGGCGGACGCACCAGATTCGCGTGCACCTCAGCGCCATCGGCCACCCCGTCGTGGGCGACCCCCTCTACGGCGGCATCCGCCGGCGCGTGCCGCCGCACCTCAAGGGCGTCACGCACCTCACGCGGCCGTTCCTGCACGCCGCGCAGCTGGCCTTCACGCATCCGGGCGACGGGCGGCGGCTGACCTTCGAGTCGCCACTGCCCGCCGACCTGCAGGACGTGCTCGACACGCTGCGCCGGGCAGCTGAGGCCAGAGACAAGGGGGAGTGAGCCCATCAGGCGCCGCGGGAGCGGCGCCCTCCGACAGTCGGAGGGCCGGCCTCCTGGCCGGCCTGGGCGGACCTCTGCCCTCCAAGACCCTCGTCGTCGGGCTCGGGCGGCGGGCACGGCGGGCCGAGCCGGCTCACGAAACCGGCGAGCACGAGCCCGCCTGGCAGCTGAGCTCGATTCTCATCCGCGGCACGTCGCGGCCGTTGATGTTGTGCCCGGTCACCCGCACCTTCACTCGCTCGCCGTTGTCCTCGACGTTCACCCAGGCGAACTGGCCAGACTCGGTCGACACGCCGTGGCTGTAGGGTCCCCCCTTCTCGGTGGGACTGCGATCGAACGGGGCGGCCTGCACCACGGGGAAGCCCCGCGCGCCGGACTCGCCGCCGGTCGTATAGTTGCTGTTCCGCCCGTCGTCGATCGCCAGCATGTGCGCGTCACCGGCGAGCATCAGGGTGCGGCCGGTGAGGCCCAGCGAGGCGAAGCGATCGGCGATCATCCGGCGCTCCCACGAGTAGGGCTGCCAGCCGTCCTCGGGGTCGCCCTGCCTGGTGATCCACGGCACCGTGCTCACCCACACCAGCAGCGGCACGTCGTCTCTCGCCGCGCGGGCGAGGGCCTCCTCGAACCAGGCCCGCTGCCGGGCGCCCAGCATGCTCTTGCCCGGCCCGTCCGGCTGGCCCACCGGATCGCGCTCCGAGCGGAGATCGGTGACGATGAACCGCACGCGCCCCACGGTGAACTCCTGCTGGATGGTCGTGGGCGATTCGCCGGGGGCCGCGGCGAGCGGGTAATGCGGCACGTTCTGGACATAGGCCGTTCGTGCCGCCGGGCGCGCAGGCGACAGCCGATCGCTGTCGTTGGGGCCGTAGTCGTGATCGTCCCACATGTAGACGATCGGCACGTGGCGATAGAGTTCTGCCTGGCGTGGCTGTCCCAGCACGCGGTCGTAGGCCCGCCGGAACTCCCCGGGATCGTTCTTCCCGATGTTCGAGTAGTGCAGGTCGCCCATGTGCACGAGGAACAGCGGCCGCCGATCCAGGATGCTCGAGTAGACGATGCTGTTGGAGAACGCGCTGAGCATCGAGCCGCCCCCGCACGCCGAGGCGGCAAACGCGAAGTCCATCGGCCCGGTGCGAAAGGTGCGCAGCTCGCCCGTGGCCGTGCGGCCCTCGCCAGGGCTGACGGTGTAGTAGTACCGCGAGTTGGGCTCGAGATCCTCCAGCGTGAAGGTGACAACGCCCTGCGCGTCAGGCCGCGCGGCCGCGTCGAGCGGCGTCCGCCGCGCCCCCTGGAACTGCCGGTCGATGTCGTACTTGAGGTGCAGGTCGGGCGCGGTGCCACGCACCTTCGCCTTGACGATGGCGGAGGTGGGCGTGATGGCACCGGACCACATCCAGACCAGGCCGAACGGCGGGCCGGCAGCGGGTTGGCTGGCGGCGAGCAGCGCGGCAAACGTGGTCACGAGGGCGGCGACAGGGAGACCGAGGCGGTGGCGCACGCCAACAAGGCTACACTGACACCATGGCCGAGGTCTTGTCCTCCGTGATGCGGTACTCGGGACGGGTGTTCGGGGTCGCGGTGGACCGGGTGCGGCTGCCGCACGGCCGCGAGGCCGACATGGAGGTCGTGCGTCATGCGCCGGCCGTGGTGTTGCTGCCGCTCCCCGACGCCGATCACGTCATCCTCATCCGCCAGTACCGATACCCCGTCGATCGGTGGCTCTGGGAGTTGCCCGCCGGATCGATCGACGCCGGGGAGACGCCGGAGGCCGCGGCGCAGCGCGAGTGTCACGAGGAGATCGGCCTGGTGCCGGCCACGGTCACGCCCCTCGCGCGGTTCTTCCCAACGCCGGGCTACTGCGACGAGGAGATGCACTTCTTCCTCTGCACGGCCCTCGCGACGCCCCCGCACGCCGCCCACCAGGATCCCGACGAGGTCATCGAGCCGCGGGTGTTCACCCTGGCCGAAGCGCGGGCGATGGTGCAGCGCGGGGAGATTGCCGACATGAAGACCGTGGTGGGGCTGCTGCTCGACACCCGGCCCTGAAGGGCCGGTCCACGCACCCTGACCGCCGCCCGCCACGCGTCCGGGCCGTCGTGGCACGGCTCAGCCCCGGGACAGGGCGCCAGGGGCCTGGTCGTGGCACACCGCTTCAGCGCTGTGCCGCAGCCCACTACGTCGCGAGCGCCGCGTACGCCTCCTCCACCGTCGCCTGGTGGATGGCGATCGTGTGCTGGACGTGCCGCGCGTAGCCGCCGGCCAGCGTCACGACGAGCGGCAGGCCGGCTCGCCGGCAGGTGCGGAACACCATCGCATCCCGCTGCCGCAGCCCGTCGAGGGTCAGCGCGAGCCCGCCGAGCTGATCGTCGCGATAGGGATCGGCGCCGGCGAGGTAGAACACCAGATCCGGGGCGAAGCCGGTCACCTGCGGGAGCGCCCCCTCGAGCCGCGCGAGGTACTCCGCGTCGCTCACGCCGTCGCGCAGCCCGATGTCGAGCGTGCTCGGCGGCTTCACGGCCGGGTAGTTGTGCTCCTGGTGCATCGAGAGCGTGAACACGTCGGGATCGCCGGCGAAGATCGCCGCCGTCCCGTTGCCGTGGTGCACGTCGAGGTCCACGACCGCCGCCCGGCGGATCTCGCCGTCGCGCTGCAGCACGCGGATGGCCACGGCGACGTCGTTGAACACGCAGAACCCCTCGCCGTGCTCGGGATAGGCGTGGTGCAATCCACCGCCGAGGTGCACGGCGAGCCCGTGCGCCCGCGCCAGCCGCGCCGCGGCAATCGTCCCCCCGACCATCAGGCGAAACCCCTCCACGATGGCGGGGGACCAGGGCAGTTCGAGCTGGGCCACGTCGGCGACCGACATGTCGCCGGTACGGAGCTTCCGGAGGTAGCCCTCGGTGTGCACGAGGCCCAGCTCCGCCCAGCTCGCCGGCAGCGGTTCGACCACGCTGGTGGGCGGGAGCAGGCCTTGGTCCCGCAAGCGGGCTTCGAGGAGCCGGTACTTCACGGTCGGGAACACGTGGACACCCACGTCCACCGCGTACCGCGACGAGAACACCACCTGCATGATGCGGCCCG
>Ga0209594_1001220_pt1 | contig 13079 bp, 12 predicted proteins | sample AshMeaCrysSpring_FD_184126 | JGI IMG/M metagenome (GOLD analysis project Ga0209594, IMG submission 184126) | Groundwater microbial communities from Big Spring, Nevada to study Microbial Dark Matter (Phase II) - Ash Meadows Crystal Spring... | ecosystem: Environmental > Aquatic > Deep subsurface...
GGCCGTACCGCTGCTTGCAGCGTACGTCGCGACGTTCTTCGGCTACTGGTTTGGCGCGGCTCGCCTCGCAACGGGTGAACCGGCCAGCAATGCAGGAAAGAGTGGGTAACACGAATCATGGCCGCCCCCGAACACGCCGCAGGTCCCGCGAACAGCACCGAATACATCACCCACCACCTGACTCACTACAAGGTCGGTGAAGGGTTCTGGACCTGGCACATCGACACGATCTTCATGTCGGTCCTGCTCGGCCTGGTCACACTCGGACTTTTCTACGCCGTGGCCCGCAAGGCGACCGCCGGCGTGCCGGGCAAGGGTCAGGCGTTCGTCGAAATGGTCGTCGAGTTCATCGACACGACCGTCAAGGAAGTCTTCCACCTCGACCGCTCGTTTCTTGCCCCCCTCGCCCTCACGATCTTCGTGTGGGTATTCATGATGAACGCGATGGACCTGCTGCCGCTCGACGTGCCCGGCGCCGTGGCGAGCTGGTTCGGCATCCACTACTGGCGCGTCGTGCCCACGGCCGATGCCAACACCACCTTCGCGATGTCGATCACCGTGCTGCTCGTCGTGCTGTACTTCTCCTTCAAGGCGAAGGGCGTGGGCGGCTACGTGCACGAGCTCTTCACGGCCCCGTTCGGCGCGCACCCGGTGCTGTGGCTGCCGAACTTCTTCCTGAACCTGGTCGAACTGCTCTCGAAGCCGGTATCGCTGGCCATGCGACTCTTCGGCAACATGTACGCGGGCGAACTCGTGTTCATGCTGATCGCGCTGCTCGGCGCGACCTGGGCGGGCTTCACGTTCAGCAGCTCGCTCGGCATGCTCGGCCAGATCCTCATGGGGGCGGGCTGGGCGATCTTCCACATCCTGATCATCACGCTGCAAGCGTTCATCTTCATGGTGCTGACCGTCGTGTACTCCGCGATGGCCACCGAGCACCACTGAGGACGTCCGTTCGCAGCAGACCGTTCGTTCGTTCAAGCAACCGTTTCGTTTTACTGCAACCGCACTGATTGGAGATTGAGATGGAAAACCTCGCGCTCATCGCACAGGTACAGAGCTACACCGCGATCGCTCTCGGCCTGATCATCGGCCTCGGCGCCATCGGCGCCTGCATCGGCATCGGCATCATGGGCTCGAAGTTCCTCGAAGCCGCCGCCCGCCAGCCGGAACTGATCCCGACGCTGCAGGGCCGCATGTTCCTGCTCGCCGGCCTGATCGACGCGGCGTTCCTGATCGGCGTGGCGCTCGCGATGTTCTTCGCGTTTGCGAACCCGCTGCTCGCCCGCTTCGGTTAACGCGCGCCGCGCGAGGAGGTCGCCATGAACATCAACGCGACACTCATCGGCCAGGCGATCGTTTTCTTCGTCCTGATCTGGTTCTGCGTCAAGTTCATCTGGCCGCCTCTCATCAAGGCGGTCGAGGACCGGCAGAAGAAGATCGCGGAAGGCCTGGCTGCCGCTGAACGCGGCCAGACCGAGTTGCAGAGTGCCCATGGCGAAGCCCAGGGCATCATCAACGCGGCCCGCGAACAGGCCAAGAAGATCGTCGACCAGGCGCACAAGCGCGAGGTCGAGATCGTCGACGAGGCGCGCTCTACCGCCCTGGAAGAGGGCAAGCGCATCGTCGAGAACTCGCGGCAGGACGCGGCGCAGGAAAAGAACCGCGCCCGTGACGAACTGCGCAGGGACGTGGCCACGCTGGCCGTGGCCGGCGCATCACGTCTGCTGCAGCGAGAGATCGACCCGAAGGCCCACGCCGACCTGATCGAGCAACTGGCCCGCGAGATCGAGGGCGCCAAGGCCTGAGGCCCTGGCCCCACGGTCCCACGGAACCTGCTGGAGTAACGATGCATGGCTGAGAGAGCCACGGTAGCGAGACCCTACGCCAAGGCGGCCTTCGCCCACGCGCGGGACAAGAACGCGCTCGACGCGTGGTCGGGCTGGCTTGGTACAGCGAGGGCGGTCGTCGCGAGCGACGAGTACCGCGCGTTCGAGGGCAGCCCGGGCGTGAGCCGGGGCCAGCTGCGCGACCTGATCGCGAACGTGTGCGGCGACGCACTCGACGCGAACGGCCGCGCACTGCTCGACCTGCTGGTCGAGAACGATCGCCTCGACTACCTGCCGGAGATCGCCGCGCACTTCGACGAACTGAAGGCCGAACACCAGAACGTCGCGGACGTCGAGGTGGTCTCGGCGGCCGAGCTCAACGAAGCGCAGCGCACGCGACTGGCCGGCGCCCTGCGCGCACGACTGCGCCGCGACGTGCGGTTGCATTGCAGTGTCGATCCTTCGTTGATCGGCGGTGCGGTGGTGCGCTCGGGCGACCTGCTCATCGACGGCTCGATTGCAAACAAGCTCCAGCGTCTCGACGTCGAACTGACGACCGGCTGACGCACGAACGACTGAAACGAATCACGGCCCAAGCCGCGCAGTGCGGCAGGCCCGCAGAGGATTGGCAACATGTCCATCAAGGCTTCTGAGATCAGCGAACTGATCAAGGCACGCATCCAGAACTTCACGGCCGCCACCGAGGCGCGCAGCGTGGGTTCGGTCGTCTCGGTCACGGACGGCATCGTCCGCATCCACGGCCTGCAGGACGTCATGCAGGGCGAGATGCTCGAGTTCCCGAAGAACACGTACGGCCTCGCGCTCAACCTCGAGCGTGACTCGGTCGGCGCGGTCATCCTGGGTGAATACGAGCACATCTCGGAAGGCGACACGGTCAAGTGCACCGGCCGCATCCTCGAAGTGCCCGTCGGCCCGGCCCTGATCGGCCGCGTCGTCAACTCGCTCGGCCAGCCCATCGACGGCAAGGGCCCGGTCGACGCGAAGGAGTTCGACGTCATCGAAAAGGTGGCGCCGGGCGTCATCGCCCGCAAGTCCGTCAGCCAGCCGGTGCAGACCGGCCTGAAGTCGATCGACGCGATGGTGCCGGTCGGCCGTGGCCAGCGCGAACTGATCATCGGCGACCGCCAGACCGGCAAGACCGCCGTGGCTGTCGACACGATCATCAACCAGAAGGGCAAGGACCTGATCTGCATCTACGTCGCGATCGGCCAGAAGGCCTCGACGATCGCGAACGTGGTGCGCAAGCTCGAAGAAAACGGCGCGATGGCGTACACGATCGTCGTGGCGGCATCGGCCTCGGAATCGGCGGCGATGCAGTACATCGCGCCGTACTCGGGCTGCACGATGGGCGAGTACTTCCGCGACCGCGGCCAGGACGCGCTGATCATCTATGACGACCTGACCAAGCAGGCGTGGGCCTACCGCCAGGTGTCGCTGCTGCTGCGCCGCCCGCCGGGCCGCGAAGCGTATCCGGGCGACGTGTTCTACCTCCACAGCCGCCTGCTCGAGCGCGCCGCGCGCGTCAACGAAGAGTACGTCGAGAAGTTCACCAAGGGCGCCGTGAAGGGCAAGACCGGCTCGCTCACCGCGCTGCCGATCATCGAGACGCAGGCCGGCGACGTGTCTGCATTCGTCCCGACCAACGTGATCTCGATCACCGACGGCCAGATCTTCCTCGAGACCGACCTGTTCAATGCCGGTATCCGTCCCGCCATCAACGCGGGCATCTCGGTGTCGCGCGTCGGCGGCGCCGCGCAGACGAAAGTCATCAAGAAGCTCGGCGGCGGCGTCCGCCTCGCGCTGGCGCAATACCGCGAACTCGCGGCGTTCGCGCAGTTCGCCTCCGACCTCGACGACGCCACGCGCAAGCAGCTCGAGCGCGGCAAGCTCGTCACCGAGCTGATGAAGCAGCCGCAGTACTCGCCGCTGTCGGTCGCCGAGCAGGCGATCACGCTGTTCGGCGTCAACAAGGGCTACTTCGACGACGTCGAAGTGAAGCGCGCGCTGGCGTTCGAAGCGGCGCTGCGCGCCCACGTGAAGAGCAAGTACAAGGACCTGTTCGACCGCATCGAGACGACGAAGGACATGAACGCCGACGACGAGAAGGCGCTCGTGGCCGCGATCGAAGACTTCAAGAAGAACGGCGCGTACTGATCCCCCGCTCTTCGCGACGAACGCACAGGTAACAGGTAAGCCATGGCCGGAACCAAGGAAATCCGCCTCAAGATCAAGAGCGTGCAGAACACGCGCAAGATCACGAAGGCGATGGAAATGGTCGCTGCCTCGAAGATGAAGAAGGCGCAGGACCGCATGAAGCGCGGTCGGCCGTATGCGCGGCGCCTGCTCGACATCACGATGCACGCGGCGCGCGCCAACGCGGAATACCGCCACCCGCTGCTCACCCGCCGCGCGGACGTGAAGCGCGTGGGCGTCGTCGTGATCACGACCGACAAGGGCCTGTGCGGCGGTCTCAACACCAACCTGCTGCGCCTGGTGCTGAACCAGCACAAGTCGTGGCTGGAGAAGGGCATCGAGGCCGAGTACTGCACGATCGGCAACAAGGGCCTCGGCTTCGTCAATCGCATGGGCGGCAAGATCACGTCGCAGGTCACCAACTATGGCGACAACCCGACGCTCGAGCGGCTGATCGGCCCGGTCAAGATGCTGATCGACGGCTTCCTCGAGGGCCGCCTCGACGAGGTGCACATCTTCTCCACCCGCTTCATCAACACGATGAAGCAGGAGCCGCTGCATTCGACGATGATCCCGATCCCCGACGAATGGACGCTGCCGACCGGCGAGCTGATGAAGGCCGGCGTCGGCGCCGGCAACTGGGACTACATCTACGAGCCGGACCCGAAGGCGGTGCTGGACCAGCTGCTGGTGCGTTACCTCGAGACGCTGGTCTACCAGGCCGCGTCCGAGAACATCGCTTCGGAACAGTCCGCGCGCATGGTGGCCATGAAGGCCGCCTCCGACAACGCCCGCAACATCATCGATGAGCTGCAGCTCGTCTACAACAAGAGCCGCCAGGCCGCGATCACGAAGGAACTCTCCGAGATCGTGGGCGGCGCCGCTGCTGTCTGACGCTGCACCTCTTGCATAGCCACTAGTCACCAGCCACTAGCCACTTCTTTCTCAGGTACCGACATGTCCACCAACGCCATCACCCGCGGCACCATCGTCCAGACCATCGGCGCGGTCATCGACATCGAATTCCCGCGCGACGCGATGCCCCGGGTTTACGACGCGCTCGTGCTCGAAGACAGCGGCAACACGCTGGCCGAGAAGGGCCTGACGTTCGAAGTCGAGCAGCAGCTCGGTGACGGTGTCGTGCGCACCATCGCGCTGGGTTCGTCGGACGGCCTGCAGCGCGGCATGAAGGTGCGCAACACGGGCGCCCCGATCTCGGTGCCGGTCGGACCGGGCGTGCTCGGCCGCGTCATGGACGTGCTCGGCCGCCCGATCGACGAGCGTGGCCCGATCCAGGGCGACGAGCGTCGCGCCATCCACCAGCCCGCGCCGAAGTTCGACGAGCTGTCGCCGTCGGTCGAACTGCTCGAGACCGGCATCAAGGTCATCGACCTGATCTGCCCGTTTGCGAAGGGCGGCAAGATCGGCCTGTTCGGCGGCGCCGGCGTGGGCAAGACCGTCAACATGCTCGAGCTGATCAACAACATCGCCAAGGAGCACTCGGGCCTGTCGGTATTCGCGGGCGTCGGTGAGCGCACGCGCGAAGGCAACGACTTCTACCACGAGATGTCGGACGCCAAGGTCATCGTGCAGGAAGACCTGAGCCAGTCGAAGGTGGCGATGGTGTTCGGCCAGATGAACGAGCCGCCGGGCAACCGCCTGCGCGTGGCGCTCTCGGGCCTGACCATGGCCGAGCGTTTCCGCGACGAAGGCCGCGACATCCTGTTCTTCGTCGACAACATCTACCGCTTCACGCTCGCGGGCACGGAAGTGTCGGCGCTGCTCGGCCGCATGCCGTCGGCGGTGGGTTACCAGCCGACGCTCGCCGAAGAAATGGGCCGCCTGCAGGAGCGCATCACGTCGACCAAGACCGGCTCGATCACGTCGATCCAGGCCGTGTACGTCCCCGCGGACGACCTGACTGACCCGTCGCCGGCCACCACGTTCGGCCACCTCGACGCGACTGTCGTGCTCTCGCGCGACATCGCGGCGCTGGGCATCTACCCGGCCGTGGACCCGCTCGACTCGACCTCGCGCCAGGTCGACCCGAACATCATCGGCGAGGAACACTACGAGACGACGCGCGCGGTGCAGGCCGTGCTGCAGCGTTACAAGGAACTGCGCGACATCATCGCGATCCTCGGCATGGACGAGCTGTCGCCGGAAGACAAGCTCGCCGTGTCGCGCGCGCGCAAGATCCAGCGCTTCCTGTCGCAGCCGTTCCACGTCGCCGAAGTGTTCACCGGTTCGCCCGGCAAGTACGTGCAGCTGAAGGACACCATCCGCGGCTTCAAGGCGATCGTGAACGGCGAGTACGACCACCTGCCCGAGCAGGCGTTCTACATGATCGGCGCGATCGAAGAAGCCGTCGAGAAGGCGAAGTCGCTGCAGTAAGGACCCGTCATGGCCACCATCCGAATCGACGTCGTCAGCGCGGAAGAAGCGATCTACTCGGGTGAAGCCGAGTTCGTCGTGTTGCCCGGCATCGCTGGCGAGCTGGGCATCTATCCGCGTCACACCCCGCTGATCACCCAGATCAAGGCGGGCGTGGTGCGCATCAAGGTGCCCGGCAAGGCCGAGGAAGAGATGGTGTACGTGCAGGGCGGTTTCCTCGAAGTGCAGCCCGACCACATCAACGTGCTGTCGGATACCGCTATCCGTGCGGCTGACCTCGACGAGGCCAAGGTGCTCGAGGCCAAGCGACTCGCCGAAGAGGCGCTGCGCGCCCGCAGCGAGAAGCAGGAAATCGCGAGCGTCGAAGCGGAGCTTTCGGCGCTGTCGGCGCAGCTCGCGGCGATCCAGAAGCTGCGCAAGTCCCGGTAATGCTCCTCACCTCTCCCGCTGCAGCGGGAGAGGTCGGCCGACGGGATGGGTGCGGCCTGCGAGACGTCGGCAGCAGTCACCCAAGCCAATATTGACTGGCTTTTTGCTGCGCCCAACCTTTCTTGCAGCAACCAAGGCTGTTATGCCCGACGCATGCGCGGGACCTCCGTCCGGCGCGCCATCAGAAGCGGGGAAACACACAATGAAGATCTACCGTGCCAGCGTGACGCTGGCGGCTGCCCTGATCCTTGTCTCCGGACCCGTCCGTTCTGCCGACGACCCCAAGGTCGCAGCGGAAATCATGAGCCTTGCGCGTGCCCAATGGGATGCCGAAGTGGCAGGCAAGAGCATGGCCGAGCAATCGATGGCGACGGCCGACGACTACACCGAGTTCAATCCGGACTATCCGACACGCATCGATGGCAAGGCGTTGGCCGACCGGCTCACCATGGCCGCAGACATGGACGGTTCGAAGTCACTGGTGGGGGAAATGGCAAATCCCAAGGTGCAGGTGTACGGCGATACGGCCGTCCTGACCTACAACTTCCTGGGCGTTCGAAAGGATAAGGAAGGCAAGACCAGCCCGAACGTTGCCAAGTCGACGCGCGTCTACGCGAAGATGAATGGCAAATGGATGCTGGTGCACGCGAATTTCGCGCCGGTCACCGCAGCGCCCTGAAAGCCCGCACATCCCAATCCGGGGCGACCTGAACGGACACCTCACCCGCCCCCGGATGCCGCAAGCGTCCGGGGGCTTTTCAATGGTGCGACGCGCTGCCCGCCCGCCCGGAGGAACAACCTCGGCTCCGGTACAATCGCACGACTGTCACGAATCCGGACGTTCGATGCCCATCTCCGTCGTCATCCTGGCCGCCGGCCAGGGCAAGCGCATGAAGTCGGACCTGCCGAAGGTCCTGCAACCCGTCGCAGGCCGCCCGCTCCTGCAGCACGTCATCGACTCCGCCCGCCAGCTGGGCACCGACGACATCCATATCGTCTACGGCCACGGCGGCGAGCGCGTGCGAGAGACGCTGGCGGGCGAACACCTCACCTGGGCCTTGCAGGCGGAGCAACTCGGCACCGGCCATGCGCTGCAGCAGGCGATGCCCGGCGTACCCGACGGCAACCTCGTGCTGGTGCTCTTCGGCGACGTGCCGCTGGTGCAGCCGTCCACCATGCAGCGGCTGATCGATGCGGCCGACGGCGGCAATGCGCTGGGCCTGCTCAGCGTGCGCATGCAGGATCCCACGGGCTACGGCCGCATTGTCCGCGACCGCGCTGGCAACGTGGCGCGCATCGTCGAGCACAAGGACGCCAACCAGAAAGAGCGCGCGATCGACGAAGTGAACACGGGCCTGATGGCCGCGTCCGCGAAGCGCATGCGCGAATGGCTCGGCCAGCTGCGCAACGACAACGCGCAGGCCGAGTACTACCTGACCGACGTCGTCGTGATGGCCGCGAGGGCCGGTCTCAAGGTGAACGCCATCGCCGCCGCCGACGAAGACGAGGTGCTCGGCGTCAACGACAAGGTGCAGCTTGCCGCCGTCGAGGCCATTCATCGCCGCCGCCGCGCCACTGAACTCATGCTGCAGGGCGTGACGCTCGTCGATCCCGCTCGCTTCGATGCGCGGGGCACGGTGACCGCGGGCCGCGACGTGCACATCGACGTCAACGTGGTCTTCGAAGGCTACGTTTCTCTCGGCAACCGCGTGCGTATCGGCCCCAACGTACTGATCCGCGACTGTGAAATCGGCGACGACGCCGAGATCCACGCCAACTGCGTGCTCGACCGCGCCAAGGTCGGCGCGCGCGCGATCGTCGGTCCTTTTGCGCGACTGCGTCCCGACGCCGTCCTGCACGAGGAAGTGCATGTCGGTAACTTCGTCGAAGTGAAAAAGTCCGAGCTGCACAAGGGCGCGAAGGCGAACCACCTGACCTACCTGGGTGATGCGACGGTCGGTGAAAAAGCCAATATCGGTGCCGGCACCATCACCTGCAACTACGACGGCGTGAACAAGTTCCGCACGGAGATCGGCGCGGGCGCGTTCATCGGCTCGGGTTCGATGCTGGTCGCGCCCGTGAAGATCGGCGCCAATGCCACGATCGGCGCGGGCTCGACGATCACCAGGGACGCGCCCGACGACAAGCTCACCCTCGAACGCAGTAAGCAGCAGACGATCGACGGCTGGAAGCGTCCGGTCAAGCGACCGAAACCCTGAGACTCCATGCTCGAAGTCCGTCGCACCACGCCCACTGGCCTCGAGCAGCCCGCCGCGCCGACCGCAGGCTGCTGGCTCAACGTCACGGCCCCCACGCCCGCAGACATCGCCGCGGTCCGGCAGTTTGGCGTGCCTGCCGACCTGCTCGCGCACGTGCTGGACATGGACGAACGGCCTCGCGTCGACCTGGCGGCCGACAGCGTGCTGGTCGTGCTGCATCATCCCGCGCCGCGCTCCGGCGACGACGGTCCGCCGTGGGTCATGCGGCCGTTCAGCGTCGTGCTCACGCCGCATGGCATCGTCACGATCGCCGCGGCGCCGGTCGCATGCCTGCAGGCGATGCTGCACGAGGACGCGCGGCACCAGGTGTCGACGCAGCGTCCCGTCGAGTTCCTGCTGCGCATCTGCTGGCACGTCGCGGATGCGTGCCTCACCGCGCTGCGTGACATCAACGCACGCGTCGATACCCTGGAGAACGACCTGCGTCGCTCGCTGCGCAACGAAGAAGTCATGGGCCTGCTTGCCTACCAGAAAAGCCTGACTTACTTCGCGACAGGCATGAAGGGGAACGAGCTCACGCTGGAGCGGTTCGAGTCGCTCCCAATGGTGAAAATCGCGGGTCCCGACCAGGACCTGCTCGAGGACGTGCGCATCGAGATGCGGCAGGCGATTGCGATGGTCGACATCGCCGACCGCGTGCTCAGCGACATGATGGACGCTTTCGCTTCGATCGTGTCCAACAACCTGAACTCGGTGATGAAGGTGCTGACCTCGGTCACGATCCTGCTTGCAGTGCCCACGCTGATCGCCAGTCTCTATGGCATGAACGTCCGCCTGCCCGGCGCGCACGATCCGCTCGCGTTCGTCGCGCTGGTCGCGCTCAGTGCCGCGATCTCGGGCGGCCTGTTCCTGGTGTTCCGGAAGAAGAACTGGCTATGACGACGATGCGGGCAGCGTGATCGACGTGGAATTTGGTGCCAACCTGCCGGAAGTCCTGGCCTGCATTCGCATGGGCGGCTCGCCGGGCGTCGTCGTCCTGCGTTTACCCGCCTGAGGCGACGTCGCGTCATCGTTTGCGCCCACAAAAAAAGCGGGCCCGTTGCCGGGCCCGCCTGATTCACGCCTCTCGCTGCCGCACCCGACGCCCTTGCGGGACGCCGGGCCCGCGACCGGATCAGAACTCCTGCGAGAACTTGATGCCGATCGTGCGCGGTACCGTGCGGATGCCGTACGCCTGGTTCACGCCACAGATGCCGGTGGCGCACTGCGCCGAGATGCCGATCGGCGCGTCCTCGTTGGTGACGTTCGAGATGAAGAGGTCGACCGTCCACGAGTCCTTGCCGATGCCGCCGCTCAGGTCGAGCACCGTGCGTGACGGAATGTCGCCCAGGACATCGTTGTCGGCTGTGTCGAGGTTCGACGGACGGCTGGTCTCGTACATCAGCGCGCCCTGCGTGAAGGCCTCGAAGCTGCCGAGCGGGAACTCGTAGCGTGCGACCACGTTGCCCTTGAACTCAGGCGTCAGCGGGAGCGGGGCACCCTTCGGCGCGGCACCACCGTCGTACTCGTCCTGCAGCTCCGAGTCGTAGTACGCGAGCGAGGTCGACAAAGTCAGGCCTTCGATCGGCATCCACATGCCCTGCAACTCAGTGCCGAGCACCTCGGCCGTCGGGCCGTTCGCCACCTGCGTGATGGCGTTGGCGCCCAGGAACGAGACCTGGAAGTCTTCCCATTCTTCGAGGAACACGGCGCCGTTGAACTGCACCGTGTTGTCGAGGAACGTGGTCTTCCAGCCGAGTTCCCAGTTGGTCAGGAAGTCGGACGTGTAATCGCCGGCGAACGGGTTGCGGTTGATGCCGCCGGGGCGGTAACCCTCGGACCACGTGCCATACATCATCGTGTCGTCGGAGAACTTGTAGGTGAGGTTCACGCGACCGATGTGCTCGCTTTCCTTGATGACCTTGTCGACGTTGAGGCAGGGTGCGTCCTTGTAGTCGTCCTGCGACGGGCAGCGCCACTCGCCGTTGCGCGACCAGCCCTGGCCGATCGGCGAGAAGGCGCCCGAGCCGCCGTTGTTTGGATCGCCCGGCTCGTCGACGTCCGACGAGCCCGTGCCCGGCACGCGAGCGGGGTTGAAGCCCAGGCCGAAGCCGAAGAAGCCCTTCACCGTCACTTCAGGCTCGAAGAAGCGCGCGCCCAGTGTCAGTGTCAGCTTGTCGGTGATGTCCCAGTCGATGCTGCCGAAAATCGCCTGGTCCTTGTCGGTGCGGTCCAAGTTGTTCAGGTACACCGTGTCGGCGAAACGACCGATGTTCGGCTGCCCGAAGTTCATCAGCATCGCATCGGCGAGGCCTTCGACCATGAAGTTCTGCTGGAACTCGTGCTCCTGCTTCTGCCAGAACAGGCCGATCATGCCGCGCACGCGCCGGTCCTGCGGCGTGCTCACGCGCAGCTCGTGGCTCTGTTTCTTGTACTTGTCGTCGTTGGTATAGCGCGCGACCGGCGGGATCGCGTCGCCGTTGTTGTCGAAGTGCAGGCCCGAGAAGTAGCCCGTGGTGTAGTACGCGTCGTAGAAGTACGAGTAGTCGGAGTAGTCGAACGAGGCGTCGACGTCGCGATCGAGCAGGTTGCCCGAGTACACCACGTCGAACATGCCGATCGAGCCTTCGATGGTCAGGCCGATCTGCGTCCACTCGTCGTTGACGAACTCCGGCTTGAAGTGCGTGACCGCGTTGTCGCCCGAGGTGAAGCTGCTGAGGTCGTCGGCCCACGAGCCTTCGCCTTCCTGCTTCTGCGTCTGCACCGCCGGCGTGACGACCCAGTTGTCGCCCAGTTCGAGGCGCAACGCTGCGCGGGCGCCCAGCGTCTCGATCGTGTTGTAGTTGTCCTCGACGAACCGCGCGTTGTCGATCGTGATGTCGTCGTTCGGGTTCGACAGGTCAGCCGTGAAGGTGCGCGTGCCGAATTTGTTGTCGACATAGCCGGCATCCTTGCGCGACCAACCGACGATACGCACGGCGGCCTTGTCGGTCAGCGGCACGTTGACGTAGCCCTCGAGCACGTAACCCGTGTCGTCTTCGTCGACGATGTTGCCTTCGACCGCGTAGCTGGCCGAGAACTTCGACGGGTCGGGCTTGTTGGTGAGGATGCGGATCGTGCCCGCCTGCGAGCTGGCGCCGTACAGCGTGCCCTGCGGACCGGCGAGCGCCTCGACGCGCGCGATGTCGTACATGTGGATGTCAAGGTTGCCCTGAATCGTGGTGATGGGCTGCTCGTCGAGGTACATGCCGACGCTGGGCTGCGACGTGGTCGCCTGGCCGTCGCCACCGGTGGCGATGCCGCGCATGTAGACCAGCGAGAAGCCGGAGCCTGCGCCCAACGCCGGCTGCAGGGTGACCGTCGGCAGCATCTGCACGAAATCCTTGAATTTCTTGATGTTCAGCTCTTCGAGGCGCTCGGTGCCGAGGGCCTGGATGCTGATGGGCACGTCCTGCAGGTTTTCGGACCGCTTCTGCGCGGTGACGACGATCTCTTCCAGGCCGCCACTGGTCTTCTGGTCCTGGGCCATCAGGGCTGCAGGGCAGGCGAGCAGGATGGCCGCTGCGATCGGCGAGCGCGGCAGCTTGCGGGCAACAGGGGCTTTCGAGCGAGGCATCAGGCAGTCTCCCCAACGTTATGTAGTCGCTTTTTGAGCGTACGCAGCAGGCGCGCAAATTTCAAACGAAAGGTGACCTGTTGCGGTGACGCAACGGATAGGAAGGGAAGAAGGGAAGAAGGGAGGAAGGGAGGAAGGGAGGAAGGGAACGGCGAAAGCACGCCCCCCTTCTTCCCTTCCTCCCTTCTTCCCTTCCGCCCCCTTCCTACCCTTCCAGCACCGGACCGAGCGCCGCCTTGAGCGGGTCGAGCCACGGCTCGTAATTGCGCCACTGGTCGACCCCTTCCTTGTAGATGGGGCGGCGCACCTGCTCGGCACTGGCCGTGCGCACCGGCCGAT
>Ga0209594_1001223_pt1 | contig 13074 bp, 12 predicted proteins | sample AshMeaCrysSpring_FD_184126 | JGI IMG/M metagenome (GOLD analysis project Ga0209594, IMG submission 184126) | Groundwater microbial communities from Big Spring, Nevada to study Microbial Dark Matter (Phase II) - Ash Meadows Crystal Spring... | ecosystem: Environmental > Aquatic > Deep subsurface...
CGGTCGACGGGGCGCTCGTGGGGCTGCGCGCCGCGCTGGCCGAAGGAAAGATCAAGCGATTCGCCATTGCCAACCCCGAGCACGCCCCCTATGGCCGCGCCGCCCGCGACGCGCTCGTGCACGCCGGTCTCTGGGACGCGGTGTCGCGGCACCTGGTGATCGGCGAGAATGCCTCGCAGGCGATGCAGTTCGCCGCCGCCGGCGCGAGCCAGGGCGGCATCGTGCCGCTGTCGCTGTCGAAGGCCGGCGAGGTCGCCAAGCTCGGCCGTTTCGCGCTCCTCCCCGCCGAGCGCCACGGCGAAGAGCCGCTGCGCCAGCGCATGGTCCTGCTGCGCCACGCCGGCGACACGGCCCGCGCCTTTTACGCCTACCTGCAGGCCGCGCCGGCACGGGCGGTGCTGACGCGCTACGGCTTTCTGCTCCCGGGCGACCCGGCGCCGTGATGGACTGGACCGCCATCCTCCTCTCCGCCCAGCTCGCGCTCGCGACGCTGCTGGCGCTCCTGCCGCTCGCGATCGCGGTGGCGCGCTGGCTCGCGGTGACCGCTTTCGCCGGCAAGGCCTGGATCGAGGGATTGCTGGCGCTGCCGCTGGTGCTGCCGCCCACCGTGCTCGGCTACTACCTGCTGGTGGCGATGGGCGGGCAGTCGGCCTTCGGGCAGTGGTTCGAGGCGCTGGCCGGGCAGACCCTCGCCTTCAGCTTTCCCGGTCTCGTGGTCGCGTCGGTGATCTTCAACCTCCCGTTCGCGGTGCAGCCGATCCAGCGCGCCTTCGAGGGAATCGCGCCCGACGTTCGCGAGGCGGCGCAGTGCTGCGGCCTGACCTTCTGGCAGGCGCTGCGCATGATCGAGCTGCCGCTGGCCTGGCCCGGCATCCTTTCCGCGGCGGTGATGACCTTCGCGCACACCCTCGGCGAGTTCGGCGTCGTGCTGATGGTCGGGGGCAACATCCCGGGCGAGACCCAGACGGTCGCCATCGCGATCTACGACCGCACCCAGGCCTTCGATCACGCCGCCGCCGGCGCGATGTCGCTGCTGCTGCTGGTCATCTCGCTGGTCACCATCGCGGTGAGCTACGGGCTCGCGGACCGCCTGCTGAAGCGCCGTCGCCTGCCATGAGCCTCAGCCTCGCGCTGTTCCACGACACCCCGCCGCTCGCGTTCGAGGCCGAGATCCCCGAGGGCGGCATCACCGCGCTGGTGGGCCCGTCGGGCAGCGGCAAGACCTCGATCCTGCGCGCGATCGCGGGCCTGCTGCGACCCCGCCACGCGCAGGTGCGGCTGGGCGGCGAGGTCTGGGACGACGCGGTCACGCACCGGCGCACGCGCGAGCGCTCGATCGGCTTCGTGCCGCAGCACTACGGCCTGTTTCCGCACCTGACGGCGCTGGGCAACGTCGAGGCGGCCCTGACCCACCTTTCGGCCACGCAGCGGCGGGAGCGGGCGCGGCTCTGCCTCGCGCTCGCGCACGTGGACGGGCTCGAGGCGCGCCATCCGCACGCCCTGTCGGGCGGGCAGCGGCAGCGCGTCGCACTCGCCCGCGCGATCGCGCGGGCGCCGCGCCTATTGCTGCTCGACGAGCCCTTCTCGGCGGTGGACCGCAGCACCCGCAAGCGGCTCTACCTCGAGCTGCGCCGCCTGCACGCCCAGCTCGAAGCCACCCTCCTCCTCGTCACGCACGACCTGGACGAGGCCGCGCAGCTCGCCTCGCACCTGTGCCTGGTGCGCCAGGGCCGGCTGCTGCAGGCCGGGCCGACGGCCGAGGTCCTGACGCGGCCGAACAGCGAGACCGCGGCGCGCCTGCTCGACATCCCGAACGTGCTCGACGGCAGGATCGCGGTGAGCAGCGGCGACTCGGCGCGCGCGCTGGCGTGGGGACCGCACCGCCTGCAAGTCGCCGGCGCGCCGACGGCCCGGGAAGGCCAGCCCGTGCGCTGGGCTGTCCTGCCGCAGAACGTCCTGCTGGTCCGTCCCGACCGGCCGCCGGCGCTGCCGCTCGAGAATGCGCTGTCCGCGCGCGTGGTCGAGGTGATGACGCTGGGCGTCGAGGCGATCGTCTGGCTGGCGCCACAGGGCCTTCCCGAGACGCGGCTGCAGATGCGCCTGCCGACGCGCGCCCTGCAGCGCTTCGCAGTGGTCGCCGGGGAAACCGTGACGCTCTGCCTGCGACCCAGCGACATCGTCCTGCTCGGCGAGGAGCCGCCTCACCCGCGCGGCCAGAGCTAGCCGGCGGCCACCGCCCAAGCCCCTCTTGCCTTGCCGCCCGGACTCGGTTCCCATCCGCGGCTGACCGCCGACCGCCTGCACGCGCCCATGAGATACCTCGCCCTGCCCCTGCTGCTGACTGCCTCCTTTCCCGCGCTCGCGGCCATTCCGGCGACGCCGGTCATGACCCTCTACCGCTTCAACGGCGACCTCGACATCCCCTACTACGCGGTGGACGGCGTTGCCCGCGGCGGGGCCGGCGCCCCGGCCGGGCACCTGGCCCAGGGCTCGTCGGTGATCCCCTGCCTGGTGATCCGTGACGGCGAGCCTCTGACCGATGGCAAGGGCACGCCGTACGTCGGCTTCGAGGTGGTGGTGGACGCGCGCAGGGCCACGCGGGAGGCAACCGCCCGATTCAAACAGACGGCGAAGGCGCGCGAGTCCCTGCAGGTGGAGAACCATCACTGCGGCAGCGGAGCCAGGCACGTGCTCAACGTCCGCGACCTCTACCCCCTGACCAAGGCCCCCTTCTTCGACCCGCCCCGTGCCGGCAAGGGCAAGGCCGCGGCAGGCGACAGCGAGCTGGACCGGACCGTGCGCGCCTTTCACAACTCGCCGCAGTGCGAGCGCGCCAACCGCAGCCTGATCGGCCGGCGCGACGCCCTCGCGCGGGCCTGGGACGACTTCATCGTCGAGCAGAAGGGCCGACGCGGCGACGAAAGCCTGACCCGCGCCAAGCACCTCGACTACGCGATGCGCACCGCGCTGTACGAGGGTCACATCGGCCGCGGCTGCAGCGCCTACGGGGCCTGCGAGCGCAACGTCATCGCCCTGTCCCTCCGCAACCGCGCCCGCGGCCAGTGCGCGAGCCGGCAGGGGTGTCGCTTCGAAGGGGACTTCCAGGGGGTGTCGTCGTCGGTGTCGCAGTACAACATCTGGGACGAATTCCTGACCCAGGTCTCGGGACTGACTTCCTGCTTCCTGCGCGACGACCTGGGTAGCGGCGGCAATCCCGAGAGCGCCGACGACTACGCGAAGATCCAGGCCATGTATGCCCAGAGCGTGGGCGACGTGGAGCGCATCCTCTACGGCAGCGACGCGGACCTCGCGGCCCTGTTCCCCGGCACGCCGATGGCGGACGTGCTGGCGCTGCGCCACTACTATCACGCCCCCGCCATGGGCAAGTGCTTCCCCGGCCACCCGCGGGTGGAGTACCTCTCCGGCGCGGTGGCGAGGAAGGGCGGCGATTTCGCCCTCCTCGCCAACACCCGCATCCACGTGGACGACGCGGTGGGCGGCGACTACCGGTTCCGCTCGTTCCGCTTCGAGGAGGCGACTGACGGGGATCGCGTGGAGATCCGGGACAGCTACCCCGGCTTTCTCGTGGACGGCCGCAAGGTGGACCTGCGCCCCGCTAGCGGTTGCGTGCCCTACGGCATCCCGTCTGGCTGCGACACCGGCAAGGTGGGCCGCTACCGCAAGACGCCCTCCTGGCTCGGCACCGGCAAGCCCCTGGAGCTCAGGTGCCACACCGAGGATCGCGGCGCCTCCTGCGGCGGGCCGGCCAGCCCGAAGGCGGTGAGCGTCGGCGGGCGCTGCGACAAGGAGATGCGGCCGGTCGCCCGGGTGAACTAAATCGCCCCTTGCCGGTGCAGCATCGCGGCCGTCAGACGCGCGCTCCGCTAGGCAGGGGGCGCTTCGAGCGGCATCATCTGGCGCATCGAAGGCCGAGGCGGTGTCCTGGCCCGCTCTGCGCGGGATCGCATGGCGGCAGTGGCCCCACGCAGGCGCGGCTCGATTGGCCGCGCATCGAACATTAACAGCCGATACACAAGAGGTTAGCGGCATCATGCTGCTGATGATCGACAACTACGACTCCTTCACCTTCAACCTGGTGCAGTACTTCGGCGAGCTCGGGGCCGAGGTGCGCGTGGTGCGCAACGACGAGCTGACCGTCGAGGACGTCGCGCGCCTCGCGCCGGAGCAGATCGTGATCTCGCCGGGGCCCTGCACGCCGACGGAGGCCGGCATCTCGGTGCCGGTGATCCAGCACTTCGCCGGCAGGGTGCCGATCCTCGGCGTCTGCCTCGGGCACCAGTCGATCGGCCAGGCCTTCGGCGGCCGGATCGTCCACGCCCACGCGGTGATGCACGGCAAGACCTCGCCGATCTATCACGCCGACACCGGCGTGTTCAGCGATCTGCCGAACCCCTTCCAGGCGACCCGCTACCACTCGCTGGTGATCGAGCAGGCGACCCTGCCCGACTGCCTCGAGGTGACCGCGTGGACGCAACTGCCGGACGGCGCGCGCGACGAGATCATGGGCGTGCGCCACAAGTCGCTGGCCGTGCAGGGCGTGCAGTTCCACCCCGAGTCGATCCTGACCGAGCACGGCCACCAGATGCTGCGCAACTTCCTCGAGCAGCGTTGACCCACGAGCGGAGTCCGACCATGTCCATCACCCCGCAGGAGGCCCTGCAGCGCACCATCGAGCACCGCGAGATCTTCTACGACGAGATGCTTTCGCTGATGCGGCAGATCATGGCCGGCGAGGTGTCGCCGGTGATGATGGCGGCGATCCTCACCGGGCTGCGCGTGAAGAAGGAGACCATCGGCGAGATCAGCGCTGCGGCGCAGGTGATGCGCGACCTCGTCACCCGCGTGCCGGTGCCGCCCAGCCCGCATCTCGTGGACATCGTCGGCACCGGCGGCGACGCCTCGCACACCTTCAACATCTCGACGGCGTCGATGTTCGTCGCGGCGGCGGCGGGGGCGAAGGTGGCCAAGCACGGCAACCGCAGCGTGTCGTCGAAATCGGGCAGCGCGGACGTGCTCGAGGCGCTCGGCGCCAACCTGATGCTGTCGCCCCAGCAGGTGGCGGACTGCATCGAGGCGACCGGCGTCGCCTTCATGTTCGCGCCCAGCCACCACAGCGCGATGAAGAACGTCGCGCCGGTGCGCCGCGAGATGGGCGTGCGCACCCTCTTCAACATCCTCGGACCGCTGACCAACCCCGCCGGCGCGCCGAACACCCTCATGGGAGTGTTCCACCCCGACCTCGTCGGCATCCAGGTGCGCGTTATGCAGCGCCTCGGCGCGGAGCACGTGCTGGTCGTCTGGGGCAAGGACGGCATGGACGAGATCTCGCTCGGGGCCGCGACGATGGTGGGCGAGCTCAAGGACGGCGAGGTGCGCGAGTACGAGATCCACCCCGAGGACTTCGGCCTGCAGATGGTGTCGCACCGCGGCCTCAAGGTCGCGGACGCCGAGGCGTCGAAGGCGATGCTGCTCGAGGCGCTGGAGAACCGGGCGGGCACGCCGCGCGAGATCGTCGCGCTCAACGCCGGGGCCGCGCTCTACGCCGCCAACCTCGCGCCGTCGATCGGCGACGGCATTGCGCTCGCGCGCGAGGCCCTCGCCAGCGGCGCGGCGCGCGCAAAGCTCGACGCCTTCGTGTCGTTCACCCGGGCCTGCGCCTGACCGCGCGCCATGGCCGACACGCCGGACATCCTCAGGAAGATCGTCGCCCGCAAGGCGGAAGAGATCGCCGAGCGTCTTGCCGCGCGGCCGCTGCACGTCGTGATGCACGACGCCGGCCAGGCCGGCCCGACGCGCGGCTTCGTCGCCGCGCTGGAGCGCAAGATCGGCGCGGGGCTGCCCGCCGTCATCGCCGAGGCGAAGAAGGCCTCGCCCTCGAAGGGCGTGCTGCGCCCCGATTTCGACCCGGCGCAGATCGCGCGCAGCTACGAGGCGGGCGGCGCGGCGTGCCTGTCGGTGCTCACCGACGTCGACTACTTCCAGGGCAGCGACGCCTATCTGCGCGAGGCCCGCGCCGCCTGCGCACTGCCGGTGCTGCGCAAGGACTTCATCGTCGACCCGTACCAGGTGTGGGAGGCCCGCGCGCTCGGCGCGGACTGCATCCTGCTGATCGCGGCCTGCCTCGACGACGCGCAGCTCGGCCGGCTCAACCACCTCGCGCGCCTGATCGGCCTGGACGTGCTGATCGAGGTGCATGACGGCGCCGAGCTCGAGCGCGCGCTCGCCACCGGCAACCGGCTGGTCGGCATCAACAACCGCGACCTGCGCAGCTTCGAGGTCAGCCTCGACACCACGCTCGGCCTGCTGCCGCGCATCCCGCCCGACCGCGTCGTGATCACCGAGAGCGGCATCCTCGCGCCGGCCGACGTCGCCCGCATGCGCCGCCACGGCGTCCACGCCTTCCTGGTCGGCGAGGCCTTCATGCGCGCGCCCGACCCGGGAGCGCGCCTCGCCGAGCTGTTCGCCGCCTGAGCCTCGCCGCCGTGTCGAAGCACCCGCTGCTGACCGTGCTGGCCCTGCTGGCCACGGCCCTCGTCGCCTTCGGCCTGCTGGCGCCGCAGCCGCCGCCCGGCGAGAGCGAATCGCCCGACAACCTGCCCTGGCGCGTCGCGATCGACGCCGAGGGCCACCCGCGTGTTCTGGGCATCACGCTGGGCCGCGACCGCCTGGCGCTGCTGGCGCAGCGCTTCGGCCCGCCTGAGGGCGTCGGCCTGTTCCGCTCGGCGCGCGGCGACTCGCTCGAGGCCTACTTCCCGACGATCCGGACCGGGCGGCTCGAAGGCCGGCTGGTGCTGAAGCTCGAGACCTCGTCCGATGAGGCCGCGGTCCTCGCCTCGCGCGCCGTGAGCGCGGAGCGCACGGCCTCGGGCGCGACGCGGTATACCCTCGGCGCGGACGACAAGGCAACGCTCGCCGCCAAGCGCGTCGTCGCCATGTCCTACCTTCCCAAGTACCGGGGGCTCGATGCCGAATTCTTCCGCGCGCGCCTGGGCGAGCCGGCGGCGTGGCTGCAGCCCGATGAGACCACGGTGCTGTGGTTCTATCCCGACCGCGGCCTCACCCTGACCCTCTCGGCGAAGGACGGCGCGGTGCTCGAGTACGTGCCGCCGCGCGACTTCGTGCTGCCGGCCGAGGCCGCGCGCGCGGGGCAGTGACGAGAGATTCGGACCCGTTCCCGGCGTGTCCGCGCGGGTCATGCGCGCCCGCCGCATGACGCGGGCCTTGCGCCGGCCGGCTCGAAATGCCGGCCCACCGAGCTGCGGTCAGCCCCCACCCAGCCAGTCCCGCGGCGTCAGGAACACGTCGTACAGCTCCGCCTCGGGCGTGCCGGGCGCCGGCCGCCAGTCGTAGCGCCACGCGACCTGCGGCGGCAGCGACATGAGGATCGACTCGGTGCGCCCGCCCGACTGCAGGCCGAACAGCGTGCCGCGGTCGTAGACCAGGTTGAACTCCACGTAGCGGCCGCGCCGGTAACGCTGGAACGCGACCTCGCGCTCGCCGTAGGGCGTCGCCTTGCGGCGCTGCACGATCGGAAGGTACGCGGGGAGGTAGTGGTCCGCCACGCTGCGCGTCAGCGCAAAGCAGCGGTCGAACCCGCCTTCGTTCAGGTCGTCGTAGAACAGCCCGCCGATGCCGCGGGGCTCGTTGCGGTGCTTCAGGAAGAAATACGCGTCGCACCACTGCTTGTAACGCGGGTGCACGTCGTCGCCGAAGGGCGCGCAGGCCGCCTGCGCGGTGCGGTGCCAGTGCACGGCGTCCTCGCGGAAGCCGTAGTAGGGCGTGAGGTCGAAGCCGCCGCCGAACCACCACACGGGTGCCTCGCCAGGCTTCTCGGCGATGAAGAAGCGGACGTTGGCGTGCGAGGTCGGGACGTAGGGGTTGCGCGGGTGGATGACGAGCGAGACGCCGAGCGCCACGAAGCCGCGCCCGTCGAGCTCGGGGCGCTGCGCGGTCGCCGACGGCGGCAGCGCGTGGCCCGTGACGTGCGAGAAGTTCACGCCGGCCTTCTCGAGCACGGGGCCGTCCTCGAGCACGCGCGTGCGTCCGCCCCCGCCCTCGGGCCGGTCCCAGGCGTCCTCGCGAAACCCCGGCCCGCCGTCCTCGCCGGCCAGCGCCGCGCACAGTCGGTCCTGCAGGTCGAGGAGGTAGGCCTTTACGGCAGCGATGTCGGGCTGGTCGGACATGGGGCACTCCGGTTCACGGGAAGCTGGGTAGCGAATAGCGGGCCTCGACCAAGCTTTCGCCCGCGCGCACTGCGTGCCGTATCCGTCGAGCGGGCGGCGACGGGCGCGGCTTGACCTGCGCGGACTGTGCGCGGCAGGGATGCCGCGCTCAAGCCTACAGGGATGTATTCACGGCGCGTCCGCGCAGGTCATGCGCGCTCGAAGCCCAGCGAAGCAACGGGGCTCAACTCCGCAGCATCTCCCCGCTCGCACCGTCCCGGATCGGCGTGGGGCCTTCGAGCCCGCCGAGCGGGCCGTGCAGGATCATGTCGACCGCGTCGCCGAACAGCCGCCGCACGGCGAAGGCGCTGCGCGCGGGGACGCCGCCGCTGCGGTTGGCGCTGGTCGAGACGAGCGCGCGGCCGAAGGCCCGGCAGAGCGCGGCGGCGCCGGCGTGGGCCGTCACGCGCACCGCGAGGGTGTCCCGTCCGCCCGTGAGCCATGACGGCACGGCCCAGCCGGCGGGCAGCACCCAGGTCACCGGGCCGGGCCAGTCGAGGGCGAGGCGCTTCCTGAGCTTCGCATCGCGCAGCGGGGCGAGGAACGGGGCGACCTGCGCGAAGTCCGCGGCGATCAGGATCAGCCCCCTGCGGCGCGCGCGGCCCTTGAGGCGGAGCACCGTCTCGACGGCCTGGCCGTCCAGCGGGTCGCAGCCGAGGCCGTAGACGCCCTCCGTCGGGTAGGCGACCACCCCTCCGGTGCGCAGCAGGCGCGCGGCGAGCCGGAGCTTGAAGGGGGACATCTCAGTGCCGCAGGGCGGCGTCGGCGGCGCGGACTTCGGCGGCATTGGCCTCGCGCGCGGCCTCGAGCCGCTCGGCGAGGGCCGGGTCGGACAGGGCGAGGATCTGCGCGGCGAGGTAGGCGGCGTTCTTCGCGCCCGCGCTGCCGATCGCGACCGTGGCGACCGGAATGCCCCCAGGCATCTGCACGGTCGAGAGCAGCGAGTCGATGCCGTTGAGCGGGCCGGCGTCGAGCGGGATGCCGATCACCGGCTTGAGCGTGAGTCCCGCGACCGTGCCCGCCAGGTGCGCGGCGAGGCCCGCTGCCGCGATGAACACCGCGCAGCCGCGCGCGTCGGCGTCCTTCACGTAGGCGTGCGTCGCCTCGGGTGTGCGGTGCGCGGAGGTGATCTTGAGCTCGTGGGGAATGCCGAGCCCCCTGAGGACCTCGACCGTCTTCTCGAGCGTCGGCAGATCGGACTTGGAGCCCATCAGGACGGCGACGAATGGCTGGCTCATGACGCACCTCGGTCAGCGGGAGGCGCGACGATACCCGATGGTGCGCCGGCCAGGCCAGCGAGCCGCGCTCAGCCGCCTCCGGCCTTTGCCCTGCCCGTCCCCTTGGCCTTGGGGGGGGCCTTCGCCTTGGCCGCTGTCCCCGTCTTGCCGGCGGGCTTCGTCGCTGCCTTCCGGACAAGGGAGCTGGCGGCCGCCTTGGCGGGAACCGCCGCTTTTGCAGGGGCCTTCTTCGGCGCCGCCTGCTCGAGAGTTGGCGCCTCCGCCTCAGCGCTCTCGTCCGCGGGGGCCTGGTAGACGCACTCCTTCTGCGGGCAGACCTTCTCCGCGCCGCGGCGCTGGGTGGTCTTGAGCGTGAGGATCGGCCAGGCGCAGCGCGGGCAGGGCTCGGCGAGCGGCTCGTTCCACACCGCGTAGTCGCACTTCGGATAGGTGGAGCAGGAGTAGAAGACCTTGCCGCGGCGCGACTTCTTCTTGCGCAGCGTGCCCTCGTGGCACTGCGGGCAGGTGACGCCGGTGTCCTCCGGCTTCTCGATGGGCTCGATGTGCCGACAGGTCGGATAGGCGGAGCAGCCGAGGAACGGTCCGTACTTGCCCTGCCGCATCAGCAGCGGCGAGCCGCACTTGGGGCAGCTGCGGCCCTCGACCTCCTGCGGCGCCGCGGCCTCGGGCCGGCCGTTGCCCAGGTCGCGCGTGTAGTCGCACTCGGGATAGCCGGTGCAGCCGACGAAACGCCCGTGCTTGCCCAGGCGCGCCACCAGCGGCTTGCCGCACTTGGGGCACTCCTCGTCGAGCAGGTCCTGGGTGACATCGCTGCGCTTGACGTTCTCGCCGGTGTGCGCGACCTGGTCGATGAAGGGCCGCCAGAAGCGCTCGAGCAGCGGCACCCAGTCCTCCTCGCCGCGCGACACCGCGTCGAGCTCGTCTTCGAGCTTGGCCGTGAAGTCGTAATCGACGTAGCGCGTGAAGTACTGCGTGAGGAAGCGGCTGACGATCCGGCCGACGTCGGTCGGGCGGAAGCGCTTCTGCTCGAGCCCGACGTATTCGCGGTCCTGCAGGGTCGAGATGATGCTGGCGTAGGTGGAGGGCCGGCCGATGCCGAACTCCTCGAGCGCCTTGACCAGCGAGGCCTCGGTGTAGCGCGGCGGCGGCTCGGTGAAGTGCTGCTCGGCGTGCACGGCCAGGAGCGGCACCTGCTCGCCCTCGACGAGCGGCGGCAGGCGCGCCTCGTCGTCCTCGTCCGCGGCGTCGTCGCGCCCCTCCAGGTACACGCTGATGAAGCCCGGCTCGGCGATGGTCGAGCCGGTCGCCCGGAACAGGTGGCCCTCGCCCGCCGCGAGGTCCACGGCCACGGTATCGATGGTCGCGTGCGCCATCTGGCAGGCGACGGTCCGCTTCCAGACCAGCTCGTAGAGCCGGAGCTGCTCGCGCGTCAGGTGCGCCGCGAGCTGATCCGGGGTGCGCCGTACCGAGGTCGGCCGGACGGCCTCGTGCGCCTCCTGGGCGTTCTTGGCCTTGGTCTTGTAGCGCCGCGGGGCTTCGGGCAGCGCCGCGGGGTAGCGCTCGGCGATGTAGCCGCGGATCTCGGCGAGCGCCTCGTCCGCGAGAGTCACCGAGTCGGTGCGCATGTAGGTGATGAGGCCCACCGACCCCTCGCCGGTGTCCACGCCCTCATAGAGCTGCTGCGCGATGCGCATGGTGCGCTGGGCGGTGAAGCCGAGCTTGCGGGCGGCCTCCTGCTGCAGGGTGGAGGTCGTGAAGGGCGCGGCCGGGTTGCGTTTCTTCTGCTTCTTCTCGACCTTGGCGACACGCAGCTGGCCGCCGGCGGCCTGCTTCACGGCCTTGCGCGCCGCCTCGGCCGCCTCGCCGTCGCCCAGGCTGAACTGGCCGAGCTTCTCGCCGGCGAGGTGGGTCAGCTTCGCGGTGAAGCCCTGGCCGCCCTTCTCGCTCCGCGCCTCGAGGGTCCAGTACTCGCGGGTCTCGAAGGCCTCGATCTCCTCCTCGCGCTCGACGATCAGCCGCAGCGCGGGGCTCTGCACCCGGCCGGCCGAGAGTCCGCGCCGCACCTTCTTCCACAGCAGCGGCGAGAGGTTGAAGCCGACCAGGTAGTCCAGCGCGCGCCGGGCCTGCTGGGCGTTGACGAGGTCCATCGACAGCGCGCGGGGATGCGCGACCGCCTCCTGCACCGCCTTCTTCGTGATCTCGTGGAAGACCACCCGGTGCACCGCCTTGCCGGTCAGCGCCTTGCGGGCGCGCAGGAGCTCGTGCAGGTGCCAGGCGATCGCCTCGCCCTCCCGATCCGGGTCGGTCGCGAGATAGAGCGCGTCGGCGTGCTTCACGTGCTTGGCGATCGCCTGGACGTGGCGCTCGTTGCGGTCGATCACCTGGTAGCGCATGCGGAAGCCGTCGTCGGGTGCGACCGCGCCCTCCTTCGGCACGAGGTCGCGGACGTGGCCGTACGAGGCCAGGACCTCGAACTCCTTGCCGAGATACTTCTTGATGGTCTTGGCCTTGGCAGGCGACTCGACGATGACGAGGTGCACGGGGGCAAGCGCTCCGTCGCCCGGGGATCGGGCACGCATATATTTATAGGGAATGCCCCGGCGGCGGGTCGGCTGTCAAGCCCGCCGGGGGCCGGGGCACAGGCCGGGTCAGTGCAGAATGCCGGCGTCGCCCTGGTAGACGAAGTCCTGCATCAGCTCGAGCGCCCCTTCCTGGCCGGGCTGGTTCAGGAGGACAAGGAGGACGATCCACTTCACGTCCTCTGCCGTGAGCTCGGCGGCGTCGAGGGCCATCGCCCGCTCGATCACCAGCTCGCGGCTGAAGGGGTCCAGGATGGCATTCTGCTCGAGCCACAGCAGCAACCCCTGGCTCTCGACGTCCAGGCGCCGCTGCTCGTCCTCCGTGTAGATGCGGATCGACTGGTTCGGGGCCTTGCGGTAATCGAGGCTTCCCTGGCGCCAGGTCAGCTCGTCCAGCCAGTCGAAGGCCTTCTTGATCTCGCGCTTCGGGAACCCGGCCTGCACCAGCTCCTCCTCGAGGACGACCTGGTCGTTGGGCACGGCCCCCTCGCCGTCCATGTAGTGCTCGTAGAGATAGATCAGGACGTCGATGACGCTCTCGGTTTCGTTCACTGCGGGCTCCCGGGGCCGGCGGCGGCCGCGGCCGATGGGGGATCCGCAGGGCCGCCGAGGCGACTGTAACGGCCGCCCGGGTCGCATGATACCCAACCCCCCAGCTCCAACAAAACGAGGGCGGACTGGACCTCGGCCGCCGGCAGACCGCTGCGCTCGACGAGCTCGTCCACCGAGGCCCCGTCGAAGCCGAGCTGGCCGAGCAGGCCCTCGCTCGCCCCCGCGACCGCGCCCAGCCCTGGTCCCAGCGGCGCCGCCTCGAGCGCCAGGTGCCCGAGCAGCGGCCCGAGCTGCGCCACCACGTCGTCCGCACCTTCAACCAGCGTCGCGCCCTGGCGGATCAGGGCGTGGCAGCCGCGTGCCAGAGGATTCTGGATCGAGCCCGGGACCGCAAACACCTCGCGGCCCTGGTCGGCGGCGAGGCGGGCCGTGATGAGCGAGCCGCTCTTGAGGCTCGCCTCG
>Ga0209594_1001225_pt1 | contig 13064 bp, 11 predicted proteins | sample AshMeaCrysSpring_FD_184126 | JGI IMG/M metagenome (GOLD analysis project Ga0209594, IMG submission 184126) | Groundwater microbial communities from Big Spring, Nevada to study Microbial Dark Matter (Phase II) - Ash Meadows Crystal Spring... | ecosystem: Environmental > Aquatic > Deep subsurface...
CCGTCAGATGCCCTCTCCGTGCGGGTTGATGTAGTCCGTCGCAAGACACATCGTCCCTGCTCAGAGGGCATCTGCACGTTCACGGCACGCCGTCAGACAGCCACCTCAACGGTGGATCCGGGCTAAGTGGGGCGCTTCGAGGTGGATCAAGTTCGTGGCCGGAGTATGACCTTCGGTCGCCCGTCGCGTGGCGTTCGCGTGCGACTTCCGGCCCTTGCGCGAGGCGCAACTGGGCGCTTCGCTGGTCATGGAAATGGTCTCTCAGTCGCAAAGGAGGCCAGAGGATGACTGACTTCACTCGCAGTTATGAGGTCTTCATCAACGCCTCGGTTCACGACGTCTTCGAGTACTGCCGCGACCCGCGCCATCTCTTCGCAGGATGGCCCGCGCTGGAGGTCACCGACGTGGTCATGACACCGGAGGTTGTCGGCACAACGGCGCACATCGCAGGCCGGTTCGCCAGAGGGATGATCGTCGAGCAGATCGAGCGCGAGTACGCCGAGGTCGTTCAAGACGAGCGCATCGTCACGAAGGCCCATGCCAAGGTGCGCTTCGCTCGGCAGACCAAGGACGTCGACAACGGCCCGATCTTCACATGGCTATTCGAGGGTAGGGACGGCGGCACCAAGGTGACCCTGGTAGTCCTCGAGGAGGACCTCAACTGGTTCCAGAACCTGCTGGAGTCTGTCAGCGCGGTGGCCATGGGTAAGAACCTGCACGGCATGCTGGCCGCCCTCAAGACCGGCGTGGAGAGTCAGACCTCGTCAGCCGCGTGACCCGGCGGCGCGCACGACACGCGGCGGTGTGACACGGCCGCGGGCGCACGCTACGCGGGGGTGTGACGCGGGTACTCAGCCCCTCGGAAGACGTCCCGCGAACGCCCTCAACTCGGCTGCATGTTGGGGTGTTGGCGCGGCGCATGGATCGGGGCGCATGGCGAACGCCATTCGCAAGGGTGGGCACGTGGGCAACCATCGCTGAGAGGGTCAACCGTCGGATTCAGCACGCGATGGAGGGGCGCTCCAGTCCCGGATCGGACGGAGTGTCGCGGACGCTGGGCGCGGCCGGGGTCGTTCCCCACCGGACCACGGTGGCGCGCAGTGCGTTCACCGTCGCCAGCTCGGTGAGCACGCCCGGGCCGAGCTCCATGACCTCCCGCAGGATGCCCGGCTCCCACTCGGTCCCCAAGAGGGCCAGCAGCGCCCGGCGCACCCGCCACGGCGCGATGCCGTACCGGTCGGCCAGCGGACGCCACCCGGACACGGTCCGGCCATCCGACGGCGGCCCGCCGGCCAGGGCCACCGCCGCGCTGACCACCGCTTCGGCATCCCACCGGCACCAGCCCACATTGACCATCGCCTCGGTCACCGCATCCAGCCGCCGACCCAAGCCCTGCTCGTGCCCGGCGGTCGATGGCTGCCCGAGCACATCCTCGAGGCGAGGCGCGTCCTCGACGAACAGCACCCCCTCACTACCCTCGGCCACGGCCGCCACCCGCCACGCCCGGGCCGAGCTGCACTGGTGTCGCGCGGCCAGCAGCTCGGCGGACAGCGCACGATCCACCGCCCGCCACACCACACCCCACGGCCGAGGCGCCGTGCGCACCGCGGGGGCAGAGAGCACCTCCCAGGCCACACTCAGCCCGGTCGTCACCGCCTCGTCGATGGCGTGCCCGGTGAAGCCCCGCACCGACACCAACCGCCGGACCACCTGCTGCCGGGCGTAATCCAGCACCGCCGCCCCGGCCGGACCACCCCAGCCCTCCACCACCACCACGTCGAGCGCGGCGTGCAGTCCCTCCACGGAGCCCACAGACCCCGGCGTGACCGCCCCGACCGAGGCTGCCGACCTCGCTGCTGCTGAGTTCCCCGTTGCCATGCCCAGGCAGCGTTCTCAGCAGCCCTTGTCGACCATCTAGCGCGAACACCAGCCCACGTGACCTGCGACGCTGCGGTTCGTGCAAGACCCCGTCGAGGCTGGGCGCGGCTCGTGCAACCGGGGGCCAGCCCCACGGCGTCGCGCAAGGCTGCGCAGTGGCTCCACTGCTCCTGCTTGCGCCATCACCCCGGGTCCGGCGACTGCTTCGCGCTAGACCACCGACAACACCTAGTGATCAGGATCGGCGTCCCACACACGCTGGAGGCCGCGATGCCCACACGCCACATCCGCTCGGCCGACCGCGAGCTCCACCGGCCAACGGGAGAAGCGCCGTTCACACCTGAGGGAGGTCACCGTGGCCCGGTCCCCGACAGTGCACAGGCTTGAGATCAGCCCACCGCCACGACGCGGTGCCCGAGGTAGCAGCCCCCGCCAGGTCGTCGACGTCACGCTGCGAGCCTCCGACCGCATGCTCCTGACCGTCGAGGAAGCCGCGGAGCGCCTGTCGATCAGCCGCGCCCAGATGTGGCGGCTCATCAGCCGCGGCGACGTCGCCAGCCTGCATGTGGGCCGGCTTCGCCGCATCGAGCCCGAGGCACTCACCGACTACATCTCGCGGATGCGGGACCACGACGATCCACCCGTCGCGTAACCCGACAGGCAGACCACAGGACCCCGTCGCGTACGCCCTGCACTGACCACGCGACCGACCCGTGGGTCGACGCCCAGCGCCCAGCGTGCGCCCCCACTCCCCAGACGGAAGCGACTCGCTGCCACTGACGCCGCGCTCGAGTACACCTGCCGACCCGGCGCGCGACGGACAACCGAAAGGCCGACGCCCTACGTCCGTTCACAGGGGCGTGCTCGCCGCACAGTCCACGCCCGACTCAGTCCATCCAGAGCCGTCTCCGGCAGACGTCTGCGGACTTTCTGCGGACTTTCACGACCAGGGGCCTGGTCCCGTTTCCGGTGACCAGGCCCCTGACCTGCACTTTCTCTGGTAGCGGGGGCAGGATTTGAACCTGCGACCTCTGGGTTATGAGCCCAGCGAGCTACCGAACTGCTCCACCCCGCGGCGAAGCGCTTGTCGCGCTTAGTGGCGCGAGTTTACGCGACCCCCAGTCGCCCTCCAAATCGGCGAGGGCGACGCGCACCTAGTCACCTACGCCGGCGCCTCACCGTCGGCGGCGGGCGTCTCCGTGGTACCGGCATCCGGTGACGGCTCCAGCGTCGGAGGCTCCTCCACCGGCGCTCCCGACAGCGCTGCCGCCTGGTCCAGCGCGGTTCCGAGCCGGTCGATGGCCGCGCCGTAGGCAGCGAAGTCGCCCTCACGCAAGGCGGCCTGCGCGTCGGCGTACGCCTGCTTGGCTTCGGACAGGGCCCGGGCCAGCTGCTCCTCCTGAGTCAGCGTCTCGCCGCCGTCGGTGCCGCCCTCGCCCTCGGTGCCGTCACCGGCAGCAACCTCTTCGCCGGTCTCGGTCCCGGCATCGCCCTGGAAGACGTCGTCGAGCGCCTCCTGAAGTGTCGACCCGACTCCCACCGTGCCGCCGAAGGACGCGAAGACGAGCCTCAGCAGTGGGAAGGAGGCGTCGCCGGCGCGCCGCTCCACGTACAGCGGCTGCACGTAGGCCAGCCCGCCGCCGATGGGCAGCGTGAGTAGGTTTCCCTCCCGCGTCTCGGCGCCCGACTGCCGCAGCGGCAGCGTTGCCTCGGCCACGGCCTGGTCGGTCTCGAAGGAGTTGGCCACCTGCGACGGCCCGTCCACCTGCGTCGACCCGGGGAGGCGCAGCACCCGGATCGTGCCGTAGTCGGGGCTGGAGGCGTCGGCGTTCACGGCCATGAAGGCGGCCAGGTTCTGCCTGTTACGCGGGGTGAAGGTGGTGGTCAGCGAGAACGTCGCCTCGTCCTGCCCTGGCATCGTCAAGGTCTGGTAGTACGGCGGGACCGGGATCGGGGACGGCGCGGCCGGGTCCGGGGGGATCTCCCAGAAGTCCTGACCGCCGTAGAACGTGGACGGGTCGCTCACGTGGTAGCGGGAGAGCAGGCCCCGCTGCACCTTGAAGAAGTCCTCCGGGTAGCGCAGGTGCACCAGCAGCGTCTCAGGGATCTCGCTCTTGGCGACCACAGAGCTGGGGAAGGCCGCCTGCCATGCCTGGAGAACGGGGTCGGACTCGTCCCACTCGTAGAGGGTCACCGTGCCGTCGTAGGCGTCGACGGTGGCCTTCACCGAGTTGCGGATGTAGTTGACGGTGCCGACCGTCTGCCCCGCGGCCTGCTGCTGAGCGGTGAGCGAGTCGTTGGTCAGCACCTCCAGACCGATGCGCTGCGAGTACGGGTAGCTGCTGGACGCGGTGTAGCCGTCCACCACCCACACGATGCGCCCGTCGACGACCGCGGGGTAGGGGTCACCGTCGGTGATGAGCCAGGGGGCGACCTTCTCCACCCGGTCCCGCGGGTGCCGGTCCCAGAGAATCTGCGACTCGGAGTTCACCCGGTTGCTCAGAAGGATGTTGCCCTCCTGGAACTTGGTGGCGAACAGCACCTTGTTGACCAACGAGCCGACCGGCACCCCACCGTCACCGCTGTAGGTGTTGCGCTGGCCGCCCCCCTCGACCGCATCGGTGGGGATGTCGAACTCCACCGGCTCGGCACCCTCGGGGGCGCCGACGATGGAGTACTCGGGCGAGTTCTCACCGAAGTAGATGCGGGGCTCGTACTCGCCGAGGACGCCGACGGGCGGGATGTCCTCCTCGGCCCACACCGGGCTGCCGTCGGCGTTGCGCTGGTTGGAGTAGGCCGCGACGAACCCGAACCCGTGGGTGAACACGGTGGCCTGGTTGATCCAGTTCTGCTGTGCGGCGGGGATGCCGGCCTGGTCGAGCTCGCGGACCGCGACGACGAGGTCGCGGCTCTCCCCGTCGATCTCGTAGCGGGCGACGTCAAGCGGGTCGGGGAACGAGTAGAAGCCCCGAACCTGCTGCAGCTGCTGGAAGGTGGGCGGGACGACCGCCGGGTCCAGCAGCCGGATGTTGGGGATGGTGTCGGCGTCGTCCCGCAGCTGGCCGGCGGTTGCGGTGGTGACCGCGTTGTACTCCTGGATGTCGACCCGGTCGCGGCCGATCTGGTAGGCGTCGCGGGTCGCGGCGATGTTGCGCTCGATGTACGGGCTCTCCCGGTCGGCCTCGCTCGGGCGAACCTGGAACTGCTGCACGAGCGCCGGCCACACCGCCGACAGCAGCACCGAGGACAGCAGCAGCAGGCCCAGCCCCAGGCCCGCCAGCGTCCAGGACCGACGGAACACGGCCACGGCGAACAGCCCGGCGCAGACGACAGCGATGAACGCCAGGATCGTCTTGGCCGGCAGGATGGCGTTGACCGACGTGTAGCCCGCCCCGGTGAACAGGTTGCTGTCCTGCAGCACCAGGCCGAACCGGTCCAGCCAGTACGCGACGGCCTTGAGCAACAGCAGCACCGCCGCGAGGGCGGAGATGTGCGCGATCGCCTGAGGGGTCGCCCGCTCCCCCGGCGACTGCAGCCGGATGCCCCCGTACAGGTAGTGCACGACCAGCGCGGCGAGCAGCGACAGGATGACCAGGGTGAAGGCGAAGGACAGGACGAAGCGCCACCACGGGTACTCGAACACGTAGAAGCCGACGTCGAGGTTGAACTGGGCGTCGGCCTCGCCGAACGGACGCCGGTTGACCCAGGCCAGGAACGTCTGCCAGGACGCGGCCGCGCCCAGCCCCGAGGTGACGCCGAGGACCGCGGCCGCGGTGACCACGATCCCGCGCCGGGACGGCTCGATCGCCTCGCGGTAGCGCTCCAGACTCTGCTGCTCGACGCTCATCGGCCGGTAACGGGGCCGCAGCCGGTAGGCCAGCCACGCCGTGCCCGACACCGCACCGAAGGCCAGCAGGCCGAAGACGAGGAACAGCACGGCCTGGGTGAGCAGCGAGGTGGTGAAGACCTCGGAGAAGCCGACCGAGTCGAACCACAGCCGTTCGGTCCACACGTTGGTGAACACTCCGAACAGCAGCGCGAGCACACCGAGCACGACGAGGGTCGGGACCAGCGCCCGCGGACGCGGCCGTCGGGCCGGTCGGCCCTGGGTCTGCAGGGGAGAGCTCACGACTACCGAACCTACCTAGGGATTCCGCAGTTCCCCACTCGGGGAACTGTGACCAACGCGGGACAGGGGCATCCGCCGCCGGCACTCATGCCTCACACCTGGGCAGCGAGTCGGACTCCCCGGCGGTGAACGCCTCGATCGCCGCGAGCGCCTCCTCGACGGTCGAGACCGGGGTGACCACCATGTCACCGGGCTGGGCGCCGAGCACCGAGCCGCAGTTGTCCTCAGGCGCCAGGAACAGCCGCTTGCCCTCCTCGCGTGCCCCGGCGATCTTCTGCTGGATGCCGCTGATCGGCCCGACCGAGCCGTCTGGTCGGATCTCCCCGGTGCCCGCGACCTGGGCACCGGCCAGCAACGCCCCCGGGGTGAGGCGGTCGATCACACCGAGGGTGAACACGAGGCCGGCGCTGGAACCACCGATGTCACCCGGCACGTCGATGCTCACGTCCACCGGCAGGTCCCACGCGGGGCTCACGACCACGCCGATCGCGGCCCGGTCGGGGTCGACCTCGGACTCCTTGGTGGGCACCTGCAGGTCGACGAGCTCCTCGTCGCGCAGCACGGTCATGGCCACGTTCGAGCCGGGCTCGCTGGCCGACACCCGGCTGACGACGTCGTCGGGGACCAGGACGCCCTCGCCGTCCACCGAGACGATCACGTCCCCGGCCAGCAGGACGCCGTCGGCGGGCGCCCCGTCCAGCACCTGCTGCACGACCACCTGGTCGGCCTGCTCCGGGACGTCGTAGCCGAGGTAGCGCAGCGCCGCCACGGACGCCAGCTGCTGCGAGCCGGCGAACACGGCGGCGTTCTCCTCCCGCGCCTGCTCGGTGCTGGGGTTTCCGGGGTAGACGACGTCGCGCGGCACGACCGCCTTGGTCGGGTCCAGCCACGCCTGCAGCGCGGTGATCAGGTCCATCCTGGCCCCGGCCGGGGTGACGCCCACGGTGGTCAGTGACAGCGATCCCTCGGTCGGGTAGGTCTGCGCGCCTTCGGCGGTGATGATCGGGTCCCCGTCGTCGTCGTCGCCGAGCACGTCGGTGAGCGGGCCCGGCCGGAACACCACGTAGGGCACCGGCAGCAGCGCTGCCACCGCCACCAGCCCCGCCAGCAACGCCCCTGAGACGAGCAGCGTGCGACGGTGGCGGGACACGACTCACCAGGGTACGGGGCGCTCCCGCCCCGACCGCCCTGTCTCGGCCCTGCGTGAACGGCCCTTGCAGAACCCTGACACGACGCCCGCGCTGACTACCGTGGGCGCCATGACTGACTTCGGCTTCCGGCCGTCCGACCCCGACGACCCCGAGGGCACCGGCGGCTCGCAGGGTGCGGAGGGCTCGGGAGCGCCCGGCGCCGGCGGCGCGGGCGGGTCCGGCTTCCCTGGCATCCCCGGGTTCCCCGGCCTGCCCGAGGGCTTCGGGCTGACCGGCCCCGGCGGGCAACCGATCGACATCGGCCAGGCCCTGCAGCAGCTCGGTCAGATGCTGCAATGGCAGGGCGGGCCGGTGAACTGGGACCTGGCCCGCCAGGCCGCACGGCAGACGGTGAGCGCCGGCGGGGACCCGTCGGTCGGCTCGAGCGAGCGCGACGCGGTGGCCGAGGCCGTCCGGCTGGCCGACCTGTGGCTGGACGACGCGACCTCGTTCCCGTCGGTGACGCGCAACGTCGCCGCGTGGAGCCGGTCGGAGTGGGTCGAGGGGACCGTCGAGGGGTGGAAGGGCCTGGTCGAGCCCGTCGCCGAGAGGGTGGTGGGGGCGATGGCTGCCGCGCTGCCACCCGAGGCCGCCGCGATGGCCGGTCCGCTGCTGGGCATGGTGCGCCAGATCGGGGTCTCGCTCTGGGGGGCCCAGGTGGGCCAGGGGCTCGGTCGGCTGGCTTCTGAGGTGATCGGCGTGACCGACATCGGGATCCCGCTGCGCGACGCCGGGCAGGTCGTGCTCATCCCCCGCAACGTCACCGGCTTCGGCGAGGGCCTCGGGCTGGACCCCGGCGACGTGCGGCTGTACCTCGCCCTGCGCGAGGTCGCCCGGCACCGGCTGCACGCGGCCGCACCGTGGCTGCGCGCGCACGTGGTGGGGCTGGTCGACGCGTTCGCCCGCGGTATCACCATCGACACCTCCCGACTCGAGGAGGCGATGCGCGAGCTGGACCCGAGCCGGCCGGAGGCGATGCAGGAGGCGTTCGAGTCGGGCCTGTTCGAGCCCGAGCGCACACCCGAGCAGCAGGCCGTGCTGGACCGGCTCGAGGTGGCCCTGGCGCTCGTCGAGGGCTGGACGGACGACGTCGTCACGCAGGCCACGGCCGACCGGCTCGGCTCGGCCGAGCGGTTGCAGGAGACGGTCCGTCGCCAGCGGGCGACGGGCGGGCCGGCGGAGGAGACCTTCGAGACCCTCGTCGGCCTGCAGATGCGGCCGCGCCGGGCGCGAGACGCGGCCAACCTGTTCGCCGCACTGCGCACCAGCCTCGGCGTGGACGGTCGCGACGCCGTCTGGGCCCACCCCGACCTGCTGCCCGACGGCACCGACCTCGACGACCCGCTGGGCTACACCGAGCGTCGCGCCAACCCGCTGGAGCTGCCCCCCACGTGACACACCCCTCGCCCGGGTAGTCCGGGACGAGCCGGAGCGGGCACGTGCCGTTGACTCGAACGACGGTGCGCCGTAGGTTCCCCGTCACGACCCCCGGGTGGTGCGCTGCGAGCAGGGGAAGGCCCGCAGTCCCAGCCGGGGGTCGTCGACGTGACCCCACCCCGCCGGGTCAGGACTCGCCGATCAGGGGTGGGGTGCCGCCGAGGCGCCATGCAGCAACCGCACCAGGGTCCCCCCGGTGAGCAGACCCACGACGGCTCCCATCACCACCCCCGCCGGCACCGCGACCAGGACGACGTCGCTCACCTCGAGGGCGGCCAGGGTCGCATCGGTGGCGGCCGACCGCCCCCGCAGCAGAGCGCTCAGCGGCCGGTGAAGGCAGGCGGGCGCTTCTCCTGCGCGGCGGCCAGCCCCTCCTGCAGGTCCTGCATGGCCAGCGTCACCGGCTGGGCGATGGCCTCCCAGGCCAGCGCCGACTCGAAGGTCTCGGGCCCGCCCGAGCCGAGAGCGGCTTTGGTCAGCCGGGTCGCCACCGGTGCGGCGCCCGCAACCGTTCGGGCGACCTCGAGGGCGGTGTCGAGCACCGTGTCGGCCGGCACAGCGCGCGACATCAGCCCGCAGGCCACCCCCTCGGCGCCGGTCACGGCGCGTCCGGTCAGCAGCATGTCGCGGGCTACCGTGTCGCCGGCGGCGCGGCGGATGAGCCAGGTGGTCGCCATCCCCGGGTGCAGCCCGAGGGCGGTGAAGGGCGCCGCCAGCCGCGCGTCCTCGGCCACCACCCTCACGTCGCAGGCCAGCGCGATCGCGAGCCCGGCACCGACGGCCGCACCGTTGACGGCGGCCACCGTCGGCACCTCGAGGTCGCGCACCGACAGCCAGGTGCCGTAGAACGCCAGCATCCGCTCACGCAGCTCGGGCACCGACGCCCCCGGGCGGGCACCGATCCAGGAGAAGTCCCCGCCGGCGCAGAACGCCCGGCCGCGCCCGGTGACCACCACCACGCGCAGGTCCTGCTCCCGCCGAAGCTGTCGCATGACGGCGTCCCAGGAGGCCGTCATCGGCTCGCTCATCGCGTTGCGCCGCTCCGGCAGGTCGAGCGTCACCAGCACGGCGCCCTCGATGCCGGCCGGTTCCCGCTCCACGCTCAGGTGCTCAAGGTCCGCCCAGGTCTGCATGCCGCTCCCATCGCCGCGGCGGGCTGTGGACGGCGCAGCGCGTCGCACCCGCCTCTTCGGCACGCTACCGGGTGCGCCGCCACCGACCCGCAGGAGGTGCCCGCCGGTGCAGCCGTACCTGGACCCCGCTCTCGCCCTGCTGTGGCGGGCCCCCGACGTGCTCCAGGTCGGTCTCGACCCGGCCCGGGCCTGGGCCCTGGACGGCGCGCCGCCCCGCCTGCCGGTGTTGCTGCGCCGGCTGGATGGGGTGCTGCCGGCCGGCGACGTGCTGGTGCCGACGACCGATCCCCCCGACCGGGAGGCGTTCACCCGAGCCCTGCTGCTGCTGGAGCAGGCCGGGGCGCTGCGGTACGGCGACCCCCGCCAGGCCTGGGGCCAGGCCTGGGTCGAGGTCGTCGGGGACGGGCCACTGGCGGCGGCCATCCGCTCGCTGCTGGACGGCGTGGTCGGCTTGTGCACCGGCGCGGCGCAGCCCACCGCCGGCCGACCGGACCTCGTCGTCCTCGCCCCCGGGCACGGACGTGGCCTGGAGCACGCCGAGGGGTTGATGGCCAGCGGGGTCACGCATCTGTGGGCGCACCTGCGCGACGGCCGGGCGGTCGTCGGGCCGCTGGTCGACCCGGGCCGCAGCCCCTGCCTGCGCTGCAGCGACCTGCATCGCACCGACGCCGACCCGGCCTGGCCGCGGCTGGCCCTCGGCTGGGAGCAGAGCCCGCCCACCCCCGCCCCGCCGCCCGCTGCCACCGTGGCCGCGGCCGTCGCGGTCGGGCAGGCGCTGCGCCGGCTGGCCGGCCAGCCGTGCGCCGCCATGGGCGCCACGCTGGAGGAGCAGCCGGACGGCAGCGTGCTCGCGCTACCCGCCCCGACGCACCCGCGCTGCGGCTGCGGCTGGGCGGCAACCGTGGCGGGGGCGCGGCCCGGCGCGCGGTAGCGCAGGATGGTGGGGTGACCGACATCCCCCGTAAGGCCGCGGCCCGGACGGCGAAGCTGGCGGCGCTGCCGCTGGCCACGGCCGGCCGCACGGCCTGGGGCCTGGGCCGCCGCCTCGGTGGCACCCCCGCCGAGATCGTCGCCGCCGAGGTGCAGCAGCGCACCGCCGAGCAGATGTTCCGCGTGCTCGGGGAGCTCAAGGGCGGGGCGATGAAGTTCGGCCAGATGGTCAGCATCTTCGAGTCGGTGCTGCCCGAGGAGGTTGCCGGACCCTACCGGGCCTCGCTCACCCGGCTGCAGGAGGCAGCCCCGCCGATGCCGGCCGAGGTGATGCACCGGGTGATCGCCGACGACCTGGGGCCCGACTGGCGCGACCTGTTCTCCGACTTCGACGACCACCCGGCCGCGGCTGCCTCGATCGGGCAGGTGCACCGGGCGGTGTGGCACGACGGCACCGACGTCGCCGTCAAGGTGCAGTACCCGGGGGCCGGGGACGCGGTGCGCGCCGACCTGGCCCAGATCACCCGCCTCGGCCGCACCTTCGGCGGGCTGGTGCCCGGGCTGGAGATCAAGCCGCTGCTCGACGAGCTCAACGAGCGCCTGGTGGAGGAGCTCGACTACCGCCTGGAGGCCGAGGCCCAGGACGAGTTCGCCTTCGGCTACGCCGAGGACCCCGACTTCGCCGTACCCGCCGTCGTGCAGGGGGCCGAGCACGTGATCGTCTCGGAGTGGCTGGACGGCCGGCCGCTGGCCGACGTCATCGCCACCGGCACCCGCGAGGAACGCGACCGGGCGGGGCTGCTGTACGTGCGCTTCCTGTTCTCGGGCCCGGCCCGGGTGGGGCTGCTGCACGCCGACCCGCACCCGGGCAACTACCGACTCACCCCCGACGGCCGCCTCGGCGTGCTCGACTACGGCGCGGCCGCACGGCTGCCCGGAGGGCTGCCGCCGTCCATCGGCCGGCTGATGCGGCTGGCGCTGGGCGGCGACAGCGAGGCGGTGGTGGAGGGGCTGCGCGAGGAGGGCTTCCTCAAGCCGCACGTGCACGTGGACGCCGACGCGCTCATCGAGTACCTCGCCCCGTTCATCGAGCCGGCAGCAGTGGACGAGTTCCAGTTCAGCCGCGAGTGGATGCGCGAGCAGTTCGCCCGCGTCAACGACCCCCGCGAGGCCGGCTACACGATGCCGCTCAAGCTGAACCTGCCCCGCTCGTACCTGCTCATCCACCGGGTCTGGATCGCCGGAATCGGGGTGCTGTCCCAGCTCGACACCCGGGCCCCCTTCCGCGGTGAGATGGAGCGCTGGCTGCCGGGCTTCGCCGAGGCCTGACGCGCGGACGCCGCGGGTCCGACGCCGGGCTCTGTGTCCCGGGTCGGACCCGCGGCGTCGACGGCTACTTCCTACGCCGGCGGCGGACGCGAGCCGCGAGGCGTGCCCTCTCGGCCTGGGCCATCCGCTGGGCCAGCGTCAGCCTTGCCAGCTCGGCGTGCACGACGTACATGGGAAGGTCACCTCCTCCGTCGGTTGGGGTCGGGTGCCCGGGCCCGAGCCGCACCGGGGTGGGCGGCTCAGGCCACGAGCGGGTCGTTCTTGCGGGGTCGGCCCCGAGGGCGTTTACGGGCGACGACCACGCCGGAGAGGACGAGCTGGCCACCCCAGACCCCCCACGGCTCCCCCCGGTCGAGGGCGCCGTCCAGGCACGCGGCCTGGATCGGGCAGCCGCCACAGCGGGCCTTGGCCTCCTCGACGTCGGCCGGCGACTCGGCGAACCACAGGTCGGGCTCGCTCGCGCAGGCCAGCGTCACGTCGGGCGGGGTCGTCGGCAGCGCCAGCACGTCGGCCAGCAGGGTGGACACGTCGGCCTCCTCGGGTCGGTGGTGGGTGAGGGAGGAGGACCGGGCCGGGCAGAGACGAAGAGAGCCGCGGTCCTCGTGGGGACCGCGGCTGGCTGCCAGAGCAGGAGGCGTCAGGCAGGCACAGTGCGGCCCAGGATCCGGAGAACGGCGTCGCGGACGCGCGCCACCGTGGTGTTCGGGCTGAACTCCATCGGTCCCTCCGGTTCGTGGGCGGTGGTGCCGTGCTGGCACCGGTCCGACGACGTTAGCGCCCGCCCTCGCGCGGACGCAAACGAATATCGACCCCGGGTCCCCGGGTCTGCAGCAGTGGCGCCAGGAAGCGGCTGGGAGGGCGCCGGCGCTGCCGGTCGGCGGTGCGCCGGGCGGCCCACGACACGGTCAGCCCGTCCCGGGCCCGGGTGAGCCCGACGTAGAGCAGCCGGCGCTCCTCCTCCAGCGCCTCGGGCCCGGCCGCGCCGGTGACGGCGGCGCCGGACGGGATGGCGCCGTCGTGGGCGCCGACGATGAACAC
>Ga0209594_1001230_pt1 | contig 13052 bp, 11 predicted proteins | sample AshMeaCrysSpring_FD_184126 | JGI IMG/M metagenome (GOLD analysis project Ga0209594, IMG submission 184126) | Groundwater microbial communities from Big Spring, Nevada to study Microbial Dark Matter (Phase II) - Ash Meadows Crystal Spring... | ecosystem: Environmental > Aquatic > Deep subsurface...
GGCCAGCGAGGCAAGCACGAGCGCGCCCACCGCCAGCAGCCCCCACAGGTCGTGGCGGTCGCCACGGCCGGCGAACAGCAACACGATCAGCGGCAGGATGAACTGCTTGAGCTGCGCGACCAGCACGAACAGCCAGGACAGCGGATGCAGCCGGTGCTCCTGCCCGTCCTGCGGCAGCGTGGCGGCGTCGGGGGCGGCCTGGCTCATCGCTTACAGCGCGTCGCCGGCATCGTCGAGCTGGCGCGCCAGCGCATCGCGCAGGCGTTGCGCGTCGCCTTCGTCCAACCCGCGCACGGTGATCCCGCTGAGGTGCACGGCGGCGGTATGCACCACCAGCGTGGCCAGCCTGAAGCGGCGTTCCAGCGGACCATGCTTGAGGTCCACGTGCTGCACGCGGCTGGCCGGCACCCGCGTTTCCCGCCACCACAGGCGGCCGGTGCGCAGCCACAGGCCTTCGGCGTCCAGCTTCCAGCGCTGGTGGCGCAGGCGCGCGCCGATCCAGCCGCCCAGCGACGGGCCCAGCAGGAGCAGGGCGAAGGCGACGCCGATCCGGGTCGCGCGATGGTCGTCCATCGCCAGCAGTGGCCCGATCATCGCGCCCAGGCCGCACACCCCGAAGATCGCCGCCAGGAAGCCGGCGTGCAGGCGCACTGCACGCGCGGGCGGGGCGTGCCAAGTCTCGACGGTCGGTGGTTGCGCAGCAGGAGCACTCGCCTGCGCGGCGTCGAACTCAGTAGAGGTCAAGGTAGGGATTCTCCTCGCCACTGCCGGCCGGGCGCAGCGTATAGCGTTTGTAGGTCCACTGGTACTGCGCGAAGTCACGCCGCGCGATGGCCTCCACGCCTGCGTTCAAGGCGGCGACCGCGCGCTGCGGATCGGCGTCGCCGATGGCTTCCGGCGCGGCTTCCACATGCAGGGCGAAGCGCGGCGGCGAGCTTCCCGGCACGCGTTCGCACCAAGCGAACAGCACCTGTGCCCCGCTGCGCGCGGCGAGCCGGCCGAGCAGGGTCATGGTCAGTGCCTGCTTGCCGAAGAACGGCGCGAATTCGCCGTCGCCGGCCTTCGGTTGCTGGTCCGGCAGGATCCCGACCACGCCGCCCTTCTGCAGGCGCTTGAGCAGGCTGCGCACGCCGGCGGCCTCGGCACGCACCTGCTCCACGTCGCCGCCGGCGTTCGCCCGCACCCGCCGCAGGAAGCCTTCGCCGATCGCCGATTCCGGTGGCCGGTAGAGGATCGCCAGCGGGGTCTTCGCCGCCAGCCAGTGGTTCAGCAGCTCCCAGTTGCCCATGTGCGGCGCGGCGACGATCAGGCCACGCGGCTCGCGCAGGGCGGCATCGAACAGCGCCTCGCCATGGACCTCGACGATATCGGCCAGGTTGCGCGCGGCCGGCCGCGTCCACAGGCGCAGCGTCTCGAACGCCTGCCGCGAGGTTGTGCGCAGGATCTCGCCGACCAGCGCCTCGCGCGCGGCAGGGCCCAGGTCGGGACGCACCAATTCCAGGTTGCGTCGCGTCACCCGCGCCTCGCGGCCGTCCAGCGCCACCGACAGCCGGGCCACGCCATCCGCCAGCGGGCGCAGCAGCGGCCAAGGCAGGCGGGCCACGCTCCAGGCGAGGGCATACAGGAGGGCGGCGGCGAATTCGGTCATTGCGTTCAGTCTAGCGGCCGTCTGCGGTTAGGCTTGCGCGATGCTAGCCCTGATCCAGCGCGTGACCTCCGCCAGCGTGGCCGTGGACGCTGCCGTCGTCGGTGCCATCGGCCCCGGCCTGCTGGCCCTGGTGGCGGTGGAACCCGGTGATACCGAGGCCCGGTTCGCCCGGATGGCCCAACGCCTGCTGGGGTACCGGGTGTTCGACGACGGCCACGGCAGGATGAACCGCTCGCTGGCCGAGGCCGGGGGCGGTCTGTTGCTGGTCAGCCAGTTCACCCTGGCCGCGGACACCCGCAGCGGGATGCGGCCGGGTTTCAGCACCGCCGCGCCCCCCGACGAAGCCGAACGCGGGTTTAACCGGCTGGTCGAGTTATGCCGGGAAATGCATGCCCCAGGGGTGGAAACCGGCCGTTTCGGCGCCCACATGGTGATCAGCCTGGTCAACGACGGTCCCGTCACCTTCCTGCTGAAGGCGTGACGTCCCGCCCGCGACTGGCTGCCTGAACGGCCCCGGCCCGGCAGATGCTGGACCTGGCTGGTATAATGCTGGGTTCCCCCGCGTCGCCCGCGCGCACCCCACCGACACGGTATCCGGATCCATGGCCAACGAACGGCAAGCAGCCCCCCAGTCCGACATCAAGCTCCTGATTTCCAAGGGCCTGGAGCAGGGCTACCTGACCTACGCCGAAGTGAACGACCACCTGCCCGACGACATGGTCGACCCGGAGCAGATCGAAGACATCATCGGCATGATCAACGGCATGGGCATCGAGGTGCACGAGGTCGCGCCCGATGCCGAGACCCTGCTGCTGGCCGGCCAGGCCGCCAGCGGCCGCGAGGTCGACGACACCGCCGCCGAGGAAGCCGCCGCGGCGCTGACCTCGCTGGACGGCGAGGGTGGCCGCACCACCGACCCGGTGCGCATGTACATGCGCGAGATGGGCACGGTCGAGCTGCTGACCCGCGAGGGCGAGATCGCCATCGCCAAGCGGATCGAGGAAGGCCTGGCCCAGATGATGTCGTCGCTGGCCACCTTCCCGTGGTCGGCGCAGCTGCTGCTGGAAGATTACGAGCTGCACAAGGCCGGCAAGAAGCGCCTGGCCGAGATCGTGGTCGGCTTCGTGGAAACCGCCGAGGAGCTTGCCGCCGCCGAAGAGGCCAGGCAGGAAGCTGCCGCGGCGGCGCTCGAGGCCGCCGAGAACGGCGACGACGAGGACGCCGACGTCGAGGGCGACGATGGCGCGGAAGAAGCCGGCCCGACCGGCCCGGATCCGCTCGAAGTCGCCGCGCGCATGGAAGCCATCGCCGCCGCCTACGCGCGCTTCCAGAAGGGCTACGCCAAGAACGGCCCCTCCGCCAAGGCGGTCCTGAAGGCGCGCGAGGACATCGCCGAAGTCTTCATGACCCTCAAGCTGCCGCTGGGCCTGACCGACACCCTGGTGCGCAAGCTGCGCGAGGTGGTCAACCAGGTCAAGGAGCACGAGCGCCGCATCCTCGACCTGTCGACCCGCGTGGCGAAGATGCCGCGCAAGGATTTCATCAAGGCCTGGGACGGCAACCAGACCAACCTGGAGTGGGTCGACGAGCTGCTCAAGCGCAAGCAGAAGTGGGGCAGTGCCCTGCGCGACGTGCGCGAGCAGATCATCGCCGAGCAGGAAGCCACCATCGCCATCGAGAAGGCGATGGGCGTGACCCTGGCCGACCTCAAGGAAATCAACCGTGCGATGGCCTATGGCGAAGCCAAGGCGCGCAAGGCCAAGAAGGAAATGGTCGAGGCCAACCTGCGCCTGGTCATCTCCATCGCCAAGAAGTACACCAACCGCGGCCTGCAGTTCCTGGACCTGATCCAGGAAGGCAACATCGGCCTGATGAAGGCCGTGGACAAGTTCGAATACCGCCGCGGCTACAAGTTCTCGACCTACGCCACCTGGTGGATCCGCCAGGCGATCACCCGCTCGATCGCCGACCAGGCGCGCACCATCCGCATCCCGGTGCACATGATCGAGACGATCAACAAGCTCAACCGCATTTCCCGCCAGATGCTCCAGCAGTACGGCCGCGAGGCCACGCCGGAGGAGCTGGCGAAGGAAATGGACATGCCCGAGGACAAGATCCGCAAGGTCATGAAGATCGCCAAGGAACCGATCTCGATGGAGACGCCGATCGGCGACGACGAGGATTCGCACCTCGGCGATTTCATCGAGGACACCAACGTGATGTCCCCGATCGACGCCACCACCGACATCAACCTGACCGAGACCGTGCGCAACGTGCTGGCCGGGCTGACCCCGCGCGAGGCCAAGGTGCTGCGCATGCGCTTCGGCATCGACATGAACACCGACCACACGCTGGAAGAAGTCGGCAAGCAGTTCGACGTCACCCGCGAGCGCATCCGCCAGATCGAGGCCAAGGCGCTGCGCAAGCTGCGCCACCCGAGCCGTTCGGAAACCCTGCGCAGCTTCCTCGACATCGACTGAGCCAGCCGCAAGGCACGGCATGCAAGAGCCCCGCGGATGCGGGGCTTTTTCGTGGGAGTAGACTCTGGATCTTGCCAGCCAAGGGGCGTCGCGATGCGTCGATTTGCAGCGGACATGGGGATGTTCCTGCTCGTGGCCGGTTGTGCCAGCGCGCCGCCGCCACGCGCAATCGCCATCGACCACGCCATCATCCCCGCGGTTGCGGACGCGGGAGGCCCGGTGGCCGCTTATGCCGGTTTCGACAACGCCGGCGCAGCCGATCGGCTGCTCGGCATCGACTGCACCTGCGCAGCCTCGGTCGAGTTACACCTCGTGGTGCGCGATGGCGGGAAGGTCTCGATGACCAACAGTTTCCCGCTGGCGCTGCCGGCCGGCCGCACGGAGGTGAAGCCGCCAGGCATCCCCCTGCACTTCATGTTGATCGAAACCAACCGCGGCTTCACGGTGGGCCAGCAGGTGCCGTTGCGGCTGCGCTTCGAGCGTGCTGGGACCGTGGAGGTCAACTTCACCGTGGTGGCAGACAGCAAGACAGGCTGGGATGGATGGACGAAGCCCTAGCGCGGGTGGATCCCGGGCGTCTGCTAGGATGCGTCCGCGGGCCTATAGCTCAATGGTTAGAGCAGAGGACTCATCGGGAAGGTGACGCCAGCGCGGAATCGCTGGATGAGAAACGGGATGAATTCAGGGAAACCGCAGCGGTCAGGCCGGCGGCAATCCTGAGCCAAGCCGGCGGTACACCGCCGGAAGGTGCAGAGACTACCTGGGGGCTGCAGTGCCCTTGATGACAGGCTAGAGCGTCCCGCACCCCACCAGCACACGCTGAGGGTGATGAGATAGTCCACCCCGGTGCGAAAGCGCCGGACAAGTGAATCCTTTGGTTCCAGGTTCGAGTCCTGGTGGGCCCAGATTCCAGGCCTCCCCGCGGCGAGTCAGGTGGCTAGCCGGCCAGCAGCCGCCATGCCAGCCATGCCGGCGCGCCGATGAAATAGAGCGCGCGGGCGATGCCCTGCAGCAGGGAACGCGCCTCGCCCGCGGCCCGGGGACGCACCAGGAGTGTCGCAAGCGACCCGGACTCGACCACGACGCGCAGCACCGCGCCGAACAGGGTCATCCCGATCGACCATGACGCCCACCAGAGCAGCAGTGCGAGCAGGTAGGCCTGCAGGCCGAAGCTGTAGTACTCGCCGAAGGTGCCGCCGTAGGCGATGTGCTGGTGCAGGCGGAACGCGGGCAACGCCAGCAGCAGCGGGAACAGCCCGAACTTGAACCACGGATGGTCGATGCGCCAGCGCGGTGCTTCGGCGCGTGAACGTGCGGCGGCCAGTGCCAGTGCTTCGCTGCGCGTCGGGATCATTTCGGGCGCGCCCTGCTTCTGCAGCATCGACGCCACCTGCGATGGATCGTGCCATCCCGTGGCCACCGCCAGCGATGTTCCGGAGGCCAGCCGCAGGCTGAGGCCGGGCGTCGGCATCGGCACCGTCCAAGGCGTGAGGGCGACGATCTCGCGAATGGGTACGACGCGCGTTCGGCCATTGCAGGCCAGCCGCAGCGCCTCCGCGTCCACCTGCATCGAGGCCGTGCATCGGTGCCGTATCCACCAGCCGCACAGCGCCGGCAGGATCACGCCGAAGGCGAACCACGTGAGCTGCACCAGCGAATGCACGCGCAGGCCATCGCGCGACAGCATGCGCAGTGCGATCCATGCGAGCGTGGCCCATGCGACAAGCTGCAGGAAGACGAGCAACACACGCAGTGCGGGCGACAGCAGCACGACGTCGATGCGATCCGGCAGGCTCGCTGCCTCGCTCGCCGCACGCACCGGCGCACGACTGCGCAGCTTTTGCCACAGCAAGCGGGCCGCGAGCAGCAGCAGGGCCGCCAGCGCCACCGCGCCGACCCAGTTGCCCCACGCCACCATCAGGGTGCGCGGGGGCGTGCGGACCGGCATCGCCACCGTCAGCAGCGCGCGTTGGCCGACCGCGGTTGTGGCGATGCGGGTTCCTGCGGGGTCAATCGCCGCGCTGAGACCGTTCGCGGTCACCCGGAACTGCGGCAGGCGCGTCTCGATGCTGCGGAACGCCGCCACCACGAGATGCAGTTCGGTACCCTGCGGATGCGCGCTAAACCACGAATCGTTGGACATGCCGACGATCGCCTGCGCGCCCAGGCGCGCGCCGTCCAAGGCTAGCGAGACATCCACGTCGTCCAGGCAGATCAACGGCAGCACCGGGACCTCGCGCCCATCGGCCAGCTGCAGCGGGAACACGCGCGCGCCGTCGCCCGGCTGCCAGCTGCCGGTCCATGGCAGCGCGCGGCGCAACGCCGGGCCATCCAGCCAGCGCGGGACGTGTTCGGTCAGCGGGAACGGAAACGTCTTGCGGTACATGCCGAGCAGGTGGCCATCTGGCGACAGGAACCCGGCCGCGTTGTATTCGCCGTTCGCATCCAGGTCATAGGTGCCGAACACCAGCGGGACGCGCATGCCCGCGACGAAGTCGATGATCTCGCGATCCAGCGCCGCCCCGTCCTCGCTCTTGGCATGTCCGAACGTCGTCGGATACACGGTTTCCGACCACAGCAGCACGTCGGCGCGTTCGCTGGCGACCGCTTCGCGCGACATCGCGAAATGGGTATCGAGCACCTCGCGCACCACCGCATACGCGCCGCGCTCGCGGCGCCGGCGTTCGTAATCGACGATGTTGGTCTGCACCATGCCCACGCGCAGCGGCTGGCCTTCATTGGCCTGCGCGGCGAGCGTGGACACGCGCCAACTGCCGTAGGCCAGCCATGCGGTCAACAGTGCAGCGATGGCTGCCAATGGCATCGACCAACGACGGGTACTGGCGCGCCCGTGGCGAATCGCAGCAGCGACGGCTTCGTTGATCAGCAGCAACAGCAGGGTGATGCCGGCCGCACCGCCCAGGTCCGCCAGTTGCCGCAGCGGCAACGAGGGATACAGCCCATGGCCCAGGGTATCGCCCAGCAGCTTCGGCAGCAGCCATTCGCAGCCCACCCAGGCACAGGTTGCGGCAAGTGCGCGCACCACGTCGCCATGGCCTCGGCCCACCAGCTGGCGGACGATGGCGAACGCCAGCAGTTGCGGTTGCAGCAGCGGCGCGCCCAGCAACAGCACCACCAGCCCGCCGGCTTCGCCAAGGCCGGTGAAGGTGCCGATGGCGAAGCCGAACCAGCCGAACGCGGCGGCGGCGAAGGCGATGGCCATCGCGGTGCCGCCCATGAGCGCACGGGCGAAGCTGTTGCACGCGTCCAGCGCGAGCAACCACGGCACCAGTGCGATGAATCCCAGCAGGTATGCGTTGCCGCCACGGGCATACGCCCCGAGCAGCAGCGCGCTGGCGAGCACGCCGGCCAGCATGCGCCAGCCGGGGCGGAGGAGGCGCGGCGGAATCAGGACGAGGAACCCGGGTCGGGTTGCGGCGGCGGGATGCGCACCTGGCGGATCGGCAGGCCTGCCGGCGCGTGGCTTGCCGGCACCACGCGGTCCGCCGGGATCGCCACCGGATTGCCCGCGGCGTCGAGGAACTCGTAGTCGGGCGAGTACATCAGGATCGGTTCGATGGCTTGTCCGTCATCGGTGGCCTGGTGGTGGCGGACATAGCCCGCGGGCAGCACGAAGTCCGCGGGCACCGCCAGCCCCACCAGCGGCGGACTGGTGCCCGGCGGGTTGAAGGCGCCCAGGCCGGTGCGGATGCCGGCCTTGTGCAGGCCTTCGATGACCTCGCCCATGGTGGGAACCGGTGTGCCGGGGACGATGACCGAGGCGAGATCGTCCGCGGCCGGACGGGGTTGCGCCCTGCGGGCGTCCAGTGGTTCGCGTGGCATGGCGGTCGCCTCGGCTTGCGTCCCCGCCGCTGCGCCCGACGCCGATGCGTGGCGAGCATCGGCGTTGCCGTGAGGCGTACGTGCGCGGTCCTGCAGGGCGAAATACCCGATCCCGCCGACGCATGCCAGCAGCAGGGCCGCCGCCAGCATGCGCGGCCCACGGCCGCTACCGGCGCCGCCCTTGCGGGGCGGCGCGGCGTGGCGTTCGTCGGGCCCGTGGTCGCCCACTTACCTGCGCGACTTGTTGGCGGTGGCCGGCCCGTACAGCGACAGCAGCCAGCCCATGCGCTCGTGGCCGTACAGGTTCCAGATCGGGTTCTTGCCGCCGCTGATGCTGGAGTAGCGTGCCGCGCCGGAACCGGTGGTCCCGCCGAACAGGCCGGCGGTCACCGTGCCGCCCTGATAGGTCGGGTGCACGTCGTCGGACTGGATGTAGTCCGCACTGCTGCTGGACGAATTGAAGTGCGTGTTCGCATCGCGAAGGGTGCCCTTGAGGGTGCCGGTGATGCGGGCGACGTAGCTGGCCTCGCTCTCGCCGGCGATGAACTTCAGCGCCTGCGAGTCAACCTGGCCGTCGCCGTTGCTGTCGTAGTCCGCGCCCATGTACTCGGCGAAGTTGTCCACGCACTTGAAGCCCTTCTGCCGCGCGTATTCGCACATCCAGTAGTTCATGCGGGTGATTGCCGGCAGGAACTTGTCGCGCAGGTTGACCTTCGTGCCGGTGGTGGCGTCGGTGCAGGAGCTCTGCACGTTGTCGGCGTTGTAGCCGGGGTAGTACAGGTTGGCGACGATCTTGACCTTCGTTCCGGCGTACGCGTTGGCGTTGATGTAGTCCATCGCCCGCCCGACGTAGAGCTTGCAGTTGGCTTCCGCGGTCGCAATCACGTCGTAGTTGCAGGTGCCGGTCTGGCTCTTGAAGGCGGAGCGGGCCTGCAGGCCGTCGTTGCCGCACATCTCGAAGGTGACCACGCGGGTGCTGGTCGCCTGCATGTACGAACGCTCGGCCACGATCTTGTTGTTGTACACGTCCGAGGCCACCGCGCCCGACTTGGTGCGGCGCACGCTTTCCACGTCGGCGTTCCATGCGGCGGACAGGTATTCCGCGTCGACGGTCGGCGCCGAGTACTTGGCGGCACTGGTGGTCGATCCGTTATAGCCGGCGTAGATCGAATCGCCATAGGCGACCACCCGGTACTTGGTGGTGGTGCCGGAACGGTCGATGGTCCACGACACGTTCTGGTTCAGCGTATTGGCCATGGCCGGCGCGGTGACCAGCGCCAATGCCAGGCCCGCGAGCAGCGGACGAGCGGTCTTGCAGACACGTACAGACATGATCTGCCCCCTAAGGCTGTGTTGTAGGTTGCGCGGGCCGAGTGCCTGCGCGCGATGCGTCACCAACCGACGTGGTTTCGGCAGCCCGCTTTCCCCAGCCGTCCCCTGCTGCCGAACCGTACGCTAGCGTCTTGTCGCACAGCGGTCATCTTGCGGCGCAGCACATTCGTACTGTGCTGCAGTGCGCGTTTCAGGCGTCGTGCCCGTCATCGAGCCGGCGGGATGGGCCATCGCGCCCTGCCGCGGCGATGCATGGCTGCGCCTCGCCCAGCCGCTTAGACTGCAGGCCGCCCTCCGCCGCATGACGCCATGACCGCACTGCTCGACACCGTGGAACACGCAACCGGTCCGCAACCGCAATGGTCGGTGCTGTGGCTGCATGGCCTGGGTGCCGACGGCAACGACTTCGCGCCGATCGTTCCCGAGCTGGTGCGCCGCGACTGGCCGGCGATCCGCTTCGTGTTCCCGCATGCGCCGGTGCGCGCGGTGACCATCAACGGCGGTGCACGCATGCGCGCGTGGTACGACATCCGCGACATGAACCTCGCCAATCGCGCCGACAGCGAAGGCGTGGCCGCGTCGGTGGCGCAGGTGGAGGCCCTGATCGCACGCGAGGCCGAACTCGGGATCGGTCCGGAACGCGTGCTGCTGGCCGGTTTCTCGCAGGGTGGCGCGGTGACGTTGGCCGCCGGCATCGCACGCGCGCGACCGCTGGCGGGCCTGGTCGCGCTGTCGACGTACCTGCCGATGACCCCCGCGCAGGCGCAGGCCGCGCTGCAGCCGGCGGCGACATCGCAGCCGGTGTTCATGGCGCACGGCCAGTTCGATCCGGTGGTGCCGTGCGCCGGCGGCGAGATGAGCGCCGCGGCGCTGGAGCAGTTCGGGTTCGAGGTGCAATGGCATCGCTACCCGATGCAGCACGCGGTCTGCGCCGAGGAGATCCGCGACCTCGGCGACTGGATGGCGGCGCGGTTCGCCGCGGGCTGATGGCGAATCCCCCGTCGCCCGCCACGCCGTGGTTGCCGGACCTGTGCCGGCTGACCCGGCTGGCGACGATGCTGGGGGTGGCCGAACTGGTGGTGCTGCTGCTGGCGCTGGCGCCGGATGGCGGCGCCGACTGGACGCCGGGGCGGTTCGTGTCCGCCAGCGGTTTCGCGCTGTGGCTGGCGCTGACCGTGTCGGTGCTGCTGTGCGTCGCCCGCGAATGGCTGTCCCGGTTGCCGCGCGTGCTGGGCGGCGCGCTGGCGCTGCTGCTCGCGGCGCTGGTGGCGGCGCTGGGCGCGGCGATGCTGCACCTGATTGACGGCAACCTGGGTACCGGGATGGTGGTGGAATCGGTGTCGCTGCGGCGGTTCGCCATCGGCAGCGCGGCCATCACCGTGGTGGTGGTGGCCACCGTGCTGCCCTACCTCTATGCGATCGATGCCTGGCGTGCGCAGGTGCGAACCAGCGCGCGCGCGGAGGCCGATGCGCTGCAGGCGCGGATCCGCCCGCATTTCCTGTTCAACAGCATGAACACCATCGCCAGCCTGATCCGGCAGAACCCAGCGGTGGCCGAACGCGCGGTGCTGGACCTGTCGGACCTGTTCCGCGCCGCGCTCGGCGCCGGGGAGGACGATTCCAGCCTGGCCGAGGAAGTGGCGCTGGCCGAGCGCTACCTCGCCATCGAGCAGCTGCGGCTGGGCGAGCGGTTGCAGGTGCGCTGGCAGCGCGAGGAACCGTTGCCGTGGTCGCTGCCGTTGCCGCGGCTGGTCCTGCAGCCCCTGCTGGAGAACGCGGTGCTGCACGGCATTTCGCGGCTGCCGGGGGGCGGCCGGATCGACATCGGCCTGCAGCAGCAGGGTGGCGAGTTGCGGGTCTGGGTGCGCAACCCGGCGCCGCCGCCGCGCGAGCAGGACGCGCTGCATGCCGGCGCCCAGCACGCACGCCACAACATCGGCCAGCGCCTGGCATTCGCGTTCGGCAAGGACGCGCGGATGACCGGGCACTGGGACGAGGGCTACTATCAGGCCGAGATCCGGGTGCCGCTCGACGGGGGGACGGCGACATGAGCGCAGGACCGATGCGGGTGGTGATCGCCGACGACGAGCCGCTGGCGCGCGAGCGGCTGCGCGGGTTGCTGTCCGACGAGCCCGACGTGCAGGTGGTGGCCGAGGCCGGCGATGGCCATGCCACCCTGCATGCCTGCGCCGAACACCATCCGGACATGGTGTTGCTGGACATCTCGATGCCGGGCATCGACGGGCTGGAAACCGCCCGCCACCTGGCCGCGTTCGAGCCGAGGCCGGCGGTGGTGTTCTGCACGGCCTTCGATGCGCATGCGCTGTCCGCGTTCGACGCGCAGGCGATCGACTACCTGGTCAAGCCGGTGCGGCCGGAGCGCCTGTCGGCGGCGCTGGAGCGGGTGCGCACCTTTGCCGCCGGCCGCACGCAGCACGCGGAACCAGATGACGGGAAGAAGCGCACCCACCTGTGCGCGCGCTTGCGCGGCAGCCTGCGGCTGATCCCGGTCGAGGACATCCGCTACCTGCAGGCGGAGGAAAAGTACGTGGTGGTCCACCACGCGCGCGGCGAGGACCTGATCGAGGAATCGCTGAAGTCGCTGGAAACCGAATTCGCGGAGCGCTTCGTGCGCATCCACCGCAACTGCCTGGTCGCTCGCAACGAGATCATCGAACTGCGCCGCGTCGGCGAGGGCCATACCCAGGCCGTGCTGCGCCATGGCGACCATCCGCTGGAAGTGAGCCGCCGCTGCGTGGCGCAGTTGCGCGATACGTTGCGGCACCTCTGAGTCCCGAGGGCGGCGCTGCCGTCACGCCGTAAGGGGTTCGCCGCCCAGGCTACGCGTCCGGCTCCGATTCGCGGGCGCACGCCATCGATGGCGCGCTCGAACCCCTCACGGCATGCCGACATCGCCGCGTCGCGCAGCGCGCAAGCGATAATGCGTACATGACCACCCTGCGCATCGCCACCCGCAAGAGCCCGCTCGCCCTCTGGCAGGCCGGGCATGTCGCCGACCGCCTGCGCGCCGCGCATCCTGGCCTGGTGGTCGAGCTGGTGCCGATGAGCACGCGCGGCGACGAGGTGCTGGATCGCTCGCTGGCGGCGATCGGCGGCAAGGGCCTGTTCCTCAAGGAACTGGAACTGGCGATGCAGCGCGGCGAGGCGGATTGTGCGGTGCATTCGCTGAAGGACGTGCCGATGCAGCTGGAGACGGGCTTCACGCTCCCGGCGATCCTGGCGCGGGCGGACCATGCGGATGCCTTCGTCAGCAACCATTTCGATGGCATCGCCTCCCTACCGCAGGGCGCGCGCGTCGGCACGTCCTCGCTGCGCCGGCAGGCGCAATTGCGCGCGCTGCGCCCGGACCTGCAGTTGCGCGACCTGCGCGGCAACGTCAACACGCGGCTCGCCAAACTGGATGCCGGCGAGTACGACGCCATCGTGCTGGCCTGCGCGGGCCTGCAGCGGCTCGGTTTCGATGCGCGGATCCGGGCACGGCTGGATGCACCGGACTGGTTGCCGGCACCGGCACAGGGCGCGATCGCGATCGAATGCCGCGATGGCGACGAGGCGACCGTCGCGTTGTGCGCGGCGCTGGACGATGCCGGCACCCGCACCTGCGTCGGCGCGGAGCGGGCGATGAACCTGGCGTTGCATGGCAGCTGCCACGTGCCGGTGGCGGCGTTCGCGTGGCTCGATGGCGAGCAGCTCTCGCTGGCCGGGCTGGTGGGATCCGCCGCCGATGG
>Ga0209594_1001235_pt1 | contig 13003 bp, 11 predicted proteins | sample AshMeaCrysSpring_FD_184126 | JGI IMG/M metagenome (GOLD analysis project Ga0209594, IMG submission 184126) | Groundwater microbial communities from Big Spring, Nevada to study Microbial Dark Matter (Phase II) - Ash Meadows Crystal Spring... | ecosystem: Environmental > Aquatic > Deep subsurface...
ATAAAAGCAAACCCAAAAACCAATTTACTGATAAAAGTTCATGCAAAGGACGGGTATTCGTACTCATACACGGGATAGTTCAACTTTATGCAAATTTAGTCGAGAAAGCGGTACTAAATACTAAGACTTTATGCTTCTTTTCTAGATGTGCTTGAAGTTTAGCTTTTTGCTTGTTGTAGTAAGTGTTGATGGCTTTTAATGCACCGCCCTTTATCAGCAATGGTTTAACACCAGACTGATTAGTTGTTAGCGTTACAAGATTGGTTAGTCCTAAATCAATACCTGCTACTACTTCTCCATCTAACTTAGATAATTCATTGTAATCGTAAACTACTTCAGCTACATAGCATCCAGATTTAGGGACTATTCTTACTTCGATGACTTCTGTTAAACCAGTTTCAAAAGTTATTGGGCTTGGAGTTAATTTTAATATCCCTTTCCTAATTAGTGGTTTAGATACTGTTTCGTTAGGGAATATTAAAGCATAACGCCCTTTTAATTTATCTTTATATTTAGGGATTTTAGGTTCACCTAAATATTTATCTGGATGCTTTTCCCAGTCGTTATGTGCTTGATGATAGGCTACCCATGACGAATGGATACGTCTAATTATCTGTTTAGCTACTTTAGTATTAGGCAAAGCGTAGTAAGCTTCTGTCTTTGACACCAAGTGATATAAAGAAGTGAATGGTAAGATCTTTCCAGTCCTAAAGAAAGCTTGACGCATTTCGTAAGTGGCTAAGTTGTACAAATTCTTAGACAAAAACGCTTGCTGGTCAAAATATCGCCAGTAAGAATGTTGTCTGTTAATTATGTGTCTTTGTACTAACTTCATTTAGTTTATTCACTTGGTACTATATAATTATAACTGACAGTCGTCCTTAAGGCAATAGAAAAGAACTATATGCTACAAAATAAATTCAATTAAGTATGAAGCAAAGAAATACATAGTATTTAATATCATGTTAAGTTAACGATGTCAGAAGCAGTTCCCTGACTGCTTAGACAGCTACCAGACTAAGACTTTCTACAGTTACTTAGAATTTTCTACAAGTTTCGGATAGCAGTTCAGAACCCCAGTTAAGTTGTGCTCGGAGTTAAAAAAAAGAAACGATGTTGACAGTACCCAAAAGTTTAGAAGAAACATTAGAACAAGCTTCAACAGCAACCCTCGCCGCGCTTAAAGATGGTTATAGAAGGCTGCAAATAGAATTAGTCATACCAGAAATAGCTCTCAAAGGGATGGAAATAGCCTGGCAATTTACTCCTTTGTTTCAAGAGTATGGAGCGGGGTTAAAAGTTTTGTTTCCTGATACAGGAGCAGCAGCTTTAGCACGAAGAGAATGGGGAGAAATACCATTTAAAGTTAGTGACTTGGGTAGTAGTCGGACTCCTGTTGAGATGAAAGTCAATGATGATGATCAAGCTTTTTTAGTGGTTTGTCCTTCAGCAGTAGAAGTAAGTCAAGTAGAAAAACTGTGCAATATTGCAGGAGAAAGACCAGTTGTTTTACTTATTCCTCAGTTAGAAGATGTTTCCATAGTTGGTATTGGTTATGCAGCGAGGGAGTTAAGAAAACGCTTTCTGAGTACATTGGAAACATGTTATTATTTTCGTCCTTTAGAAGGGGCTGTTGTTTTGCGTTCTTATCCTTCTTTATGGCAAGTTTTCTTAGAAAAAGAAGATGAATATGAACTAATAAAAGAAGAACCTCAAAAACCAATGGGAGAAGCTTTAGAAAGGATATTAACTCAACCAAGTAGTAATGAAGAAGAGGGTAGTGTTTTGCCCAAACCAAAAAAAACAAGTTTACTGGGAAATTTACAAAAGTTTCTGCGCGCATTAAGTCAGTAAACTAAGGAATTTCTATGAGTTTTCAATTTGAATGGGATGACTATAAAGCAAAATCAAACATAAAAAAACATGGAATCAGTAGTCATTAGTCATTAGTCATTAGTTATTAGTTATTAGTCATTAGTCATTAGTCATTAGTCATTAGTCATTAGTCATTAGTCATTAGTCATTAATTATTAGCTAAATGTTATGATGTTTTTAAGAAAAATTAATAATTTTTTAGAATACATACGTTTGACCAATGACTAATGACCAATGACTAATGACTAAAAACATCTGCTACCTTCAGATGAATTTGATTATAGCAAAGCTCGTCCAAATCGTTTTGCTACTCAACAATCTATAACTGTCACTCTCGCTCCCGATGTTGCTGAAGTTTTCAAAACATCAGAAGCAGTAAATACTGCTCTTCGCTGCCTACTTGCTGCCATTCCTAATATGGCAAAAGACAATTAACAATTAATAATTAATAATTAATAATTGTTAATTGTTAATTGTTAATTAATTACAAACCATAAATCAAAATAATTAGGGGTGGGGTAATAATAGCCATTAAGATATTGAGCGGTCCACCAAAACGAACGAAGTCGAAAAACTTATAGCCACCAGGACTATAAACCATAGTATTAGTTTGATAACCGATAGGAGTTAAAAAGCTATTAGAAGCAGCAAAAGTCACCGCAAACATAAAAGCCCAGGGATTAAGATCGAGAGATTCTGCTACTTTAACTGCTATAGGAATTATTAATACTACAGAAGCATTATTAGAAAGTATTTCTGTCAAGGCAGAAGTAGCAATAAAAAAGAACAATAAAACCCAATAGCCAGAAAGACTACCGCCTACTGTCAAAAGTTGATTTGCAAGCCATTCAGTTGCACCAGACTTTTCCATAGCCGTTCCGAGGGGAATAAGTCCAGCTAAAAGAAAGATAACATCCCAGCGAATTGAGCCGTAAATTTCACCAGGTTTTAGACACCCAGTGATCACCATCAACAGCACACCCGCCAAAGCAGTGACTACAATGGGTACTAAATCGAAAGCTGCAATTAGAATTACGCCTAAAAGGATTCCTATGGCAATTAGTGCCTTATTTTGGCGCAGGTTTTCCACTTCTCGTTGTTCAATTACCAATAATTCGCGGGTGGTTTGCAGACCCAAAAAACTCTCCTTTGGACCTTGTACTAAGAGCAGGTCACCAAAACGTAAAGGAATTTTACCCAAGCGATCGCGCAACAATTCTTCTCCACGACGAACAGCTAAGACAGTAGCGTTATAGCGTTGACGAAATCTTAAATCCTTCAAGGTTGAACCAATCAAACGAGAGTTAGAAAGAATCAAGACTTCAGCAAGTTGTTCTTCACCCGAAGATAATACATCTTCTACTTCTGATTGAAATTTTACATCTGGGACAATTTCTAATCCCCTTTCATCTCTAATTTTGAGCAATTCTTCGCGACTACTACGAATAATTAAGATATCACCTGCACTCAGGACTTTTTCTGCGAGAGGTTGGGGAAAGTGAGTGCCATTGTGAATAATTTCGAGTACGTCGATATCGAATTTGCGCTGTAACTCACTCTGGCGGAGAGTTTGTCCGATTAAACTGGAACGAGGTGTTACCACAACTTCTGTCACATAATCTTTAATCTCATAGTCTTCAGTGAAAGTATCATTATTAGATTTTTTACGATCTGGTAACAGGATGGGGGCGACAAAAGCTAGATACAATAACCCTACAAAAAAGGTAATTAATCCCAAGCCAGTAAACTGGAATAAATGAAATGCTCCATAACCCAATTCTTCTGATACACCACTTGCCAAAACATTGGTACTGGTACCTATTAAGGTAATCATGCCCCCTAAAATAGTAGCAAAAGACAAAGGCATGAGCAATTTGGATACAGAAAGTCCTTGTTTTTTACACCAGTCTTCTACAATGGGTAAGAAAATAGCAACAACTGCCGTGTTATTAATAAAAGCAGTAATGATACCTACCAACATCCCCATCACAAATATTTGCTGATTGATATTTTTTCCGCCCCATTTCAAGAGCAAATCCCTGAATATTTGAATTACACCAGTACGAGAAATGCCTGCACTAAGAATAAACATCGCCATTACCGTAATGGTGGCTGAGTTACTAAAACCAGCAATGCCTTCTTCTGGGGTTACTAAACCCAAAAGCATTAAGACAACTGCTACAGCCAGAGCTGTAAAATCTACAGGCAGCCATTCAGTAATAAACGAAATTAAAGCTAGTACTACGATACTGAGAGTGAGAACAATTTCCATGTTTTATGAGTTTCTCCTGGTTTTTTGAAGCCTTTTTTTGTTTATATGCAATTTCAAACAATTTTTATTTTTTAGTTAAATTTTAAAAATTTTTCCAGATTATTTAATCAGTAATGAGCTGCTAAAAAAAGCCATCTAGATAACTAATAAATTTGGTTCTTTATTTTATAACATAAATTAACAAAAAACCAAATAATTTTGGAAGACCTTGAGGTGCAAGGGAGAGGGAGAGAACTATAGTTGGAGCGCTTCGCCAGGGAAGCGCTTTTTCTGAAATTAGTGCTATAATGGCGCCTTCTATAGAAGGTTGGAGATTGTCAAGTCTGGCATAGTCAAGATTGAAGTAGAAAACACAATTACTAGGAAGAAGGAGGGGCAAAAGTAGTTTGTTGTTCAGCTTGTAATTTAGGTTTCAAGTAGAGATTTTCAAGTATCAGGGAAGCACCAGCAACCCAGGGAGGGACGATCAAAGCGCCAATAATACCCAAAACCTGAACACCACCAAGCACAGCCAAAAGCTGATATAAAGGATTAACTTTAACAGAAGAACCAACTAAAAGAGGATCGAGGACATAGGTTTCAACATTTTGGATAATAACGAAGAGAAGTAAAACCCAGAGGAAAGTCCAACCCCCAAGGGCGATCGCCACAATAAGAGCTGGGATAGCACCCAAAACAGGGCCAAAAAAAGGAATCAAATTAGTAAAACCTGCGATCGCCCCCAAACCCAGAGCAAACTCAGAGATGCCGATAATTCGCAAACCGATGGTAATAGCAATACCCAAAATGAAAGAAACTAGGAGACGGCCTTGGATATAACCCCCCATCCGCTGACTAACAGGAGCAACCTGGGCTTCTAAACGTTCATCCCAGGGTTTAGGAAACAAACTGACCAAACCTTTAATTAAGTTTTGAGAACCAGAAAGCATATAACCTGAGAGTAATAAAGCCAAAACCAAACTTAACACACCGCCCAAAAGGCCCTTAGTAACACCAAGAGAGCGAACCAGTAAGAGCTGGCTAGAACGAAAAGCCCAGGAAGTGAGTGCTTGAATATCAAAAAGTTGATTAATCAAATCAATAATTTGTGGTTCATCAATACCAAAACGAATTACCAAATCTTCGATCTGAGAATTTAAAACCTCCAAATAAATAGGGAGTTTTGCCGCAAGACGCTGAATTTGTTCAAATACAGGGGGTCCAATTAATAAACCAGCAAGGGTTAAAATACCAATCAAGCCCAGATAAACCAGAATAACTGCTAGCCAACGGGGAATGCGCAACTTTTGGGCACTCTCGATAATTGGTGCAAGAGTTGATGCCAGGACAATTGCAATCATTAGAGTTACCAAAAGGCTGCGGAGCTGCCAGAGGAGCAGCAAAAGTAAACAAGTAGCAACAATCAACAGAATATTAGAAATAGAAATAGAAATGCGTTGCTCAGACATAAAAATCAACCAAGACTGCTCATGAATATGCTAGCCTAGAAAAGTTGTTTAAATTCGCACATCCAGGGTTTCGGGTGTTTCTGGAGAGGAAATCCACCTGGATGAAGGATAAACCCGAATCAGGAGTAAAAAAATATGCCAGTTGTTTCACTAGCGGAACTGCTAGAGTCTGGGGTTCATTTTGGGCATCAAACACGCCGTTGGAACCCCAAAATGGCTCAATACATTTACACAGCCCGTAATGGAGTTCATATCATTGACTTGGTGCAAACAGCCCAACTGATAGAAGAAGCTTACGAATATATGCGTAAAGCATCAGATCAAGGGAAAAAATTCATGTTTATTGGCACCAAACGTCAAGCTGCAGGAATTATTGCTCAAGAGGCACAACGTTGTGGAGCTTATTATGTTAACCAGCGTTGGTTGGGAGGAATGCTCACCAACTGGGAGACAATTAAAAGCCGAATAGATCGCCTCAAAGAATTAGAGGAATTAGAAGAGACAGGAGCTATTGACAAACGCCCCAAAAAAGAGGGTGCTGTTATGCGTCGAGAACTCAGTAAACTTCAAAAATATCTCGGTGGTCTGAAAAGCATGAGGAAAATTCCCGACATCGTAGTAATAGTAGATCAACGACGGGAATATAATGCAATTTTAGAATGCCAAAAACTGGGGATTCCCATGGTAGGCATTCTAGATACTAACTGCGATCCAAGTCTGGTAGATATTCCTATCCCTGCTAATGATGATGCTATTCGCTCAATAAAACTAATATTTGGCAAGTTAGCAGATGCTATTTACGAAGGTCGTCATGGGAAACCACCAGAAGAAGATGACTATGATGATTTTGATGATTCTTTAGAGGAGTATGAGGAGTATGATGAGGAAGACTCAGATGAGGAAGATGAGTCTTATGAAGATTATTCACCCAGTGAAGAAGAAGACGAATAGTTAATAACTCAAAATTAGTCAACAAACTAGATAATAAATTCGGGGGTGATCAAAGTGGATATTTCTGAGATTTTTCCCGAATTTATTAGATCGCTTGTATGCTAATTTTTATTTGATCAGCAGTAATCATGTTTATAAAGTAGGAACAAAAAAGACATGGCAGAAATATCAGCAACACTTGTCAAAGAGCTGCGGGAACAAACAGGCGCTGGCATGATGGACTGCAAAAAAGCGCTCACAGAAAGCGATGGGGATATTACCAAAGCTGTAGAATGGCTACGGAAAAAAGGTATCACCTCAGCAGAAAAAAAAGCAGGTCGTGTTGCAGCAGAAGGGTTAATCGACAGTTATATTCACACTGGAGGTAGAATCGGTGTATTAGTAGAAGTAAACTGTGAAACAGATTTCGTCGCCCGTCGCGAGGAGTTTAAAAGCCTAGTACGCAATATTGCAATGCAAATTGCAGCCTGTCCTAACGTTGAATATGTTAAGGTAGATGACATCCCAGCAGAAATAACAGCAAAAGAAAAAGAAATTGAAATGGGTCGCGATGACTTGGGTAACAAACCTGCTGAGATTAAAGAAAAAATTGTTCAAGGGCGAATCCAAAAACGCCTCAAGGAACTTTCTTTGATAGATCAGCCCTACATTCGTGATCAAGGTATTACAGTAGAAGAGTTGATTAAACAAACTATCGCTCAACTCGGTGAAAATATCCAAGTGCGTCGTTTTACTCGCTTTGTCTTAGGTGAAGGAATCGAAAAAGAAGAAACTAACTTCGCTGAAGAAGTGGCAGCTCAGACACGCAAAAAATAACCAGTAGTAGTTTGGTTGATCATTAGTCATTATAGCGTTTCTCTTAGTTTCGAGGTACGGACAAGGGGCTTAAGCCCCTTGTCTTACCAAGAAAAACTGTACCTCACTACTATGATAATTGCTATAGATTAATATTGGTGCGAAAAGACGAAACTTTACAAGCACAGTAATAAAGATGACTAATTGATAACAACAAAATGTAACACTAGACTGTTTAGTAAGTGGTAGGAGGTAGGTTATTTCTATAAACTACCTCCTATATTTTTATAATTTATAATTAATTAAGTCATTGGTTTGGTCCCTAGATAAGATAACTGATAATTGATAAATATTAAAAACAATGGCAAGAACAATTCAAGAAATAAAAAAAGATTTAACAGCAATTGAAGAAATAGTAGCAAACCTTGCCGTAGAGCTACGTGAGCTTGATCTTAACTATTTAAATGTATTGAGTAATTCAACTCGTCAACAGTTAATTTTAGCTACTTATCAGATATGCACTCAAGTATATCCTGATTCCTTCTTAAAACTATCTTTTTCCCAAAGAGAAAAACTTCAGAAAAATATCCGCAAACTAGGCAATAACGCTCAACAAATGTTCTCCCAATGTTTAACAGAATCAAATCGCCAGTTAGAGCTTAAAAATCAACAACAAAACTCGTTACCTAGTGGGACGGAAACAACAGCAGAAACAACAGAGGAAAACCCAAGAGAACCAGCAACAAATATAACAGAAACAACAGAGAAAAATCAAGAAAATAATGAGGAAAAAGTTATAATATTTTCCAATCCAAATGACTTAATTTACTGGCAATTATTAATTGAACAGGGAATACATGAAACTTTAAATAACATCTCTAAAGAAGCAAATCGTTATTTGCTTCAGAGTGGAATAGTTCCCAAAAAATTACCAGCAAAGGTTATGGAAATGGCACTGCAAGCAGAAGAAGCAGGAACCTCAATTAGTGGGCTACCTAACCTCTTAGATTTTATTATTGAAACGGGCATTAATAATGAAGAAAAAGAAGCAGAAAATATTATAGAAATGACGGCAATACGCCTTAGACTTACGGAAATAGAATTTGCTGACCAAAATTTAACCATTGAGCGTAATAAAGTTCGTAACTTGTTAGCAAAAATTGAGCAAATTCAGAAAAAATATCAGAAAATAAAAAAAGAATGTGCTATTGCTGAAGCTGAAACAGCATGGCGTTCCAGTTGGTTTGATGATTGAAGGACTAATGACTAAGGACTAATGACTCATGACTAATTCAATGCCAGATTGGGAAAAATTACAAAAAGCTCTCGCAGTGGAAACAGAAAAAGGTTTCCAAAATATTATGGGTAAAAACTATAGATTTAGTGAATTTCTTTGTCTGAATTTTGGACAAGTTTCACTCATATTGTCTCCAGAAAAAAACCGCAGTTGTCAAGAAATGGCAACTGCTTTTTCCCGTTATACCCACTTAACTATTCCTCAACGTCAAAGTTTAATTGAAGCTGCTAAAAAGTTAATCGAAGAAATTAGTAAAAATCCAGAAATCAAACAACAAATATCTGACCAGAAATTTACAGTTGAAAAATATGCGACAAATGGCACTGTTAACCTTGACACACCTCTGATGTTCCTCAAAGGAGTAGGTAGAAGTAAAAATGGTTCTTTACAACTTCTTGGTCTTCATAAAGTCAGAGATTTATTGTTTTATTATCCCCGTGACCATATTGACTATGCTCGACGAGTAAATATAGCAGAACTTGTGGCAGGAGAAACAGTTACTTTGGTGGGAAAAGTAAAGCGCTGTAGCTGTTTTAGTAGCCCGAAAAATAAAAAATTAACTATTCTTAATCTGGTGGTAAAAGATGAGAGCGGGGAAATAAAAATTAATCGTTTTTTTGCAGGAACTCGCTTTAATAATCACGGGTGGTATGAGAAAATGAAACGCACCTATCCTGTGGGTGCAATAGTTGCAGCTTCGGGTTTAGTTAAAGCAAATAAATACGGTTTTACCCTGGATAATCCAGAAATAGAAGTGTTAGAAAGTTCCTCCGAAAATGCCTCAACCCCCCCTAACCCCCCCTTGGTAAGGGGGGGAAGTATTCAATCTTTTAAAATTGGGCGTATTCTTCCTGTTTATCCTTTGACTGAGGGAGTAGAAGCAGATTTAGTGCGTAAAGCAGTAATTGAGGCATATCCAGCGATTAATCAACTTCAAGACCCTCTACCCGCTCCTTTACGTAGTCAATATGGGTTGATTGGTTTGAAAGAGGCGATCGCCAATATTCATTTTCCCGCTGACCAAAATATTCTTGCTCAAGCCAGACGGCGTTTAGTCTTTGATGAATTTTTCTACCTCCAATTAGGATTTCTCCAACGCCGTCAAGAACGAAAACAAACAGAACACAGTGTCATTTTTACCCCACAAGGTCAGCTAATTGAAGATTTTAATCATTTATTGCCTTTTGCCTTAACCAACGCCCAAAAGCGTGTTATTCAAGAAATACTAGAAGAGCTGGAATTGGACACACCAATGAATCGTCTAATTCAGGGAGATGTAGGGTCAGGGAAAACAGTAGTAGCGGTTTTTGCCATACTTGCGGCAATTCAATCTGGCTACCAAGCAGCATTTATGGCACCCACAGAAGTACTCGCCGAACAACATTACCGCAAAATAGTGGGTTGGTTCAACCTTTTACACCTACCAGTAGAACTGCTCACAGGTTCCACTAAAACCGCCAAACGTCGAGAAATTCATGGTCAACTAGAAACAGGGGAATTACCCTTATTAGTAGGTACTCATGCGTTAATTCAAGACCCAGTAAAATTCAGACAACTGGGATTAGTAGTAATCGACGAACAACACCGCTTTGGAGTACAACAACGGGGGCGTTTATTAGCAAAAGGTAAATCACCTCATGTATTAACAATGACTGCAACCCCCATACCACGCACCCTTGCTCTAAGTTTACATGGAGATTTAGATGTGAGTCAAATTGATGAATTACCCCCAGGAAGACAACCAATAAAAACAACTATTTTGACAGGAAAAAAACGCATAGAAGCTTATGATTTAATCAGGCGAGAAGTGGCGCAAGGAAGACAAGCTTATGTGATTTTTCCCCTCATTGAAGAATCAGAAAAATTAGAAGTGCGTGCAGCAGTTGAAGAGCATAAAAAACTAGCAGAAACTATTTTTCCAGAATTTCAGGTGGGGTTACTTCATGGTCGCATGAGTTCAGCAGAAAAAGATGAGGCATTAAATAAATTTCGGGAGAATAAATCTCAAGTTATTGTATCAACAACCGTCATAGAAGTGGGAGTTGATGTACCAAATGCAACAGTAATGTTAATAGAAAATGCGGAACGTTTTGGTTTATCACAATTACATCAATTAAGAGGGCGTGTTGGTCGGGGACAACATAAAAGTTATTGTTTATTATTAAGTAGTAAGAAAACTGCTGATGCAATGGAAAGGTTGAGGGTTTTAGAACAGTCACAAGATGGCTTTTTTATCTCAGAAATGGACTTACGTTTAAGAGGACCAGGTGAAGTTTTAGGGACACGTCAATCTGGGTTACCAGATTTTGCTTTAGCTAGTTTAGTAGAAGACCAAGAAATCTTAGAATTAGCGCGACAAGCGGCAGAGAAAATAATTATGGCTGATGCAAGTCTTCAGGGAATGTCTTCTTTAAAACAGGAATTAGAAGAGCGTTATCAAAAGATGATTGGCGGAGAGATTTTGACATGAATTATCATATTTGTAGGGGCGGGTTTAGGGATAAATTAGGGAACAAAAGAACAAGCATTATATCAAAACCAGCCAAAACCTTATTTACCCCAATTAATGATATTCTATTATTTGTGTCATAATTGAGGAACTAGCCATTCAACCAACAGAAGATCAAGCCCAAGCCTGCTTACGAGTTTGTCAAATGCTGTCCAGTTATTATCGAGACATCAAATTATTCCGCTTTGATGCGCAAACTGGAGATGTCTATATTCTCGCAGGCGATAACATCCAAATTATCGTACCCCCTAATGGAAAGTGGAGGTTTATTTTATGAAACCCAATTTTGAAACAATGAGCGTACCCGAACTAAAAGCTTATGTGCTGGATCATCGAGAAGATGATGAAGCGATCCGTGCGCTGTTTTATCATCCCAGCCTTAAATGGACAACTTTTCCCCCAATGTATGAAGACGGTAAACCAATTGAGGAAAACATCCGTATAGCTGAAGAAGCACTGCGTAAACGACTCGAACAAGATCGCAAACAAGAACAATAAATTTTTTGGCGCAAAGAGTGTAATTCTCAATTTTGCGCTCTTTGCGCAACAATGAATTTACCCATTATTCTGGAGTTGGCAAATAGCTTTTAAAACCTGTAATAATTGGATTGAAGCATCAGGATTCATCAGATTTAATGATGGCATTAGTTGATAAGTTCGGTTATGTTCCTGTTGAAGATAAACAAATTGATACAACTCTCCATTTGTTGTTAGTCCCCATACTGATGTTTGATACTTTAAACTTGGATAAGCATAAGTGAGCAATTGTGGTAAACCAGCACGAGGAGCTATCAAACTATTTTTAGTCTCAATTACTAATACCCAGAAAGGAATATCAGTATTTTTCGGTTGCTCTTTGTTCACACATAAAATATCCAATCTTCCCGTAATAATTTTATCCTCATCTTCTATATTTATCTCAGCAATATTTTCTTCTAAACTTATTTTAATTGGTGCATGATAAAATCCAGCTAATCTCAAGAAAGGGAACGTTGTTAACGCTTTTATTAAACCTTCCGATACTTTCTCGTTTGAAAGATAATTATCAAAATCTTCGCGAATTTGTGCTAATTCTTGAGCTTCAAATTCTGTTAAAGGTTCTAATGTTAATAAATCAGTGAATAAGTTATTAGGTAACTTTTCGAGTTTAAGAAGTTGATGAACTTCTCTCATAGTTAGTTCTTTAGCTTTGAGAATTGTCATGGTTTTACCTTCATTTAAAATAGTCATTCAATCCTAATATTTTAGTCTAAAAAGTTTCGTTGTTGCTGGTCTGGATGGTAAAATCAGGTTAGTTTGGGAGCAGTTAATTAACTCTGGTTTATTCCCATAAACCGCCATAGGTTGAAACCTATGGCTAATAGCTAAAGTCCATTAAAATGGACTAAAATCATTATCTGACTTCAGAAATTAGTCCTCTTCAGAGGACTTTAGCTATTAGCCATAGGTTTCAACCTATTGCATCCTGGGCACAACGGGTTTTCATCGCACAACGGGTTTTCATCGCACAACGGGTTTTCATCGCGCAACGGGTTTTCATCGCGCAACGGGTTTTCATCGCACAACGGGTTTTCATCGCACAACGGGTTGAAACCCGTTGCTACATAGACAAAGTCCGCCTGCGCGGACTTTGGTACCTGATTGTGCCGCAAATCCACATTTTCCTGTGCAGAGAACCTGGGCCTGAAACCCGCGCAGGCGGGTTTTGTCTGTGTAGCAATAGGTTTCAACCTATTGCATCCTGGGCACAACGGGTTTTCATCGCGCAACGGGTTTTCATCGCGCAACGGGTTTTCATCGCACAACGGGTTTTCATCGCACAACGGGTTGAAACCCGTTGCTACATAGACAAAGTC
>Ga0209594_1001236_pt1 | contig 13001 bp, 10 predicted proteins | sample AshMeaCrysSpring_FD_184126 | JGI IMG/M metagenome (GOLD analysis project Ga0209594, IMG submission 184126) | Groundwater microbial communities from Big Spring, Nevada to study Microbial Dark Matter (Phase II) - Ash Meadows Crystal Spring... | ecosystem: Environmental > Aquatic > Deep subsurface...
CCGGGTGCGCGTTGGCGACTCGCGTTCCGGTCATCTGTTCGGCTGCAGCCGGCAATCGGACCCCTTGTCCACGCCGAGCAACTCGCCGGCCATCCGTCGCCCCGTACCTGCCAGTGCGCCGTTGACCTCGGCACGGGCGCGCTCGGCGTCTGCCGGCCAAGCATCGACGTCCAGGGACGAGGACTGCAGGCAACGCGTCGTCTTCTCGGAGAGAACCTTGCCGCTGGTCGCCGACGTCGCTCGCCACTTGACGGTGAGGTAGTACGACTGCCGTCCTGCCGGACAACCCATCGTGAGCCGGACGCTGTCGATCCGGACCAGTATGTCGGGCTGCGTCGTAGCGCCCTCGGTAGCGTTGCCGCATGCGGTGCCTCGCGCAACGAGCTCGGCCTCGAGCGCCTGCTTGATCGCGCCCCGGTCCGCGGTCACGGCGATCGCGCGGAACTCCGCTTCGGCATTGGGATGGGCAACGCCCGCCGCACCGCAGCCAAGCCCGATCGCGGCCCCTGCTGCGCCCTGGATCACCAGCAGCGGGTTGAGCATGAGGACCCCCAATGCGACCAGCGCGGCCGATCCCGCGCCGACGAGCGCTCCTCCGGCGGGATCGGCGGCCGGGTTGGCCTCAACTTCGATCGCCTCGAACTGCTCGACGACGACGCGGCACGCCGTCTCGCGTTCGCCGGGACCGATGAGTGCAGGCGTACAGGCGGCGGCAGCGCCAAGCACGACCAGCATCGTCCCGACGACGGCGAACCGCCGCAAAACGCCCGTCGCCGAACAGCATTGCGAGTCAGGAAGTCTGCGCCCGCACGTCATGACGTCCCTCCTTGCAGAAAGCCGCGAAGGCGCGCCGGCGCGCCACGGCGACTGTTGCGCCAGCTACGCCTTCAATGGACAAGTTGGGCGCGATTGCGTCCCGCCGTGTTGACCATCGTCAACGATTCGGCGCCGGACTGTGCCTTTCAAGTCGGCGGGACGTCACGAGACCCGCCTGCCACCGGCCTGCACCCACGATGCGCGATCAGACCGCTATCGCCGCGGCCAAATGCGGATCTCGACGACCGCGCCGGCTGCCTGCGCATACCTCTCGATCGTCGTCAGCGTGGGACGCGTGCGCATGCCGCTTTCGAGGCGCGAAACGACGCTCTTGGTGCTCGGCATCCTGTCGGCAACGTCCTGCTGTGTCATGCCGGCCGCGGCCCGAGCGGCGACAAGGTCCGCAACGAGGACCCGCAACGTGGAATCCGCTGCGGTCGCTCGCCCACGCCCCGCCCGCCTCCCACCACCAGCGATGAGTTGCTCAACGTTTCGCGCCAGCACGCGATCAAATTCGCCCATGGGCCTGCTCTCCTTTCGGGGATGTTGGCAAGAATGCTAACCCGCACCGGAACGCATGCCCATCGTCCGTACGGATGCGCCTCGACCCGATTAAGGCCTCTTGCGCGGGCACTCAAAGGCCGTACATGGTTAGCAATTTTGCGAACCGTCGCGGCGCAGAGCACTTCCGATGCAAGCTCGTCCTTGCGCCCGGCGGACCCAGGTAGCCTTGCCCAAGGCGCCGGAGGTTCGACCGAGGTCGGGGGGGTCCCGGTGCAGGGACGGAGGTACGCCCGCTCACGACCCGCTGCAGCCTCTCGAACGCGAAGAAACCGGACGTTGGCACGCCTCCTCCATGGGCCGCACCACGTTCTCCGCGTTTCCCCGCGCGATTACTCATCTCTTGGGAGTCGCGGAGGTCGGTGCACGCGAGGCTTCACGCGCTTCGTCACTCGCTACGACGGATTGCTGAAAGAACATTCGAATCATTCGCTTCTCACCTAGCACCCGCCCAAGTTCCCGGATCACGCAGTAATTGAGAATAACGACAAGCAGGATGATCTGGACCGCCCAGAAATGCGGCCACACGATCTCGGACAGCAGCCTTTCGTTGCCAGCGACGATTCCGCCGGCCTCCTTGGCGAAATCATAAAGTCTCTCGAGATAGTGGATGAAGCTCGCGACCACATAGTAAATGGCGGTCTTCCATACGATGTTATAGACCAGCGGCTTCTCCGGGAATCGATTGATCAGCGGCCAAAGGTCGGCGAGCAGGACGGCCTTGCCGATGATCAGCGCGGCAAGCGCGATCTGTGCCGACGAAGCGACCGGCAGCCCCGTTCCCTCCGTCATGAGGACTCTGACCCACCCGACGATGTGCAGAGCGATGAAGAAGAAGAGGGTTGGCGGCAATACGGCCAGAAACTCTTCCTTCACCTTTTCGACAGCTTTGTTCATCGCAGTTACGCGCTAGTTCGCCTTGGCGAGCGCCGGCGGGTTCCAGGTGCCCTCACCCGGGGGCAGAATCGACGGCGCCTCGGTCTTCGGCCAGTACAGGCGCATCACCAGGTAGATGGGGCCATCCGGCGCCGGCAGCCAGTTCGACTCCTTGTCCTTTCCGGGCGAATCCTTCTGGATGTAGAGCGTGAGAGAGCCATCCGCGTTCTTCTTCATCGACGGCAGCATCGGCGAGTTGAGGAGATAGCGATTGATCGGGTTCTTGATCAGCAGCTGGGTCTTGCCGTCGTACATGGTTACCGACCAGAAGGCGTTGACCGGCGGAAACTGGTCCTTGGCGAACGTCAACGTGTACTTGTGCTTGCTACCGTCGAGCAGGTCACCGTTAGCCAGCGTCTTGGTGAGGGGATACATGGCTTCGACGGCATCGTTGCCATAGATGCCACCCTTGGCGGCGGCGGCGCGCTTCAGCCAGTCGCCCTTGTAGAACTCGCGGTCACCGAACAGTGAGCCGACCTTCCAGCCGTTGATGTCCTTCTGCCCGGCCGCCAGGTACTTGTCGACCTTGCTGTCGCCTTCCTTCATCGCCAGCAGGATGGCGGCCTTGTGCTCGACCGAGAGATCCTTGAAATCGAACTTCTTGCCGGGGCCGATGCCGATGCTGGCGAGCTTGGCGCGGATCGCTTCTTCCTCGGGGCCGGCCGGCGCGAACTGCAGCGCGAAGTCCAGGTACTCGAAGAAGTTGGTCTTCACCAGTTCCTTGTCGATCCTCGGAAAATCGATGGCCGGCGCCGCCGGAGGGGGCGGTTGTTTAAGATACGCCGACAGCGGCTGAACCTTGTAGCCCGCCTGCACCTTCTCGACGTTGGGCATGTCCTTGGGGTCGATGAGCTGGGTGCGGTACGCGGCGAGCGAGAAATCGGTGGTCGAGCGGAACACCTTCCTGATGCCCGCCGGCGCTTCGCCCTTCCAGTTCGGACCGGCGATCAGGTAATCGCCGGCGTCGTTGCCGGTCGCGCGGCTGCCGATGTAGCCGTAGTTGAAGGTGTTGCCGTCGTTCAGCATCACCGAGTAGTAGCGCTTCTTGTCCACCGCCGGCACCGAGAGCACGATCGGCTCGGCGCGCAGGTCCATCCACAAGAGCGAATAGGGCGTGTCGCTGTTGGGCGTGATGATCGCCGTGTCCTCGTAGGTGAAGACGCGGGCCTCGTTGTGAATCGTGTTGAAGGGCGCCTTGTACTGCCCGGAATTCTTGTCGATCACGTATTCGTACATGACCGCGTAGTTCATCACGATGGGCAGGCCGTAGATGAATCCTTCCTCGGCGATGGCCTTGACCTCCGCGATACCCGGAGCGGCTACGCCCTTGGGCGCCTCCTGCTTCGCCGCCTGCGCGACGGGGTCTTCCTTCTTCCCGCATCCGGCGAGCAACGCCGCGGTAACGATGCCAAGCCCGAGGATCGTCATTGTCGTTCGCATGTCAAAACTCCCAATTTGTTGAACTTGTTCGTCCGGTGGAGTCGTGCAGAGCCGTTGACGTTGCTCGATCACGCCGCCCAAGCGCGCAGGTGGTTCCTTGATCGGCGGAGATAGTAAGCGGAAGGGACCGTCGGCGCCAGCGCCCAAGATGCGTGGGTACGCGAGCCGCAATGCCCGCTCACCGGCTGATTCAGGGTCGCCGCCGACAGGCAGGTGTTGGCCGAAGGAGGACAGCACGGGCTCGCGGTGTCGCGCCGCGCCCGTCCCTAAAGGCAGTCACCGAAGACGGCCCGGTGCACCCCGTGTCTGCCGCCAGAACGTGCCACCTGTCGATGGACGTGGGCCATGTTGTGCGATGAACGCCGCGCGGGCCGGCGGCGCTTCTCGACAAGGCCAAGAGCCGCTTTCACCCTCCCCGCAAGGCCCTCTGCCCTCCACGTAGAATCTTTGGACCGAGACGTGGCAAGCTTCGCCTCAACAACGATCGCCTACGCTGCCGACTGGACCGGCGCCGGCGTTTCCCACCCCAGGTCACGACCATGACGCTACGACGATCTCTGGCCGCGTCGGCCTGTTGCCTCTGGCTGCTGCAGGCCTTCGTCATCCCGCCGGCGGCAGCCGCGACGACGAACACGGACGCCCCGGGAGAACGACGCATCTGGATGGCGGTGGGTGAACGCAGGTTCGCGGTCACCCTCGCGGACAACGAGGCCGCGCGCGCGTTCGTGTCCCAGCTGCCCCTGACCCTCGACATGTCCGACCTGAACGGCAACGAGAAGCACCAGAAGCTGCCGAAAGCCCTCCCGACCAACGTCACCCGGCCAGGAACAATCCGCAACGGCGACCTGATGCTTTGGGGCGCCGACACCCTGGTCGTCTTCTACCTCGCCTTCGACTCGCCCTACTCGTACACGCGCCTGGGTCGCATTGAGGATGCCGCGGCACTACCGCAGGCGCTGGGGCGGGGACAGGTGCGCGTAACGTTTGCGAAGGATCAGCCGCCGCGAAGGGGTGCGCCCCGCGCGAATTGACTCGACCCAGCCGAAGGCCCGGGCCTAACGCGGCAGGCGTCCCGTGGTGTCGTCGCTGCCACATGTCCGCTTCTGGCCGGTTTGCGACGTCCCCTCCAACGTTCCAGCCGCCCTGACCCGCCAGAAGCACCCTGGGGCTGCGGGAGCGCACGGAAGAGCAGCTACCGGATCCCCGCGACGGTGTTCGGCTTGTCCGGCCGAAGCTGCAGTCAGGCGCCGAAAGCAGGAAGTCCCGCGTGACGCGGGGCTTCGTGCGTCCGCCGGAACCGCTGAACGGATCGGCAGGACTCGAACCGGCGCAGCGCGCCGGTTCCGGGTCAGGGCGAAACGATCAGTCGATCCGCTCGTAAGCCGGCAGCGTGAGGAACTCGACGAACGTGTCGTTGTTGACGAGGTCGGCGAAGATCTTCGCGGCCTCGTCGTAGCGGCCCTCGCCGAACGCCGGCCCCAGGAGCTCGCGGATCTTGGCCATTTCCTCGGGGATCATCGCCGCGACCATGTCCTTCGTCACCTTGCGGCCGTCGTCGAGCACGCCCTTCGGTGAGCGGATCCACTGCCAGACCTGCGAGCGCGAGATCTCGGCGGTGGCCGCGTCCTCCATCAGGTTGAAGATCGGCACCGCGCCCTGCCCCGCGAGCCACGCGCCGATGTACTGGATCGCGACGTTGATGTTGAGGCGCACGCCCTTCTCGGTGATCGGCTTCTCGGGCTCGAACTTGACGAGGTCGGCGGCCGTCACGTTGACGTCCGCGCGCTTCTTGGTCGCGATCTGGTTGGGCCCGGGCATCAGGCGATTGAACGCCTCGAGCGCCACGGGCACGAGGCCCGGGTGCGCGACCCACGTGCCGTCGTGGCCGATCGTCGCCTCGCGCTCCTTGTCGGCCTTCACCTTGGCGAACGCCTCGGCGTTGGCGGCCTCGTCGTTCTTCACGGGAATCTGCGCGGCCATGCCGCCCATCGCGTGGATGTTGCGGCGGTGGCAGGTCTTCACGCACAGCTCCGCGTAGCTCCGCATGAAGTGCGTGGTCATCGTCACCAGCGCGCGGTCGGCAAGGCAGAAGTCGCGGTTGTTGCGGAACTTCTTGATGCAGCTGAAGATGTAGTCCCAGCGGCCGCAGTTCAAGCCCGCCGAGTGCTCGCGGAGCTCATAGAGGATCTCGTCCATCTCGTAGGCGGCGAGGATCGTCTCGATCAGCACCGTCGCCTTGATCGTGCCGCGCGGGACCTTGAGCTCGTCCTGGGCCATCACGAAGATGTCGTTCCAGAGGCGCGCCTCGAGGTGGCTCTCCATCTTCGGCAGGTAGAAGTACGGGCCCGTGCCGTGCGCGACGAGCTCCTTCGCGTTGTGGAAGAAGTACAGCGCGAAGTCGAAGATGCCGCCCGACATCGGCGCGCCGTCGACCAGCACGTGCTTCTCGGGCAGGTGCCAGCCGCGCGCGCGCACGAAGAGCGTCGCCACCTTGTCGTTCAGCTTGTACGCCTTGCCCTCGGGCGAGACGTAGTCGATGCGGCGGCGGATCGCGTCGCGCAGGTTGATGTGGCCCTGGATGTTGTTGTCCCACTTCGGCGTGTTGGCGTCCTCGAAGTCGGCCATGAACACCTTCGCACCGGAATTGAGCGCGTTGATGATCATCTTGCGGTCCACCGGCCCGGTGATCTCGGTGCGGCGGTCCTGGATGTCCGCGGGGACCGGCGCGCAGGTCCAGTCGCCTTCGCGCACGGCGCGGGTCTCCGGCAGGAAGTCGGGGAGCTTCCCGGCGTCGAGCTCGGCCTGCCGACGCTGGCGGCGGGCCAGGAGCTCCGATCGGCGGGAGCCGAAGGCGCGCTGCAGCTTCGCCGCGAAGGCGACGGCCTCCGGCGTCAGGATTTCAGCGTACTCGGGCGTGATGCGGCCGATGATCTCTATGCCGGGACCGTAGGTGGGCGTGCTCATGGAACCCTCGATGGCTTGGGTGGGAGATGGCGAGGTGCCGGGGCGGCCAGGGCGCAGGCACCTGCATTTGTGAAAGTCAATTCCAGAAACGCAATTCTACCCCAGCCGCCACCCGGACTCTCCGTCTCTTCGGCGACTTCGCGGGGGGCGTGTCTCCGGGCCGACGCTGCGGAGCGGTTCGGCCCGAACCCGCTGCCATGACCGCGGATGTCCTGGCCAAGCCGGGAAGGTGCCGGCCGGGGACGCGGATTCGCTATAGTTGGCCGTCCGTAGCGGAGTCCCCGTGCGACGTCGCGTCCTAGCCGCCCTCCTCGCCCTCGCCGTGCCCGTCGGATCCGCGACGCCTTCGCCGGCGCCGACGGTCGCCGCCGCCGCGGACCTGCGCTTCGCGCTCGCCGAACTCGCCGACCGCTTCAAGGCGGCGACGGGGCGGGAGGTCCGCATCGCATTCGGGTCGTCTGGCAATTTCGCCCAGCAGATCGAGAACGGCGCGCCCTTCGAGTTGTTCCTCTCGGCGGACGAGAGCTACGTCGAGCGCCTCGCCGCGAAACGCCTGGCCCGAGACGCCGGGGTGCTCTACGCGATCGGGCGCATCGTGTTGTTCACGCCCTTGGGCTCGCCGCTCAGGTCCGATCCGTCGCTCGCGGACCTGCGGGCATCCATCGGCGACGGCAGGCTCAAGCGCTTCGCGATCGCGAACCCCGAGCACGCACCCTACGGGCGCGCCGCGCGCGAAGCGCTCGAGGGCGCCGGGCTGTGGACGTCGATCCGGCCGCTGCTGGTGCTGGGCGAGAACGCGTCGCAGGCGACGCAGTTCGCGACCAGCGGATCGGCGCAGGGGGGCATCGTCCCGCTCTCGCTCGCCCGTGCCCCGGAGGTCGCCCGGCTCGGCACGGCCGTGCTGCTGCCGGAGACGACGCACCGGCCACTGCGCCAGCGCATGGCGCTGATGCGCAGTGCCGGCCCGGTGGCCGTCGAGTTCTACGCGTGGCTCCAGACGAAGCCCGCGCGCGATGTCTTCGCGCGCCACGGCTTCGCACTGCCGGGCGAGGGCTAGGGCGCCGTGGACTGGGTTGCGCTGCGCCTGTCGCTCGCGCTCGCGGCCGTCACGCTGCTCGTGCTGCTGCCGGCGGGCGTCGTCGCCGGACGCTGGCTCGCGACGACGCGTTCGCGCGCCCGGCCGTGGCTCGAGGCGCTGACCGCGCTGCCGCTGGTGCTGCCGCCGACGGTGATCGGCTACTACCTGCTGGTCGCGCTCGGCGCGCAGAGTCCGCTCGGAGGCGCCTTCGAGCGCCTGTTCGGCGCGCCGCTCGCGTTCACCTTCACCGGGCTCGTGGTGGCGTCGGTGATCGTCAACATCCCGTTCGCGGTGCAACCGCTGCAGCGCGCGTTCGCGGCCATCCCCCAGGACGTGCGCGAGGCCGCGCAGTGCTGCGGCCTCACGCGCTGGCAGGCGTTCGCGCGCATCGAGCTGCCGCTCGCCTGGCCCGGCGTGCTCTCGGCGGCGGTGCTGACCTTCGCGCACACGCTCGGCGAGTTCGGCGTCGTCCTGATGGTCGGCGGCTCGATCCCGGGGGAGACGAAGACGGTCGCGATCGCGATCTACGACCGAGTGCAGGCCTTCGACAGTGCCGGCGCAGGCGCGATGGCGCTGCTGCTCCTCGTGGTCTCGTTCGCCACCGTCGCACTGTCCTACGTGCTCTCCGAGCGATGGCTGGCCCCGGCGCGACGCTGAGGCGCGCGGCGCACCGCGCCGGCCGCGTCCGCGTTCCGGGAGCCGGGACGTGAGCCTTCGCATCGCGCTCGTCCACGACGGCCCGCCCCTCGACGTCGACCTCGCGCTGCCGGCGGGCGAGATCGTCGGCATCGTCGGTCCGTCGGGCAGCGGCAAGACGTCGCTGCTGCGCGCGATCGCCGGCCTCCTGCGCCCGCGCCGCGGCCGCATTGCGTTCGACCACGACGTCTGGCTCGACACCGCGCACCGCGTGGACCGGCCGACCCGCGAGCGCCCGATCGGCTACGTCTCGCAGCACTACGGGCTCTTCCCGCACCTCTCCGCCCTCGGTAACGTCGCCTGCTCGCTCGTCGGCCTGCCGCCCGCCGAGCGCGACGCGCAGGCGCGCGCCCGGCTCGCGCAGGCGCACGTCGCGGGCCTCGAGGACCGGCGGCCGCGCGAGCTCTCCGGCGGCCAGCAGCAGCGCGTCGCGATGGCGCGCGCGCTCGCGCGCAACCCGCGCCTGCTGCTGCTCGACGAGCCGTTCTCCTCCGTCGACCGCAGCACCCGCAAGCGGCTCTACGTGGAGCTGAAGCGCCTGCACGCGGAGCTCGCGCCGACCGTGCTGCTCGTCACCCACGACCTCGACGAGGCCGCGATGCTCGCCTCGCACCTGTGCCTGATGCAACGCGGCCGCATCGTCCAGCACGGGCCGGTGCGCGAGGTGATGACGCGGCCGGCGACGAGCGCCGCCGCGCGGCTTCTCGACCTGCCGAACCTGTTCGAGGGCGCGATCGAAGGCACCAGCGCGGCGAGAAGGCTCCTGTTCGGGCCGCACCGGCTCGAGGTGCCGGACAGCGGCGCCTTCGCCGCCGGCCGCACGATCGCGTGGACGATCCTTCCCACGCGCGTGCTGTTGCACCGCGTCGACCGGCCCTCCCACGGCGAGCGCGAGAACCCGGTCCCGGCGACGATCGCCGACCTGGTCGTCCTCGGCGACGACGTCATCGCGCGCCTCGCGCCCGAGGGCATGCCGCAGGCGCGGCTCACGCTCAAGGTGTCGCAGCACGTTGCCGAGCGCAACGCGCTCGCCGTCGGGCGCGGCGTGACGGTGTCGCTGCTGCGCGACGCGATCGTGCCGCTCGACGCAAAGGAACCCGGCGCCGCGTAGCGGCCGCCGGGCCCCCGCCGCCTCGCGGCGTCACGCCGCGAGCTGCGGGTTCAGCCGCTCCGCGCGATCGTGGAGCTTGTTCAGCGCGTTGATGTACGCCTTCGCCGACGCGACCAGGATGTCGGTGTCAGCCCCGTTGCCGTTGACGATGCGCCCGTCCCGCTCGAGCCGGACCGTGACCTCGCCCTGCGCGTCGGTGCCGGTGGTGATCGCGTTCACCGAGAAGAGCAGGAGCCTGGAGCCCGACGTCACCATGCGCTCGATCGCCTTGAAGGTGGCGTCCACCGGCCCGTCGCCCTCGGTCTCCGCGGCGGCCTCGCGATCGCCGACGCTCATCGCCACGCGCGCCTGCGGCACCTCGCCGGTCTCGGACACCACCTTGAGCGAGACGAACTTGTAGTGCTCGCGCTCGGGAGTCAGCGCCTCGTCCGACACCAGCGCCTGCAGGTCCTCGTCGAACACCTGCCCCTTCTTGTCGGCGAGCTCCTTGAAGCGCGCGAACGCGGCGTTGAGCGCCTCCTCCGAGGCGAGCTCGATGCCGAGCTCGGAGAGCCGCGTCTTGAACGCATTTCGCCCCGAGAGCTTGCCGAGCGAGAGCTTGTTGGTCGTCCAGCCGACGTCCTCGGCGCGCATGATCTCGTAGGTCTCGCGGTGCTTGAGCACCCCGTCCTGGTGGATGCCGGACTCGTGCGCGAACGCGTTGGCGCCGACGATCGCCTTGTTCGGCTGCACCGGGAAGCCGGTGATCGACGAGACGAGCTTCGAGGCCGGCACGATCTGCGTCGTGTCGATGCGCGTCGTGCACGGGAAGACGTCGCGGCGGGTGCGCACCGCCATCACGATCTCCTCGAGCGAGGCGTTGCCCGCGCGCTCGCCCAGCCCGTTGACCGTGCACTCGACCTGGCGCGCGCCGCTCATCACCGCGGCGAGCGAGTTCGCGACCGCGAGACCGAGGTCGTTGTGGCAGTGCACCGACCAGACGGCCCGGTCCGCGTTCGGCACGCGCTCGCGCAAGGACCGGATCAGCTCGCCGAACTGCCAGGGCGTCGTGTAGCCGACGGTGTCGGGGATGTTGACCGTCGTCGCGCCGGCGCGGATCACCGCCTCCAGCAGGCGGCAAAGGAAGTCGGGCTCGGAGCGCCCGGCGTCCTCGGGCGAGAACTCGACGTCGTCGGTGTAGCGGCGCGCCCAGCCGATCGCCTTGATCGCCTGCTCCTGCACCTGCTCGGGCGACATGCGCAACTTCATCTGCATGTGGATCGGCGACGAGGCGATGAACGTGTGCACCCGTCCCGACCTCGCGGGCCTGATCGCCTCGCCGCAGCGGGCGATGTCGTTCTCGTTAGCCCGCGCGAGACCGCAGACCGTGCTCTCCCGGATCGTGCGCGCGATCTCCTGCACCGCCTCGAAGTCGCCGTTGGACGAGGCCGGAAAGCCGGCCTCGATCACGTCGACGCGCAGGCGCTCGAGCTGGCGCGCGATGCGCAGCTTCTCGTCGCGGGTCATCGACGCGCCCGGGCTCTGCTCCCCGTCGCGAAGGGTGGTGTCGAAGATGATGAGGTGCTGCTTGTCGGGCTCGGGGCGCTGCTCACTCATGGCGGACTCCGGACGTGACGATGGAACGCGATGGCCGCCGGTCGCTTCCGGCCGGCGCGTGGTACTTCTCGAATTGGGGGTGGGGGAAGTTAGCTGTGCGCGGGGCACAGAAGCAGCAGGCCGCGAAGGAGCGCGAGCGCGCCCGCGGACTTCGTCCGGGCACGGCCTGCGGCGGCGGGAGAGAAGCTGCTCATCAGACGGACCCTACCGGAAATTCGCCGGCGCCGCAAGCCTCGGCCGCGGGACGCTTGCCCGGCTCGTCCGGGATGCGGTGGCACGCGGCCGGCGCCCTGCCGGTCTGTATATTCAGGGCGTCGCCACCGTTTCGCCCGCCCTTGCCTTCAGTCCCTCCCCCGCCATCGACCCGCGCTCGAGAGGCGTGGCTCTTCGCGCTCTGCCTCGCGGTCGCCGGCATCGCCTCGATGCTCTCGGGCCAGGACGCGAACTGGGACCTCGGCAACTACCACCTCTACAACCCGTGGGCGTGGCTCACCGGGCGCTACGGGTTCGACCTCGCGCCGGCGCAATTGCAGACCTACCACAACCCCCTGCTCGACGTGCCGTTCTACGCGATGGTCGCAGCCGGCTGGCCGCCGCGCGCGATCGCCTTCGTGATGGGGCTGCCGGCCGGCGCCGCGGGCTATTTCCTCGTGCGGATCGCCTGCACGCTGCTCGTGGACGTGCCGGCCCCGCTCGCCCGCCTGGCGGTCGTCGCGGCGGTCGCGATCGGCGTCACCAGCGCCAACGGTCGCGCGATGCTCGGAACGACGATGAACGAGTGGCACACGGCAGCCCTGGTGATCGCGGCCTTCTGGCTCGCGATGCCCGGACGCGACGGCCGCGTGGCCACCGCAGGTTCGCTCGCAGCCGCGGGACTGCTGGTCGGCCTTGCGAGCGGTCTCAAGCTCACCGCCGCGACCTACGCCGTGGCGATCGCCATGGCGCTCCTCGCAAGACGCGAGCTGCCGTCGGCCATACGCGACAACCTGGTCTTCGGGGTGGCGGTCCTCGCCGGCATCGCGGTCACGCTTGGCCCGTGGATGGCGTGGCTTCACGCGAACACCGGCAATCCGCTGTTCCCGTACTTCAACGACGTGTTCCGCTCCCCACTCCTGCCTGCGGAGCCGATCCTGGTGCCGGCGTTCGGGCCGAAGACCGTGACGCAGTGGCTCGCCTTCCCGTTCGCGATGTGGAGCCCACCGCCGTCCTACGTTTCGGAAGTGCGCTTCCGCGACGGGCGCCTTCCGGTGCTCGCCGCGCTCGCGATCGTCGCGCTGTTCATGGCGCTCGCGCGTGGCGGCATACGACGGCCTGGCCTCGCGCAACCTGCCGGATCCGGCCGATCGTGGCGGTTCGCGATCGTGTTCTTCGTCGCCGCGGTCCTGGTCTGGGGGCGAATTCACGGCATCTACCGCTACCTGCTCGCGGCGGAGTTGCTCGTCGGTGTCCTGATCGTCGCGCTGCTGCTGCGCGTCGCGCCGGGGCGCCTGCAGGCAGGCACGATTGTCGCGGTGACCCTGCTGCTGGTGTTCACCACCCGCCCGCCGGGCTTCGGGCGCGCGCCCTTCGGGCCGGCGTTCGCCGACATCGCGGTACCAGCGGTCGAACCCGGGGCGCTGGTCGTGCTCACGGCAGACGCCCCGCTCGCGCACGTGCTGCCACGCTTCCCGGCCGATGCCCGCCACGTGAGCATCGAGAGCAACATCGTGCGCGCGCATCGGCCGACCGGCCTGCGTGCACGCGCCGCGTCGATCGTCGATGCGCACGCCGGCCCGATCTACCAGCTCACGCCCCGAGACGCTC
>Ga0209594_1001241_pt1 | contig 12975 bp, 12 predicted proteins | sample AshMeaCrysSpring_FD_184126 | JGI IMG/M metagenome (GOLD analysis project Ga0209594, IMG submission 184126) | Groundwater microbial communities from Big Spring, Nevada to study Microbial Dark Matter (Phase II) - Ash Meadows Crystal Spring... | ecosystem: Environmental > Aquatic > Deep subsurface...
CCGCGGCGCGATCGGCGGTGGGTACGAGCAGAATGCAGGCCTCGGGCAGGCCCGCGGCACGCAGGCCATCGACGAGGCATGCGTGGATCGCAGCGCTCGAGTGACGACTCTCGCTGCCGCCGCGGAGGATCGCGGCATTGCCGGACTTGAGGCACAAGGCGCCCGCGTCGCAGGTCACGTTCGGACGGCTCTCGTAGATGATGCCGATCACGCCGAGGGGCACTCGGATGCGCTGGATCCTGAGGCCGTTGGGCCGCTCCCACTGCGCGATCACCGTGCCAATCGGGTCGACCAGCGCCGCGATCTGCACCAGGCTCGCAACCATGCTCTCGACGCGTGCGTCGTCGAGCCTGAGGCGGTCGAGCAGTGCGTCCGAGAGTCCGGCAGCCTCGCCGGCCTTTACGTCCCGTGAGTTCGCGGCGAGAACTTCGCTTCGCCGGCGCGACAGCGACTCGGCCGCGACCACCAGGGCCGCGTTCTTCTGCGCGGTGTCGGCGAGCGCCAGCGTGCGCGCGGCCTCCACGGCAGCACGTCCGAGCGCGTCCATCACTGCGGCGATTTCAGCGAGCGTCACACCAGCACCAGGTCGTCACGGTGGATCATCTCGTCGCGGCCGCGAAAGCCCAGCAGAGCCTCGAGTTCACCGCTGCGCCGGCCGCGGATTCTCTCCGCATCGGTGCTCGAATAGGCCGAAAGCCCACGCGCGATCTCCCTGCCCTGCGGATCTCGCACCACCACCGCATCGCCCCGATCGAAGCGGCCATTCACCCCCACGACACCTGCGGGCAGCAGGCTGCGGCCGCCCAGCAGCGCGCGCGCCGCGCCTTCGTCCACCGTAAGCTCGCCAGCGGGCTTCAGCATCCCGGCGATCCATTGCTTGCGTGCCGTGACCGGCGAGGCCTCCGCGAGGAACCACGTGCAGCGTGCCCCCGACTCGATGCGCCCGAGCGGGTGGGATTCGCGGCCGGCAGCGATGCAGAGGTGGCAGCCAGCAGACACCGAGATGCGCGCCGCCGCCACCTTGGTGGCCATGCCGCCCGACCCGACATCCGAGGACGATCCACCCGCCATCGCCTCGATCTCGGGCGTGATGCGCACCACCTCGGCAATGAACTGCGCGGTCGGTTCGCGCGTGGGATCGGCCGAGTAGAGACCGTCCACGTCCGAGAGCAGCACCAGGCAGTCGGCGCTCACCATCTGAGCGACGCGCGCGCCGAGTCGATCGTTGTCGCCGTAGCGGATCTCGGCGGTCGCGACCGTGTCGTTCTCATTGATCACCGGCACGGCGCCAAGTCGCAGCAGCGTCTCGAGCGTGTTGCGGGCATTGAGATAGCGCCGCCGCTGCTCGGTATCACCGAGCGTGAGAAGCACTTGCGCGACGGTATGACCGCGCTGCCCGAGCACCTCCTTCCAGGCATGCGCGAGCCGGATCTGACCGACCGCCGCTGCGGCCTGGCTCTCCTCCAGTCTCAGCCGGCCCGCCGGGAGCTTGAGTTCGCGCCGTCCGAGCGCGATCGCGCCGGAGGACACGAGCACGACCTCCTGCCCTCGTCCGCGCAATAAGGCGATGTCGTCGGCCAGCGAGTCGAGCCAGACGCGATTCACGCTGCCGGTGGACTTCTCCACCAGCAGCGCGGAACCGACTTTGACGACGACCCGCCGGGCCGCGGCGAGGCGCGATCGGCCAGCCGCGGCCGTCGCGCTCATGCGAAGGCGAAGTGCTCGGCCGGCAGCTCCATGAGCCCGGCCGCGCCGGCGCGCGCCGCCGCGGCGTGCGCGTCGATACGCGGCAGGATGCGGTCGAAGTAGTGCTTCGCCGTGACGAGCTTGGCGCGATAAAAGTCGGCTTCCGCGTCGCCCGCCGCGAGCTTCTTCGACGCCACCCCCGCCGCCGCCAGCCAGCACCAGCCGAGGCAGACGTAGCCGGCCACGGCGAGATAGTCCGCCGCCGCCGCGCCGACCTCCTCGCGGTTCTTCATCGCCGCCGCGCCCAGCTCCATGGTGAGCTTTCCGAGCTGCTCGAGGCGCTTGCCGAGCTCGGCGGCGAGCGGCGCCACCTCGGGCAGCGGACCGAACTTGTCGATCGCCTCCTTGATGCGCGCCGTGATCATCTGCACGCTCTTGCCGCCCGTGCCGAACACCTTGCGTCCGAGCAGGTCCAGCGCCTGGATGCCGTTGGTGCCTTCGTAGATCGGCGTGATGCGTGCATCGCGCATCAACTGCTCGACGCCGGTCTCCCGGATGAAGCCGGCGCCGCCGTGGATCTGGACGGCGAGACTCGTCACTTCCAGCGAGGCGTCGGTCAGGAAAGCCTTCACGATCGGCGTGAGAAATGCGATGAGGTCCTCGGAGCGCTGCCGCGCCGTATCGTCAGGGTTCATGTGCGCGCTGTCGATTTCGCGCCCGGTGAGAAAGCACAGCACGCGACCGCCCTCGACGAACGCCTTCTGGGTAAGCAGCATGCGGCGTACGTCGGGGTGGACGATGATCGGATCGGCAGGCTTGCCGGGCACCTTGGCGCCCGTGAGCGAGCGGCCCTGCAGGCGATCGTTCGCGTATGCGATCGATGCCTGCCAGGCGAGTTCGGACAACCCGTGGCCCTGAAGGCCGACGCCCAGGCGCGCATGGTTCATCATCGTGAACATGCACGACAGGCCTTCGTTCGCCTTGCCGAGCAGCCAGCCCTTCGAGTCGTTGAAGTGCATTACGCAGGTGGGCGAGGCGTGTATGCCCATCTTGTGCTCGATCGACCCGCACTTGACGCCGTTGGCAGCGCCCAGGCTGCCGTCGTCGTTCGGCAGCACCTTCGGCACCAGGAACAGGCTGATGCCCTTGGTGCCGGGCGGCGCGTCCGGAAGGCGAGCCAGCACGAGGTGGATGATGTTGTCGGTGAGGTCGTGCTCGCCGGCGCTGATGAAGATCTTGGTGCCGTTGATCGCATAGGAGCCGTCTCCAAGCGGCTCGGCCCTGGTCCGCAGGATGCCGAGGTCGCTGCCGGAGTGCGCCTCCGTGAGGCACATCGTGCCGGCCCACTCGCCGGAGACCATCTTCGGCAGGTAGCGAGCCTTGAGTTCGTCCGAGCCGTGCGCCTCGATGGTGAGCGTCGCGCTCTCGGTCAGGCCGGAGTACATCTTCCAGGCCATGTTGCCGGAAACCAGCATCTCGCTGAAAGCAAGCGCAAACCCGCCCGGCAGACCCTGGCCGCCCCATTCCGCATCGGCGGTCATGGTGATCCAGCCATCCTGGCAGTAGCGATCGTAGGCTTCCTTGAAGCCCGGCGGGGTAAAGACCTGACCGTCCTCGAAGCGCAGGCCGTGCTCGTCGCCGATGCGATTGGTCGGCGCGAGCACCGATTCGGCGAAGCGCGCGCCTTCCTCGAGGATGCCCTCGAGCAGGTCGCGGTTCAGATCCTCGCGACCGAAGGAGCGGTAGTGCGCCTCCAGGTCGAGTACCTCGTGGACGACGAAGCGGATGTCACGGAGCGGTGCGCGGTAGGAATACACGGTATTGCGTCCTGTTCGATGCCTTCGGGCAAATTTTACGCGACCGTGGAGCGCAGAGCCGTAAGTGAGTTCCGGTTGCCTGCGATCCGGACGCGACCGTATAGTTGTTCGCGCGCCGAATCAGAGAAGTTTCCAGAATTTCCCCGCCGAGGAACCTATCGTGAGCCGCGATTACGAGCCGGAGGCCGGCCAATGGTACGAGGACCTCGACCGGGAGGAGGCTTTCCGGGTCATGAGCCTCGACCCGGACGAGGGCCTGGTACGCATCCAATGGCTGGACAGAGAGATCGAGGAACTCGACCTCGATGAATGGAGGGAACTCGACCTGGAACTGGCCCAGGAGCCCGAAGGCTGGGTAAACGACGAGATCTCCGACGAGGACGAGGACGAGGACGAGGACGAGGATGATCTCGATGACTGGGACGACGAGGATGACGAAGACGATGACTGGGACGACGACGAGGACTACGACGACGACGACGACGAGTATCGCGACCGCGAGTGAACGACTCGACCCCAGCGCCGCCTCCTCCCGGCTACCCGGCTGATCTTGAGCGCTTCTGGCAGGCTGCCGACGGCACGCGGGTCCTGCTTCGCCCTCTCCGCCCGGACGATCTCGACCGGGAACTCGCCTTTATCGCCGGATTGTCCGGCGAAACGCTGTACCAGCGCCTGCATTACAGCGCCTCGGGCGTGAGCCGTGAAGTGGCTGCACGACTTCTGGATCTCGATTATGTCGAGCGCTGCGCGATCGGCGCGCTGGTGGGTACGCCACCCGAGGACAGGATCGTCGGCGTGAGCCGCTACGCGAGGGAACCCGGCGGGGACACTGCCGAATGCGCAATCGTTGTCACCGACGCCTGGCATGGCCGTGGCCTCGGCACCGAGCTGATGCGCACGCTGGGGCTGGCGGCCCGGCGGCACGGGGTTCGTTGGCTCGTCGGGTCGAGCCTTGCGGATAATCAGCGCATCCACGACTGGGCCAGACGTTTCGGGTTCAGTGTCCGGACCACGCCGAATTCCGGCGGCCAGGTGCAGATCACTGTCGACCTGGCTTCGTTTCCCTCGTGAGCCGGCGGGTGGCCGCCCGCCACACCGAGTACGCCTCGTACACCTTACGACTGCGCCGTGCGGCCAGGCGCCGCAGCTGTCGTTCGCGACGCTGCAGATCGCCGACCAGCTGCGCCGAGAATTCCCGGCCGAGCTGCCGCTCGTTCGAGCGCAACCAGTGCTCGGCCAGCATCAGGTCGCGATGCTCGCCGATCGCGTCCTGCGCTGCGCGCAGCCGCCGCAACAGCCTCGCCGTCGCCTTGGGCGCGACGTCGGCCACCGGCTCCAGCGCGTAACGGCAGTGCTTGAGTGCGAGACGCAGCTCGTGCAGCTCATCGGCGGAATCCGGTTCGACCTTGAGCAGACGCACGGGCTTACGCCACGCGAGCGCGACCATCGACAGCACCTGTGCAAGGCTGGCCTTGTGCTCTACGATCAGCGCCTCGTTTGCCGAGTGACGCGTCAGGGCCCCGCACAGTGCCGCCCAACCGGGCTCACTGCGATGGCGGCGCAACGCCTCACGGGCGGCGATACAAGCGTCCTCGAGCAGCAGGTCGAGTCGCTTGCGTTCCGCCGGCGGGACAGAGGCATCCTGGCCGGCAATCGCCGCAAGCAACTCCCGACGCACGTCCGCTTCGCGTACCCCGGCCAGCGCGCGGGCATAGCTGCGCAGATCCACCCGGTAGAGCCGCGCCCGGCGCGACTCGAGCAGCGGTCCGAAGGTCTTGAGCACGGAGCGCAACCTGCGCGCAGCGACGCGGGTCCTGTGTACGTCCTCGACGCCCGCGGTGTCGAGTGCCGCGACTGCTGACAGAACCCGCTGCTGTTCCTGGATCGCGTTCGCGATCCGGCTCGAGCCCTCTGCGGATTCGGCTGCCCGCGCGGGCGCGGATTTCGGTCGGCTGCGGGTCATTGAATCCGGACATATATCACGGACGAACGATTCCGGTTACCTCACTGGCGACGTGTTTCAAGAAGCCCATGAGAGCCGGTACGGCCGGAACTTTCCTCGTGCCGGCAAGGTCTTACGCGGCAGCCGAGACCACTGGGACGGCCTGCAGGCGCCTGATGGCTTCTTGGCCAGGCACCGGTCGGTGGACTTGAATACGAACCGTTCAACCCCACTCAACGGGTGTCGCTTGCGCCCGCTGGAGAATCGAGAATATGAAACGCATCGTGTTGTTCCTGGCGACCAACCTAGCCGTCGTCTTGCTGCTGGGAATCATCCTCAGGCTGATCGGCTTCGAGGGCATCCTCGATGCACAGGGTGTGGACCTCAACCTCGGCGCGCTGCTGGTCTTTGCCGCGGTCGTCGGCTTCACCGGTGCATTCATCTCGCTGGCAATGTCCAAGTGGACCGCCAAGCGCATGATGGGCGTCAAGGTCATCACTCAGCCGGCGAACTCGGCCGAGAGCTGGCTGGTCAACACCGTGCGCCAGCAGTCGCAGCTCGCCGGGATCGGGATGCCGGAAGTGGGCATCTTCGACTCGCCTGAGCCCAACGCCTTCGCCACCGGCGCGCGGCGCGATGCGGCGCTCGTCGCCGTGAGCACAGGACTGCTCGCCAGCATGTCGCAGAAGGAGGCCGAGGCCGTGCTCGCCCATGAGGTGAGCCACGTCGCCAACGGCGACATGGTCACGCTCACGCTGATCCAGGGCGTCGTGAACACGTTCGTCATCTTCCTGGCGCGCGTCGTGGGTCACACGGTGGACCGGGTGATCTTCAAGAACGAGGAAGGCCATGGCCCGGCGTTCTGGGTCGCGACGATCGTCTCCGAGATCGTCTTCGGCCTGCTCGCCACGATCATCGTCATGCACTTCTCGCGCCAGCGCGAGTTCCGCGCCGACGCGGGTGGTGCGCGCCTCGCCGGCCGCGAGCACATGGTCAGCGCGCTCGAGCGACTGAAGCAGCGCCATACCGGCCCGTTGCCGGACAAGATGGCGGCCTTCGGCATTGCGGGCGGCCGCATGCAAGGCTTCAAGCGCTTCTTCATGACGCATCCTCCGCTCGAGGAGCGGATTGCGGCCCTGAAGGCCGGCCCGGTCTGATCGGGACGCGTCTGCCGCAGCGGGTCGCCGGCAGCGGCGACCCGCTCCACCTCCGGAGCCGGGCGCTCGATCCGTTCGACGCCCGGCTCTGTCTTTTTCGACTCGCGCCATGAGCGACGCCGTGACCGCCATCGTCTGGTTCCGCCGCGACCTGCGACTGACCGATAACCCGGCACTCGCTGCCGCCTGCGAACGAGCGCGACGCGTCGTGGCGCTGTACGTGCACGCCCCCGGGGAGGACGGCGAATGGCAGCCCGGTGGCGCGAGCCGCTGGTGGCTGCACCACAGCCTCGCCCAGCTCGAGCGGTCGCTGCGCTCTCGCGGCGGGGCCCTCTGCCTGCGCGCCGGTGACTCGCTGCAGGTCCTGCAGGCGGTGATCCGCGAGACCGGCGCGACCGCCGTGTACTGGAACCGTCTCTACGACCCGACCAGCGTCGAGCGCGACACACGTATCAAGTCGGCGCTGCGGGAGACGGGACTCGAGTGCGACAGTTTCAACTCTGCGTTGCTCGCCGAGCCCTGGGAACTTCGCACGGGCCAGGGTGGGCCATACCGCGTCTTCACGCCGTTCTGGCGCGCCGGCGCCGCACGGCTCGAGTCGCTGCCGCAGCCCCTGCCGCCGCCGGAGGCGATCCCGGCTCCGACGCCCGCTCCGCGCGGCCTCGCGCTCGAGGAACTCCGGTTGCGGCCGCACCTGCGCTGGGACGCCGGCCTCGAGGCCGCGTGGAGACCCGGCGAAGACGGCGCCCTGGCCCGGGTCGAGGCCTTCGTAGGGACGGCGCTCGCACGCTACGGCGAGGGTCGCAATCGCCCTGACCTGCCGGACACATCCCGGCTGTCGCCACACCTGCACTTCGGTGAGATCGGCCCGCGACAATGCCTGGCGGCGGCTCGCGCGGCGGTGGCGGAACGTCCGGCGGCGCAGGTCTCCGTCGAGGGCTTCGTGCGACAGCTGGGCTGGCGGGACTTCGCCCACCACCTGCTGCACCACTTTCCCGCCACCCCGACGGCACCGCTCGACGCGCGCTTCGACGCCTTCCCGTGGGAGCCTCGCGACGCGTGGCTGGAGGCCTGGCAGCGCGGCCGCACGGGCTATCCGCTGGTCGACGCAGGCATGCGCGAGCTCTGGACCACGGGCTGGATGCACAACCGGGTGCGCATGATCGCGGCCTCGCTGCTGACCAAGAACCTGCGCCAGCCGTGGCTCGCGGGCGCCCGCTGGTTCTGGGACACGCTGGTGGACGCCGACCTCGCCAACAACACGCTCGGCTGGCAGTGGACCGCGGGCTGCGGTGCGGATGCGGCCCCCTACTTCCGCATCTTCAATCCGATGCTGCAGACCGAGCGCTTCGACCCGGAACGCGCGTACCTGCGTCGCTGGCTGCCTGAAATCGCCCGCCTGCCGGACGCCTGGATCCACCGGCCGTGGGAAGCGCCCGCGGCGGTGCTGGCCGAGGCCGGCGTGCGACTCGGGCGCGACTACCCGGCACCCGTCGTGGACTTCCGCGAGAGTCGCGCGGCCGCACTGGCCGCTTACGCCGCGATCAAGGAACCATTGCCGCCCGTGAAGGCCGTGCGGCTCGCCCGGCCGCGCCGCCGGCGCTGATCTAGCGGGTTTCACCTACTACCCGGGCGGCAACCGGACCGTGAGAATCCGGCCCGCAGGCCACTTTTCCTGCCAGGAGCGCTCCATGCAAGAACCCGCGATCCTCGAAGGCCTGAGCAAGTCGAAGCTGGCCGTCGAACTGAACGACGACGAGCGAAAGGTGCTGGCTCGCGCGATGACGCTGCGCGACCTGAAGCAGGGTGAGGTCCTCGTGCTGGAGGGCGCGGCGGACGACCACCTGTACGTGGTTGCCAGCGGCGCACTCGGCGTCGTGAAGGCCGCCGGTACCGACAGCGAGCTGACACTCAACGCCATCCGGCCAGGCGACGTCGTGGGCGAACTGTCTTTCCTCGACGGTGCCACACGCTATGCGTCGCTGGTCGCGCTGAGCGACACCCGCGTGCTGGGACTGAGCCGCGACGCCCTCGAGGGCCTGCTCGAGACGCGCCCGAAGGTCGTGTACCACGTGATGCGCGCAATCGTACGAGTCGTGCACGAGATCCAGCGGCGGCTTTCGATGCAGACCGCCGAACTGACGAACTATCTCTACAAGACTCACGGACGGTATTGACCGCCCGGCTCTCGTCCGGCTGCGCCCAATGGGCGCGGCCTGCGCTAGGCGTGGGAGGCCCGATCGTTCGGCGGCTCTACCGCAGCCGTCGTGGCGGCCTCCAGCCGGGCCGTAGTGACGGTCGGATCCCAGCGAATCACGCGGTTGCGTCCCGCGGCCTTCGCCACCAACAATGCCTTGTCAGCGCGGTCCACCGACTCCTCGGCCGTGAGGTCCGGCTCGAGCGGCGTGATGCCGAACGACGCTGTCGCCCGGATCGGCAATCCCGCTTCAGTCGAGGCGAACACGCTCCTGGCCAGACCGGCGCGCAGGCGGTCCACCAGTCGGTGCGCGACCTCGATGTGCACACCGGGCAGCAGCAGCAGGAACTCGTCGCCGCCGTAACGGAACAGCCGGTCATAGGCCCGCAGGTGGCCGGTGACATGGCGGACGGCACCGGTCAGCACGTCATCGCCGGCCCTGTGGCCGTGCCGGTCGTTGATTTCCTTGAAGTGGTCGATGTCCATGAATGCCAGGCAGGCAGGCTGCACGCCACGGCGTGCGAGCTCGATGGCTTCGTGCAGCGTGGGAAGGATCTCCCTGCGTCCGAATGCGCCGGTCAGAGGATCGCGGCTATTGAGTGCAGCCTCGATCTGGTGGCGCAGGGTGTTGATCTCGATCCGCAGCTTGTCGCTCCCGTCGACCAGTTCGTCGTAGTCGCCCGTGGAGATCGTCTCGTTGGCGGCCGTCGCCCGCAGTACACGCGCGGCGATCCGGTGGAGGCGCTTGTGCTCGCTCTCGATCGCGCCGTAGGCACGCTCCTCCCCCAGTTCCTCACGGCCGCGGCCGTAGTACCACTCACCGAATCGGCAATGCCGGTGTCGGTCGGCTTCGAGATCGCCTGGGGAGGCGGAAGTGCGGCAGACGATGCTGCGCATCAATTCCCGGTACCACGCCTCGTGATCGCGCGTGGCTTCCTCGAGTTCGGCCAGCGCCTGCTGCAGCCGAGGCGGGTCCATCCGGAACACCGAGTCGTTCCTTTCAACGTGCCAACCCGGACGTAGATTGCCACAGGCGACCACTGCGGGAAACACCTATCCCTGTTGGCGCCGCACCGGCAGCGTTGCCGGGACCGCCAACCAGGATAATCATGCTCGTGCAATCGTCCCGCGGCCATGAACGACCTCACTCTTTTCCCGACGGACCTGATTGACTGCGAGCATCCTGCCGTCGCCGACTTCGCGGCCAGCGAGGCGCGCGGAATCGACGACCGGAGGCGCGCCGTCGCGCTCTACTACGCGGTGCGGGACGGGTTCCGCTACGACCCCTACCGGATCGATCTCGCGCCCGCCGGCATGCGCGCGAGCACGGTGCTGGAGAAGGGCTATGGGTGGTGCGTGCCCAAGGCGACCCTGCTCGCGGCGGCCTGCCGCGCCGTCGGCATCCCGGCGCGGGTCGGCTTCGCAGACGTGCGAAACCACCTCTCTACCGCACGCATGCGAGCCATCATGCAGACAGACGTGTTCCACTGGCACGGTTACACCGAGATCCATCTCGATGCTCGCTGGGTCAAGGCGACGCCGGCGTTCAACCTAGAGCTGTGCGACCGCTTTGGCCTGCGGCCACTCGAATTCGATGGCCACAGTGATTCCCTTTACCACCCGTTCGACCGCGAAGGTCGCCGCCACATGGAGTACGTGGCGGACCGCGGCAGCTTCGACGACGTGCCGCTGGCGCTCATTACCGCCGAATTCGCGACCCTCTACCCTGCCTGGGATGCGCGACTGCAGGGAGCCGGCGACGAACAGTTCCTCGCGGACGTCGAGCGCGAGACCGGTGCGGCGCGGCGCGGCTAGACGCGGACAGAGACCTTGAAGCCGCCCCAGAACATGCGCTTGCCATCGAACGGCATCTTCCTGGGATCCATCATCGAGGCGAGCCTCGGATCCTTCATGACCTTGGCGTTCACGCGATCGCGGTGAGCACGCGAACGGTAGAGGATCCACGAGAACCACACGACCTCGCCGGGCTTGAGCTTGACCGCCTGCGGGAAGGACGTGTACTTGCCCGACTTCACGTCATCGGCGATGCACTCCACGTAGTCCAGCGCGCCGTGCTCGCGCCAGATCTTGCCGGCGCGACGCGACATGCGCCGGTAGGTCGCGACGTTTCGCTTCGGCACAGGGATGACGAAACCATCGACGTAGCCGGCCATGACGTATCTCCTGCGGGTGTCTTGCGCGTTGTGCCCCGGGCGCTGCGGCCGCGACTGTAGCATTGGCCGCATTCCGCCATGCCCGCCACGACCGGAGACTAGCCATGCAGTTCGAGACCCTGCTTTACGCCGTCGACGAGGCAATTGCAACGATCACGCTCAATCGCCCGGAGTCGCTCAACACCATCGTTCCGCCCATGCCCGAGGAGCTCGAGTCCGCCGTGACCGCGGCCGTTCGTGACGAGCGCGTGCGGGTGATCGTGCTGCGCGGCGCAGGCCGGTCCTTCTGCGGCGGGTTCGATTTCGGCGATGGGTTCCATCAATGGGACGAGTACATCACCAGCGACGGCGAGTGGGACCCAGGCAAGGACTTCATGTTCGCGACCGCCCCGGCCCTCGCGCCCACGCAGAAATTCATGAGCCTCTGGCGCTCGCCGAAACCGGTGATCGCGCAGGTGCACGGCTGGTGCGTGGGAGGCGGCAGCGACTACGCGCTCTGCGCCGACCTCGTGATCGCAAGCGAAGACGCACGGATCGGCACGCCGTATTCGCGCATGTGGGGCGCATATCTCTCCGGCATGTGGATCTACCGCCTCGGCCTGACGCGCGCCAAGGAGTACGCACTCACCGGGCGGCCGCTGTCGGGTCGCGAAGCCGCCGACTGCGGGCTGATCAACGCGGCCGTGCCGTTCGTCGAACTCGAGGAGACCGTCCTGCGACGCGCGCGGCAGCTCGCGTCGATCCCGCTGTCCCAGCTCTCCGCCATGAAGCTGGTCGTGAACCAGGCCTACGAGAACATGGGCCTCGCGGCCACCCAGACGCTGGGGCCGATCCTCGATGGCCTGATGCGCAATACCCCCGACGCGAAGCGGTTCATCGAGATTGCGCGCAGTGAGGGTGTGCGCGCGGCCGTGGCCCGTCGCGACGGGCCCTTCGGCGACTACAGCCAGGCGTCGTCAGCCGAGCAGCCCGACCCCCGCAACGTGATTCGCTGAGGGGCACGACGCCGCTATCATGCGCGCACTCCCGCGACGCCAACTCGAGCGAACCATGTCCTGGACCCGACTGCCCGTCCTGCTGTTGCTGCTGCTCTGCACCGCTCTGGTTCACGCGGACCCGGACCCGAAGTCGGACGAGTTCTGGTACGGCAATGCGGCCGACGGCACGCCCGTCGTGCGCCTGTACTACTTCTATTCACCGACCTGCCCGCACTGCCAGGCGGCCGCACCCTTTATCGACGAGTTGGCAGCTCGCTGGCCCTGGCTCCAGGTACAGAAGTTCGCTGTCAAGGACAACCGCAAGAACGCCCGCTTCTACTACGAGACCGCATTGTCGCTGGGAACGCAGGCACTGTCGGTGCCGGGTTTCATTTTCTGCCGGCAGGTGCTGATCGGGTACGACTCCTCGGAGACGACCGGCACTGAGATCGCCAGCGCACTGGAGAACTGCCACGCGCAGCGCCTCGCCAATCCCGTCGCGACGGCCGCGGTACCCGGCGGAGGAGCGATGTCCGGCGGCGGCAGCGCCATCGACGATGAACGGACTGGCACGACAGTCCACCTGCCGTTCGTCGGAGCGATCGATGCGAAGGCGTTGTCGCTGCCGGTGCTCACGCTGGTCCTCGCGGGCATGGATGCCTTCAACCCCTGCGCATTCTTCGTGCTGCTGTTCCTGCTGAGCCTGCTGGTTCACGCCAAGAGCCGAACCCGCATGGCGGTGGTGGGAGGCACGTTCGTGCTGTTCTCGGGCCTCGTCTATTTCGTGTTCATGGCGGCCTGGCTCAACGTATTTCTGGTCGCGGGCGAATTGCGGATCATCACGCTGGTCGCCGGGCTGCTCGCGCTTGGGGTCGCCGCACTCAACATCAAGGACTTCTTCCGGCTCAAGGAAGGCCCGAGTCTCTCGATCCCGGAGTCGGCGAAACCCGGTCTGTTCCGCCGCATGCGCGGCGTGGTCGCCTCCGGCAGCCTGGGCCCGATGCTGGCGAGCACCGTGCTGCTCA
>Ga0209594_1001248_pt1 | contig 12926 bp, 5 predicted proteins | sample AshMeaCrysSpring_FD_184126 | JGI IMG/M metagenome (GOLD analysis project Ga0209594, IMG submission 184126) | Groundwater microbial communities from Big Spring, Nevada to study Microbial Dark Matter (Phase II) - Ash Meadows Crystal Spring... | ecosystem: Environmental > Aquatic > Deep subsurface >...
GCGTGGGCAAGCCGCTCACACTCGCAATGACGGGCCTGCACTCCTCCCGACGCGGCGACTACCGCGTCATCTACGCCATAGACGACGACCAGCGAGCCGTCGAGATCGTAGCCATCGAACATCGGGCCGACGTCTACCGGCGCCCGTAGCGGCCCAACCTCGCACTGCGCTTGCCACCTAGACACCTAGGGCGCCCCATGAACGTCCGACTCTCGGCAGATCCGGTAAACGCGGAGCGCGCGATCCAAGGCCCGGATCAGGCTTGACCTGCGCACGTGGAACTCGGTCGAGCAGCCTCAGCCGTACCGTTGTCTGGCGGCCTGACGACTGACACCAAGTGCGCGACCGATGGCAGCCCAGTCGGCTCCGAAGCGGCGAAGGATCCCGACCTCGTCGTCGACCGACTTCTGGGCCGCGTCTCGGGCGGCCACAAGCTCCGCCAGGCGGCTCGTGTCGATTGGGGGCCGGTGAAGGCGAAGGGCCACGGAGCGACGCGGGCTCGTAGGCGACACGGTCTCCGACTCGACTCCACGTCCGTCAGGGCTGGAAGTGGAGACGGGTTCTGTCACAGCGGTCGTCATCCCCGCTGGCTTCGCTCGGTCGGCTGAGCCCAGGTGCGGCGGTAGCAGGTCGTCGATCTCGCGTTCAGTGACCGTTCGGGCGCGCTGGGCGACCCGGGCTCGCTGACGCGCGTCCCGCATCCGTGACTTGCGTCCACGGTTGCTCACCAGGACCCACCCTGAGAGGTTCGCAGTCGCGACCGCCATGACAACCTCACTTGTCGCACCCCTCGAGTGCCGGAGGAGTGTGTGATCAGGCTGACAAGGGGCCTTGTCGCCGAGGTGAGGCTGCTGGTGAAGATCATCAGAGCTCCGAGGTCAGTTGGTCTGGCGCAGTGGTGGGACGGGCTCGTCTCTGACGCGCAGGGCGAGCTGCCGGTGCGTTCAGACCGGAAAGGGCCTCGGCGACGTACCGGTCGCGGTCGGCCACGGCGTGCTGGTGGATCAGCGCCGCCCGCGGCGAGGAGTGGCCCATGCGACTCATCAGTTCGCGCGTCGTCGCTCCGACCGTCGCGGCGAGGGTGGCCGACAGGTGCCGTAGGTCGTGGAACCGCACTGCCGGTGCGCCAGCCGTCTCGCGCGCACGGGTCCAGTGGTGGGAGAAGTTGGTACGCGTCAGCGGCGCGCCCTTCGGCCCGGTGAACAGCCACGCGTCCGGTTCGGGGCCGACCCAGCGCTCGAGGTGCTGGGCGACGTCAGGCAACACGTGTGGTGGCAGGTGCACGGTGCGTCGGCCGGCCTCGGACTTCGGTGGCCCGAGCGTGACCTGTCCGGAGGTCTGGACGAACTGCTCGGTCACGCTGACCTGGCCCGCCGGCAGGTCGATCGAGCGGCGACGCAGTGCTGTGAGCTCACCCCAGCGCAGCCCGGACCAGACCGCGAGCACCACGAGCATCCGCCACCGCGGATCGAGCGCATCAGCGATCCCATAGGCCTGCTCCAGGGTCGGCGGCACCCGCTCTGGCGTCCGTTCAACCGACGCACCGCGGAGTACGCAGGGGTTGCGTGCCAGGATCTCGTCTGCCACCGCCGTGCCCAGGATCGCCTTGAGTAGCCGGTAGGCCTTCGCCACGGTCGACTGCCCGACATCGGCGCGCAGGCGTTCGGCATGCCATCGGCGCACCACTGCCGGCGAGAGCGACGCCATGGGCACGGGGCCGAGGTGGGGGAGCAGGTGGCGCTCGAGCAGCCCGCCGTACAGCTCGCGGGTGCGCGGCCGCAGGTCGACCCGCCGGGCCAACCACTCCGCGGCGTAGTCCCCGAACGGCTCGCGTCCGCGGGCGGGGTCGACCCACGCGCCGCGCGCCAGGTCGGTCTGCAGCGCGGCCAGCCAGCCGGCCACGCCCTGCCGGCTGGCGAACGTCTCCGGCGCCGGCCTCAGCCGTCCATCGACACCGGGGTAGCGGGCCTGCCAACGTCCGGACGGCAGCTGCCGCACCGACCCGAACTCCCGTCTGCTCGTGCCAGACGTAGTGGCACGCGAATGGCACGTCGGGTCCGATCGCTGCCCCGAGACGGTCTTCCGAGCGGGTCAGCAACCCGCTGACCTGCACTGACACAGAGAGCGGGTGACGGGAATCGAACCCGCATGACCAGCTTGGAAGGCTGGAGCTCTGCCATTGAGCTACACCCGCGCAGCGCCGACAAGGGTAGCGGCACTGGTCGCCTACACTCGGTGGGCGTTCGCGGGGCGTAGCGCAGTGGCTAGCGCGCCTGCTTTGGGTGCAGGAGATCGGGAGTTCGAGTCTCCCCGCCCCGACCCCCATGCCACCCGGAGCACCAGGAGAGAGACACCTCGTGAAGAGCGTTGCCGAGCCGCTTGGCCCCACCCGCGTGAAGCTTCAGGTCGAGGTGCCCTTCGACGAGCTCAAGCCGAGCCTCGACGAGGCCTACAAGCGCATCGCGAACCAGGTCACCATCCCTGGGTTCCGCCGCGGGAAGGTGCCGGCGCGCATCATCGACCAGCGCTTCGGCCGCGGGGCCGTCCTCGAGGAGGCCATCAACGACGCGCTGCCGCGGCTGTACTCCCAGGCTGTGGACGAGGCCGAGGTCGAGCCGCTCGGCTCCCCCGACGTCGATGTGACCGAGATCGAGGACGGGGCGCACCTGAAGTTCACCGTCGAGGTGGACGTGCGTCCGCAGATCGACCTGCCCACATGGGAAGGGTTGGCGATCACGGTCGAGGACGCTGTCGTGGCCGACGAGCAGGTCGAGGCACAGCTGGACCAGCTCAGGGCGCGGTTCGGCACCCTCACGCCGGTCGAGCGCGCCGCCGCGACCGGTGACCACGTCGTGCTCGACCTCACGGCCGTCGACGAGCAGGGCGAGGAGCTCGAGAACGGCAAGGCCTCGGGGATGACCTACGAGGTGGGATCCGGATCGATGGTCGAGGGGCTGGACGACGCGGTCGTCGGGCTGTCGGCGGGGGAGTCGGCCACGTTCAGCACCACCCTGCACGGCACCGAGGAGGGCACGCCCGCGCAGGTCCGGGTGACGGTGACGGCGGTCAAGGAGCAGGAGCTGCCCGAGCTCGACGACGAGTTCGCCATGCTGGCCAGCGAGTTCGACACTCTGGACGAGCTGCGCGATGACGTCGCCGACCAGCTGCGGCGCATGAGCCGGCTCGGCCAGGCCCTCCAGGCCCGCGACAAGGCGCTGGACCTGCTGCTGGACTCGGTCGAGGTCCCGTTGCCCGAGACGGCTCTGGCGGCCCAGCTGGAGGAGCACTTCGCCGACGGCCACGGTGACGACGAGCACCGCGACGAGGTGCGCCAGCAGCTCGAGCGGTCGCTGAAGTCCCAGCTCGTGCTCGACGAGGTGGTCAAGGCCGGCGAGGTGTCGGTGTCGCAGGACGAGCTGATGGAGTTCCTCGTCCAGCGCGCCCAGCAGGCCCGCGTCAGCCCACAGGAGTACGTGCAGCAGGTCGTCACCTCGGGCAACGTCCCTGCGGTGGTGGCCGACGTCGCACGCGGCAAGGCGCTGGCACTGGTGGTGGAGAGGGCAGTCGTCACCGACGAGTCGGGAGGGACGGTCGACCTCGTCCGGCTGCAGGAGGACGGCACCCTCGCCGACCCGGCCGACGCCGAGGACGAGGCTGCGCCGACGGCGAACAAGGACGCCGCGGCGGAGTAGCGGCGCGGGCGCGGTGGTTAGGGTCGTCGCAACGAGGCACCGCACGACAGCTCAGAGAGGTCGAGGAGCTCCCATGACGCCCGACATGCGCGCACCGGCGCCGCCGCAGTCCGGTTTCGACGACAACGTCTACCAGCGGCTGCTGCGCGAACGGATCATCTTCCTCGGCTCCGAGGTCCGCGACGAGAACTCCAACGCGATCTGCGCGCAGATGCTGCTGCTGGCCGCCGAGGACCCCGAGAAGGACATCTACCTCTACATCAACTCGCCGGGCGGATCGGTGACGGCCGGCATGGCGATCTACGACACGATGCAGTTCGTCAAGAACGACGTGGCGACGGTGGCGATGGGCCTGGCCGCATCGATGGGCCAGTTCCTGCTCGCCGCCGGAGCGAAGGGCAAGAGGTACGCGCTGCCGCACGCGCGGATCATGATGCACCAGCCGTCCGGCGGTCTGGGCGGGTCGGCCAGCGACATCCGCATCCAGGCCGAGCAGATGCTGTTCATCAAGAGGGAGATGGCCAAGCTCATCGCCGTGCACACCGGCCAGACCGTCGAGCAGATCGAGCGGGACTCCGACCGCGACCGCTGGTTCACCGCCGACCAGGCGCGCGACTACGGGTTCGTGGACCATGTGGTGCAGACCGCTTCGCAGGTGGGCGAGGGCGACAGCCCGGGCGCCGGGAAGGACAAGTCGTGAACTACATCATCCCGCAGTGGGAGGAGCGCACCTCCTACGGCTTCCGGCGCATCGACCCCTACGCGAAGCTGTTCGAGGAGCGGATCATCTTCCTCGGCACCCCCATCAGCGACGACGTCGCCAACGCGGTGATGTCCCAGCTGATCTGCCTGGAGTCGATGGATCCCGACCGCGACATCGAGATCTACATCAACTCCCCGGGCGGCTCCTTCACCGCGCTGACCGCGATCTACGACACCATGCAGTACGTCAAGCCCGACGTGCGCACCGTGTGCATGGGCCAGGCCGCCTCGGCGGCAGCCGTCCTGCTCGCCGCCGGCGCCCCCGGCAAGCGCATCGCGCTGCCGAATGCTCGGGTGCTCATCCATCAGCCCTACGCCGAGGCCGGCTACGGGCAGGCGAGCGACCTGGAGATCCAGGCCAACGAGATCCTGCGGATGCGGGCGTTGCTCGAGGAGCTGCTGGCGCGGCACTCGAACCGCTCCGTGGAGCAGGTGCGCGAGGACATCGAGCGGGACAAGATCCTCACCGCTCAGGAGGCGGTCGAGTACGGGCTGGTCGACTCGGTCATCGAGTCGCGCAAGTCGAGCATCGCCGCGTAGGTCGCACCCGCGTTCGCGCCCCCCGGGCGGGTCGGAGGCGCGCCGGCGCCGTCCCGCGTTGGTGATCTTGGAGAAGGAGGGCCGTCCATCGGCGTGTCGCGGGCGTGTCCTCCAAGATCACCGCGGACGGCGGGCCCCGCGGCGCACGAGACACGCCCAGCGCTGGCGAGGTAAGCCGGTGCCATTGTCGGCTGCGGGAGGTACCGTGCAGCGACACGCGTCGGCTGATCGGCCGAGGGTGCTGGACGAGGGAAGGGGCGGCCCCCGTGGCTCGTATCGGTGAGAGCGGCGACCTGCTCAAGTGCTCGTTCTGCGGAAAGAGCCAGAAGCAGGTCAAGAAGCTCATCGCCGGGCCCGGTGTGTACATCTGCGACGAGTGCATCGATCTGTGCAACGAGATCATCGAGGAGGAGCTGCACGAGGCCGCCGACGTGCCGCTGGACCGGCTGCCCAAGCCGACCGAGATCTACGAGTTCCTCCAGCAGTACGTCATCGGGCAGGACCAGGCCAAGAAGGCGCTGTCGGTGGCGGTCTACAACCACTACAAGCGGGTGCGTGCCGAGCAGGCCCCGGGACGACCCAAGGACGACGTCGTCGAGCTGGCGAAGTCCAACATCCTGCTCATCGGTCCGACCGGCTGTGGCAAGACCTACCTCGCGCAGACGCTGGCCAAGCTGCTCAACGTGCCCTTCGCCATCGCCGACGCCACCGCGCTCACCGAGGCCGGCTACGTCGGCGAGGACGTCGAGAACATCCTGCTCAAGCTCATCCAGGCCGCAGACTACGACGTCAAGAAGGCCGAGCAGGGCATCATCTACATCGACGAGATCGACAAGGTGGCTCGCAAGAGCGAGAACCCGTCCATCACCCGCGACGTCTCCGGCGAGGGCGTGCAGCAGGCGCTGCTGAAGATCCTCGAGGGGACCAGCGCGAGCGTGCCGCCCCAGGGTGGGCGCAAGCACCCGCACCAGGAGTTCATCCAGATCGACACCACCAACGTGCTGTTCATCGTGGGCGGGGCGTTCGCCGGCCTCGAGCACATCATCGAGCAGCGCGTGGGCCGCAAGGGCCTCGGCTTCGGCGCCGAGGTGCGCGGCAAGGCCGAGAGAGACGCGTCGGACTTCTTCAGCGAGGTCATGCCCGAGGACCTGCTGAAGTTCGGACTGATCCCCGAGTTCATCGGTCGGCTCCCGGTGATCACCACGGTCAGCCCGCTCGACCGGGAGGCCCTCGTCGAGATCCTCACCGAGCCCCGCAACGCGCTGGTCAAGCAGTACCAGCGGCTGTTCGAGATGGACGGCGTCGAGCTCCAGTTCACAGCGGACGCGGTGGATGCCATCGCCGACCAGGCGATGATGCGCGGGACGGGGGCCCGCGGCCTGCGGGCCATCATGGAGGAAGTGCTGCTCACCGTCATGTACGAGGTCCCGAGCCGCGAGGACGTGGAGCGCGTCGTGGTCAACGCCGACGTCGTGCGGGAGAACGTGCTGCCGACCATCATCCCCCGCGAGCAGGAGAGCCCCCGCAAGCGCAGGGCCCCGAAGTCGGCCTGAGCCCCTCTCCCGGCACGGGTGCCGCGCGACACTGATCCTGCGCCCAGCTCTCGCCCGTACGTCGACCGTGGGGTCGGCGGGTGGTGACACGCATCCCTGGCCGGCTGCGACACCCTTCTGACCGAGGACGTCAACGCCGGTCAGGTCATCAGCCGCGTCGAGGTCAACGCTGCTCTCGTGCGTGACAGCGTCCTGCCCGAGACGAGCGCCTGACCTGTGCGGGTATGCACGCAGACCAGCGGGGCGATTGTGATCAATTCCCCTGGTCGGGTGCACAGCGCAGTGGCATTATTCCGCTTCGTGCGTACTGGGGGGATTACCAGTGTCGGGCGTTCGCGCCTGCTCGTCCTGCTCGCCGCCATCGCGATCGTGGGTCCAACGCTGCTGAGCCCGGCGGCGGGCGCGGTGGACGTGCCGGCCCCGACGGAGGTCGAGACCACGACCCCCGAGCCCACCGGCGAGGCGCCGGCTCCCGACGTGCCCGCCGAGGAGGGGTCGGCCGGCGCCGGCAACTCCACGGCGTCGCCCGAGGGAGCCGAGCCCGCCTCGACCGAGCCCGTTCCCGATGGGGCAGCGGACGAGCCCGACCCCGCGCCGCTGGCGGACCAGGCCGACGTCGCCCCCGCCCCCTTGGCTGCCGGGGACGCGACGATCCGCGTCCGCAAGGCCGGCGATCGGCTCGGTCTGGGTCAGGGCCAGAGAGCCAGCGGAGTGGCCGGCGCCGTCTTCGAGGCCTACGCCAAGGGAAGCTCCACGGATCAGAACATCCCGTCCGGCCCACCCCAGGCCACCTGCACCACGGACGCCAACGGGGTCTGCGACCTGAAGGTGGACTCCACCTCCCGGCGGTACCTCGTGGTCGAGGCGACCCCCCCGCCCGGGTACGTGGTCGTGCAGAAGATCGCCATGGGTGGCGCGTTCGACAGCGGAACGGATCGCTTCTACCGCTGGAACGTTGAGGTGAGCCGCGGTGGCACGACGCTCGTCCCGAAGACGCGGATCGAGAACCGCGACAATCAGCGCTGGCCCAATCGGCCCGACCCCAGCGGCCCGCTCACGGCCGACGACTACCAGTGGGCCAACGTGAAGGCCAACCCGGTGCTTCCCACCGACCAGTGCGGCCTGAACGTCGCGCTGCTGTTCGACCTGTCCGGGTCGATCGGCAGCAACCGCAGCTTCATCGTCGACGCGGGCCGTGACTTCGTCCGCCAGCTGAGCGGGACCCCGACCTCGATCGGGGTGTTCACGTTCTCGGCCAACGCCCCGAAGGACGGCTACGAGTTCCCCGGGCCCCAGTCGATTGCCGACGCGTCCGGCACGGCGGTCGTCGATGGATGGATCCGGAACCTGCCATCGGCCGGCGGTGGGACCAACTGGGACGAGGGCCTGCGCCGCATCGCCAACCGGGGCAGCGGTGTCTACGACCTGGCCATCGTCATCACCGATGGCAACCCGACCGCTTGGGCAGGTGACACAGGAAGCACCAGCAACGTCGACGACTACGACGTCGAGAACGCCGTGCACTCGGCGAACTGGATCAAGCGCCAGGGCACAAGGGTCATCGCCATCGGGGTCTCCGGCCAGAACGGCGGGCTGACCGCGACGAACGTCGCGCTGATCAGCGGCGAGAAGAGGGGAAACCCCGCGAGTCCTCAGCTGAGTGACGACTACTTCCTCACCACCTTCGGGCAGCTGCCGGGCCTGCTGTCCAGCGTCGCCCTCAACGGCTGCGGCGGCACGGTCAACGTCCAGAAGCGGATCGCTCCCACCTGGACCGCGGCCGAGGCCGCCACGCAGGAGCCGCGCTGGCCGTTCGAGGTCGACCCGAGCCAGACGTGGGTCGCACCGGGTAACGGCCAGACCGGACCCAACGGCGAGCCGGTGTCCTTCAAGGTGACGTTCGACCAGGGGCAGCTGGCGCGCGACGTCACGATCAGCGAGCCGGCCAATCGCGACAGCACGGTCCTGGTGAAGGACGGCGCCAAGAACGCCCGCTGCTTCCTGCAGGGGCAGCGACCTCTTCCGGCGGACCGACTCGTCAACGACGGCGGCTTCGGCTTCACCGTGAAGGACGTGACCGACAAGGAGATCATCTCCTGCACCGTGGTCAACAGCGACGCGAGGCTGCAGGCCGTCAAGTACAACGACCTGAACGCCAACGGGCGCCGCGACTCAGGTGAGCTCGGGCTGTCCGGCTGGACCATGTTCCTGGACGCCGACGGCGACAGCCTCAAGGACGACGGGGAGAGGTCTGTCTCGACCAACGTGGCCGGTGAGGCGCTGTTCGACCGGCTGGAGGCGCCCAAGGAGTACCGAGTCTGCGAGGTTCTGCAGTCCGGCTGGTTCAATACCGACCCCGGTGGCGGCGCGGTGTGTAAGACCCAGCAAGTGAATCTGGGCGACTCCCCGGCCGGGCCGGTGCTGTTCGGCAACGTGGCCGCCGGTGGCTTCACCGTGGAGAAGAAGGTCGACGACCCGTCCGGCACGATCCCCAAGGACCTCAAGTACACGATCAAGGTGTCGTGCACTCCTGAGCAGCAGCTGGGCGGGCAGCAGTTCCCGAAGACGCTCACACTCGCCAATGGCGAGCGGGCCAGGATCGGTCCCCTCGTCAACGGCACGACCTGCGACATCACCGAGACGAACGCGCAGGGCGCCACGGTGAGCATCTCTCAACCCACCGTCACGATCCCCGCCAATGACGGCGCCACCGTCACCGTCACCAACACCTACCCGGTGGGGTCCCGGCAGGTCACCAAGACCGTCACCCTGGGGACTGGGCTGCCCGACAACCTGATCCCTGCCGGGACGAAGTACCCGATCGAGGTCCGCTGCACGTTCCCGAACACGCAGGGCTTCCCGAACGCAGGCCAGCCCATCCCCGGGTTCAACCCGTTCCGCACCACCGTCGTGTCCGGCACCCCGGGCCAGCCGGGTCCGGCGGTGACCTTCGGGCCGGTGCCTGCGGGGTCCCAGTGCGCCGTCACCGAGCCCAACAGCAACGGCGCGACCGAGGTCGACATCCAGCCCCAGCAGCCGGTGACCATCCCCAGCGGGTCGACGCCGGTGCCAGTAACCATCGAGAACATCTACAACCCCGCCGTCATCAAGATCGTCAAGGTCGTGCAAGGCGCCACGCTCCCGCCTGACACGCAGTTCGAGGCCCGGGTGCAGTGCACCTTCAATGGCCAGCAAGTCAAGGACGAACTCGTCACGTTCAGCGTCGCGACGCCGGGCATCGTCAGCAACATCCCGGAGGGCAGCACCTGCACGGTCACCGAGACCAAGACGAATGGCGGGGTTCCGACCTACGACCCCCCGAATCAGCCGTTCCCGGTCGACAAGCCGGCGGTGGAGGTGACGGTCACCAACACCTTCGGCACCCGTGACCTGACCGTCACCAAGGCGATCGACGACAACAACACGGGGCTGGTGCCCGACGGAACGTCCTTCACCGTCAACGTGGCCTGCACGTTCAACGGCACGGCGGTGCCCGGGTTCCCGCAGACCGCGACGCTGACCAAGCCGGGCTCGCTCAGCCGCACCTTCGACGACCTCCCGGTCGGCTCCCAGTGCACGGTCACCGAGACCAGCAACGCGGGCGCGAGCAGCACGATCATCAGCCCGCAGCAGCCCGTCACCATCACGTCCGGCCAGGGCCCGGTCACCATCACGGTCACCAACGTCTTCCGCACGGACGACTTCGACGTCACCAAGGTGGTGGACGACCCCTCGGGCCGCGTCCCGGCGAACACCCAGTACACCGCCGAGCTGCGCTGCACCTACCCGAACGGCTGGCAGGCCAGCGGCCCGATCCCGGGCTTCAACCCCAAGACGCTGACGCTGACCGCAGGTCAGACCAAGTCGAGCGGCCAGCTGCCGGTCGGGGCGGAGTGCGCCATCTCCGAGACCGACAAGAAGGGCGCAGTCTCGAACGTGAGCCCCGGCTCGGTCACGGTCGGCCAGGGCACGTCCCCGGTCACCGTCACGGTCACCAACACCTATCCGGTCGGCGCGCTCGAGCTCCGCAAGGCCGTGGACGACGGCGGGACGTCCCTGATCCCGATCGGCACCGAGTACACGTTGCGCGTTTCCTGCACCTACCCGACCGGGTTCCCCGCCTCCGGACCCATCCCCGGCTTCAGCCCGCTCGACGTCCGCGTCCCCTCCGGCTCGCGGGGCAACCCCGGCGCGGCGGTCACCGTCGGCGCCGGTGGCCTGCCGACCGGCAACGGCGGGCTTCCTGTCGGTTCGCAGTGCACCGTCTCCGAGCCCGACCGCAAGGGCGCGGCGTCGGTGACGTTCTCACCGTCCGACACGGTCACCGTCACCGCCGACGCCGCGAAGCCGGCCGAGGTCACGGCGAGGAACACCTACCCGGTGGGCAGCGGCGAGGTTGTGAAGATCACCGCCGGTGCGCTGGCAAGCAAGTACGCACCCGCGGGCAGCGCCTTCCTGATCGCCATCACCTGCACCTACCCGACCGGCTTCCCGGTCTCCGGACCGATCCCGGGCTTCAACCCATTCACCACCCAGATCAGCGCCGCGGACCCCGGCCAGGAGGGCACGCCCGCCCCGTTCGGCCCGGTTCCCCTCGGTTCGCAGTGCAGCGTCAAGGAAACCGACGATGGCGGCGCGACGTTCGTCGACATCCAGCCGAGCCAGCCGATCACGATCACCGACGCCCAGACCCCGGTCAAGGTGAAGGTCACGAACACCTTCGAGGCGGCCGGGCTCACCATCACCAAGGCGGTCGACGGTCCTGGCGGGGCGCTGGTTCCGCCGGACCTCACCTATACCGCTCAGGTGACGTGCACCTTCGACGGCCCGAACGGGCCCGAGACCGTCTTCGATCGGGAGGTTGACTTCGGCGTTGGTGACACCACCGTGGCTCCTGGTCCGGGTGCGGCCACCGGTCTGCCGGTCGGGTCGATCTGCACGGTCCGCGAGGTGCAGACCAACGGGGCGACTGCCAAGGTCGAGCCGAGCGGGCCATTCCCGCTCGAGGGGCCCGAGCCTGTCTCGGTGGACGTGAAGGTGACCAACACCTTCCCGGCGGGCCAGCTGAGGGTCTCCAAGCTGGTCAGTGGTCCGGGTGCCGCACTGGTGCCCCCCGGAACCACCTTCACGATCGGAGTGCTGTGCGAGCTGAACGGCTCCCGGCTGCAGGGCTTCCCGCGCGACGTCACGCTGACCACGCCCAACCAGCTGTCCGAGACGCTGACGGGCCTTCCGGTCGGCTCCGTCTGCTCCGCGTCCGAGACCGACACCAAGGGCGCGATATCACCGCCGACGTTCAACCCGCCCGGAACGGAGGATTTCCAGTCCGGGAAGGTGACGATCGTCGATCGGCCGACCGACCCCATCACCATCACGGTGATCAACACCTTCCTCAAGGGCAGCCTGACCCTGGAGAAGGTTGCGGACAAGTCCTCGGTGTCGAGTGTGGGGGAGACGATCACCTACACCTTCGCGGCGACGAACAACGGACCGGTGTCCCTGACCGACGTGAGCATCACTGACCCGCTGAAGGGTCTGTCGCCGCTGTCGTGCACGCCGCCCCAGCCGACGACGTTGGCGCCGACGGAGAAGCTGACCTGCACCGGGACGTACCAGGTGACGCAGGCTGACCTGGACGCCGGCGCGGTGAACAACACGGCGACGGCGACGGGGACGCCACCGGTTGGTCCGCCGCTGAAGCCGACCGCCACGGTCAGCGTGCCTGTGGCACTGACCCCGGCGCTGACCCTGGAGAAGGTGGCGGACAAGGCGTCGGTGTCGACGGTGGGGGAGACGATCACCTACACGTTCACGGCGAGGAACACCGGCAACCAGACGCTGACCGCGGTGAGCATCAGCGATCCGCTGCCGGGGCTGTCGGCCCTGTCGTGCACGCCGGGCCAGCCGACGACGTTGGCGCCGACGGAGAAGCTGACCTGCACCGGGACGTACCAGGTGACGCAGGCTGACCTGGACGCCGGCGCGGTGAACAACACGGCGACGGCGACGGGGACGCCACCGGTTGGCCCTCCCCTGACTCCGACCGACACGGTGAGGGTTCCAGCCACGCAGACGCCGGCGCTGACGCTGGAGAAGGTGGCGGACAAGGCGTCGGTGTCGACGGTGGGGGAGACGATCACCTACACGTTCACGGCGACGAACACGGGCAACCAGACGCTGACCGCGGTGAGCATCTCTGACCCGCTGCCGGGGCTGTCGGCCCTGTCGTGCACGCCGGCCCAGCCGACCACGTTGGACCCCGGAGCAGTTCTGAGGTGCACCGGGACGTACCAGGTGACGCAGGCTGACCTGGACGCCGGGGGGGTGTTCAACACGGCTACGGCGACGGGGGCGCCGCCGTTTGGTCCGCGGCTGACGC
>Ga0209594_1001257_pt1 | contig 12875 bp, 15 predicted proteins | sample AshMeaCrysSpring_FD_184126 | JGI IMG/M metagenome (GOLD analysis project Ga0209594, IMG submission 184126) | Groundwater microbial communities from Big Spring, Nevada to study Microbial Dark Matter (Phase II) - Ash Meadows Crystal Spring... | ecosystem: Environmental > Aquatic > Deep subsurface...
AAGTTGGTTAATATGTTGGCTAAGGCTGGTATGAAGGTTAAATTTGAGGTTTTGTCTGAAAGTGGTTAATCTGGTTTGATGTTAATTTTTGACTCAGGGATGAACTATTGATTTTTTGAAGATTATGGAGTGATTAACAATAAATTGAAATTACAGCATTTTTCCCCTCAATAAACCTAAATTACGCGTTTCTGGTGTCCCCTAACTTAAATTTCTCTCAAAAATTGTTTAAATCTTCCACAGTCATATCTAAAATTTCTGCTATTTCTCCATCACTTAAACCTCGTTTCCTTAATTTTTTTGCTGTGGCGATTTTAACTTGATACTTCGCTCTTTGATATTCTGGATTATCGGTTTCACTGGTTTCCGATGGGGAAGGGCGATACCTACGGTCGGCTTCGCCTACGCCATAATAATTAACATAGATATCTTTATTATTATCACCAATAACGAAATGCTATATTTGCTATATTCTACTCAATTAAATTAAATGAGAAATTTTTGTAAATACAAAAATTTCTCACTAAGATTAAGTAAGCTTCAATTGCCAAAAAATGCTGATTTTAAGTAACTAAATAAAACATGAACAGCCTCATTCATGGCATATTCAACAAGTCTTTCCCATACCCATCTAACAGCATTTTTAAGCCATGCTTGAAATGAGTTTTCACTGGCTAAAACAGCTTTCTTTTGAGATGTAGATAACTGACGATAATTTCTGATGATTGCTTGTTCTTCAGCCGTTAATTCCATTTAAACCTCCTTGGATGATTAACCTTTTGTATAGGTGAAATAAACCCAATTTGACTCTGCAAAAAACTCTCCTCCTTTAACATATAAACCGATGTAAAATTTTAAGTCATGTTTACCATCGCTCATATGCAACTCATCTAAAGGCATAAAAATCTCAAAATCTTTGTAAATTGAGCTTGTATAGGAGGGAGTAAAACCTTCACCAACACACACATTACCAGCCTCTGTACAATGAGAATCATTTAAATCTTTTAATTTACCTCCAGAGCTATAATAAAAATAGACAGAAGCTCTACAAGGAACATCTTTGACATTATCAGCCTCAAATTTTGCATGAATTTTCATGCCTTTTTTGCCGTTCTCAGAAACATTATAATCCACCCAAATTTCATGAAATTTTCCTTTAGGAGTAACCGCACCTCGAAACCAACTCCAAATATCACCAAAAAATGATGAAACCTTATTCCAAATAGAGCTTAAGCTATCTTGTAACCAATTTTTAAATGATGCTTGACTAGCAAGAACAGCTTGTTTTTGAGATTGACTTAGCTTTCTATAATTTTTAATTAGTAGTTCTTCATCATCAGTTAAATCTTCATAAGGCATACAAAAAAACAACTCCTTTTAATCTTGATTGGCTTCATCTAATTGTTGTCTCACAAATTCCCTTACTTCTGGATTAGAAATAAGCTCTGTTGGATCAGCAGGATTAAGGGAAAATTTCCAACCGACATTACCTGCTGCTTTAATAATTGCCGCTAATAAAAACCAAAGACGAAATCGCTTAATTGCTGAATAATATTCAACTTGGTCAACCTTAATACCTAAGCTCCGACTAATTTTTTGCTGAATATCCTGACATTTACGGTCAATATTCTCTTGTTGTTCAGGAGAGGGAAAATTAAACTTGTCATTCCAACTACCTGGACCCATTTTGTCAACTTGATTCAGTCCAACTACTAACCTTCCTTTTAAATTTCCCATCACATTCTGAACAATATCTCTGAGAATTTTTTGATCTTGTTCTAAGGCTCTAGTATTGGCTTGGAGAATGTATAAAACCACATCAGATTGAGGTAAAATCCTTCTGTAAATCTCCATATATTGTTGATCTAACTCAATGTCTTCTCCCAATCCTGGCATATCAATAATTGCTAATTTACCACCATCAGGAAGAGCAACTATTCTTTTATTATCTTTGGTTGTTCCAGTATCACTATGACTTACCTTTTCTTTTAAGTTAAAAAGTGCATTAATGGTGGTACTTTTCCCAACTCCTGCTTTACCAATAATGGCAACTTTAGGAGGTTTAGCTAACTCATCTTGAAAGATATTTTGGAATTTTAGAAAATCTTTTTCTCCTAAAACTCCACGCAGTTTGTTAATTAATTGTTCTTGTTCAGGAGATGGTTTTTTACGAAATAATGACATGACAAAACCTCACTTATACAAATGGTCTATGAATTGTATGGACAAGTTGCTCTAAACCATATCTTTTAACAGGAGAACAAGGTATAATATGTTCTCTTGAAATTGGTAGATAAGGTGAAAATCTTTTATGAGCAAGACTGATTTTTTCTGGGATAATTTCTTGTTGTTCTCGAGAAGGAAGATTATTAATTTCATCCCAATTTTCAGGATGTACTCGATCAATTTGATTAATTACCAAAATTAAATGAGATTCTGGTATTTTTTGCCCATTACTGGTTAATTCAAGAATTGCTTCTTGATCTGCTCGCAATGCACGAGTATCAGCTTGTATCACCCAGATAATTACATCTACTTGGTGAAATGTATCAAGTAGTTTTTGTAAACGTTCTTGTTGGATATCTTCGCTGGCACCAACCCCAGGAGTATCGTGTAATTTCCACTTGGGAAGTCGATCGCCATTTAAAAATGAATCAAAATTGCCCTCATGGGGACAAATATCTTTAGTGCAATCTATTGCAGCATCAGTTTTCCAATCCAGACCGAATAGAGTGTTACATAAGCTGGTTTTACCTGATCCTGCTTGACCAAAAACTGCTAGCGTTCTCATTTTTAGGTAATTATTCTGAACTCTTGAACTGTTCTTTTAATATATTATCTCACGCATCTCCTGACTAACTACTGACTGGTGTTAGGATTTGTGTTAGACTTTTGTCAGGAATTTTCAGGAGATAATGACAAATGCGAGATTGTAAGTTGGGTTGAGGTAACAAAAGCCAAAAACTATATTTTTCACTTTTTTTGTTACATTATTCAACCCGACCGATTAAAGAACTGTTGTTTTACTATATTAACCTAACAAATCATAAACAACTACTGACTGAGGTTAGAATTTGTGTTAGACTTTTGTCAGGAATTTTGAGGAGATGATGACAAATGCGAGTAACTGATGACTATTTTCGTGAAGCTGGGAAAGAATGGGATTTAAAAACCCTTTATCAAGATTTAGCTTCTGCTAAGGGAAAACGTCTCACACCTATGGAAAAGCTCCATTTGCGGGGTTTACTTTGTGGTCATAGTCCAGCAGAAATAGCGGAAAAGCTGGAAAAAACAGTTAAGGGGGTGGAAACGGACTTATGTGCCACAGTATATCGCTATGTTAAAGTATTATTGAGCAAAGGAAATAATAAGATTGAGAATTGGCGTAATATTTGTGAGTGGTTAGAATCTTCTGGTTATAAATGTCAAGCAGCAACTGAAGATGCTTTTAATCCTGGTTTTTCTGATAAGAATGTTGTTAATGTAACTAATATTAAATTTGAAAATAATGAGATTAAAATTGATGTTTTTTTACAATTTTCAATTCCCATTCCTACGGATATATCAATTGAGGGGTTAGATGAATATCTGTCAAATTATAATTAAGAATAATACCATTTGGATAAATAATTAAGAGACAAGGGCGATCGCCCTTGTCTGGGTATAATTTGATTTAATTAAGTCCCTCACAACTGGAGAAAATTGGTATAAAATTTTCAACTAACACCCCTGATTAACTTTTTAGTAAACTCATCTCTTAAACTTCCAGATAAAAACTAAAATAAGGTAGGTTAATAATCACCCACTTATGAGGAAATAAAAAATGAATTGGGAAAAAAGAATAGTTGTAGCCCCAGAAATATTAGTAGGAAAACCCACGATCAAGGGAACTCGCTTATCAGGAGAATTTATCATTGAACTTTCTTTGTGAGGATATTAACTTATACGGGCATCGCTTTTGTGTAATAATAGGACATAAAATCTGTTTTGGTAATTTAGAGGTAGAATATTGATGATGTTGACTTCTCCCCGCTCTAAAGAGACGGGGATTCTAAGGTGATTAAACGAAACAAAATCAATTTAATTGTGTTTAAACCCCAAAATGAGGAAATTTTACAATGGATAAATCACTAAAATATGCCGATATTTTAACTCAAGTTTTAAGACAAGAATCAGCTATTCAACCTCGATTACAAAATCTTAAAATTAGTTCTGTTTGTGATCAAGAAACGGGACAATTCTTGATTATTATGACAGGTTGGCAAAAACAATCTTGGATTAATACCATCTTGTTTCATGCTCGTTTAATAGAGGATAAAATCATCATTGAAGATGATAACTTTGAAGAAGGATTAACTAATGTTTTAATTAAAGCAGGAATTTCTCCAGAAGATATTATTACAGAAGTTGATAAGGATGATCGCTTTGAGGAGCTGGGAGGGGTGATACCTACGGTAAACTTCGCGCTTCGGTTTTTTTTGGGTTTAGAAGGGCGAAGCTTACAACACTGCTTCCCGCTAGGGTTTTTATAGGGTTAGAAGTGTGATAGAGGTTATTTAAGTTGATTAAATTCCTCTTCTGTAATTCCCAATTGACTCAAAATTTCTTTGAATAACCAACCGCCGATTTCTGCATTACCATGAATTGGGATTGTTGTTGCTCTTCCATCAGGGTGTTGCCAACGGGCATGACTTCCTTTTTGACGAACTTTTTCAAAGCCTAATTTCTTAGCTACTTTTTCCAAAGTTTTTGCTTTACTAGGCATACTAGGCAACCATTATTTCAACGTTATTGGGTAAAATCTTCCCTTCTTCGAGATATTCTTCTTTAATCATTTCAAAAACATTATTCAACTCTAATCTTGCTTCCTCTTCTGTTTTACCCCAAGCATGACAACCTTTAATAGCAGGAACATAAGCAACAAAAGTCTTGTTGTCATCAGGTTTAACAACAATTGTATAATCAGTTAATGACTTCATGATTTTTGATGGTTAATTTTACGTTAAATATCATAACAAAATTATTATAGCGAGGAAAGGAAAGGTTAGGAAATGGACAATAGGCGCCCATTCCCTTGTCTGTCATTAATTTTATGTTTATTTATTGTTATACTTCTTAAATTTACCATCACATATTGAGTTATTTGATTCATTTTTAGTTATTATTAAGAAGCCCAACAAGTGCGATCGCGAAAATTGCCAGTTTTCCAATGTTGACGTAATTTAATCCCCGCTCTAGCTAAAAGATGTTGAGAATTTTCACTATTAATCGCTTCAATTTCTCTGAGTATTCCATTGTGTTTATCAAGATGAATTTTTCCTAAATGTTCAGAGTCACTACCAAAATTATAAGTAACACCTTGCTCATCTTCATTTAGTTTAATTAACATTACATAAAAAGCCATAAAATATTCCTCCCGATAAATTTAAACTAATAGTTATCTGAGAAAATCCCGCATTTTTGGCAATTATGCTAATATCATCAGTTTCTCGGATTTTCTGATAAGATTGAGGTGCATAGACCTCCCATCGCTTTAAATATTCATCAAGTTTACCACCGCGTAAAACCAGATAAGTTCTGTAGCTTTCTAATTCCAAATAATAGGAAAATTAGAACAATCGCAAGAATAATGAAATCAATAGATGTCATTTAAAATAGTAGATATTCCCCTCAAAACCTATTTAACATAAACTTTCTTTTTTCCAAAATTTCAGTATAGAGCTGTTCCAATAAGGTAAGATTTTGACTAAGAGTATAACGTTCTAAAACCCGTTGGCGAGCTTTTTCACCTAACAAGCGAATTATTTCTGGGTGCTCGCGAAACAAAGGGAGGAGAGTTTTTAACTGAGTTGTTACACCCTGAGTCTTAAGAACTACTCCTGCTCCACCCTCCAACACTTCCCCATCTGCTCCTGCATCCGTAGCTATACAGGCTACACCACAAGCCATTGCTTCGAGGAGAGACAGAGATAAACCCTCAACCAAAGAAGGCAGAATAAACACATCAGCAGATCTTAAAATTTCAATGCGTTGTTGTTCATCAGCCACAAAACCCAACCAGATAATACCATCTTCGGGACCGTAAAAAGGTTTTAAAGTAGGTGCAGTAGGACCATCACCCACCACCAACAACTTACACCCATCGCCCATTTTAGAATACTTCCAAGCTTTCAAAAGGGCTTCCACATTTTTTTCTGTAGCGAGTCGCCCCAGATAGATAAATAAACATTGAGCATGGAAATGATATTTCAAATTAGAATAGCCAGGAGAATACTTTTTCTCATCAACTCCATTAGGAATAACCGCCAATTTTTTCTGAGGTACCCCCAATTTTACCAACAAATCCCGCTGTAGACGAGAAAAAACGATTACTCCATCATAACGAGCCAAAAACGGCGCATAAAGCTGATAAGTGAGGAATTGAGTACTAGATTTAAGATTTCTGAGCTTACTATCAAAAGGAGGGTGAAAAGTAGCAACCAGGGGTAAATTCAACTCTTCACAGATTTCTGGGAGACGGAAATCTAAAGGAGAGAGGGTGAGGGAAGCGTGTACCAGATCTGGTTTTAATTCCTGGAGACTACGGGTCAAGATTTTACTAGACTTGGGAGTAGGAATAGTATAAATTTGGGATTTATAGAGAAAAGGCAGTACAACCTCAGCACGATTTGGCCAGTTTTCTTCATTTGCCTCTTCTTGAGCAAAATGAAGAAAACTGACCTGGTGACCTCGGTCTAGTAAAGAATTGGTAATTTCTCTACCATAGGTTACATTCCCACAAAACGGTGATTTTTTTCCCAGCCAAGCAATGTGCATTCAGATGCGCGCAGTGTAGAAGTTATATTTAAACGTCTAATGTGAATTAAATTGATTGTTAATCACTCCATGATTTTAAACCCGCGAAGGCGGGTTTCGTAAAGGTAGCAATAGGTTTTAACCTATTGCATTATTCAGATCCATTGGGTTTTACCAAATACAACAACGGGTTAAAACCAGTTGGTACTTAAACAAAATCCGTCTTTGCGGGTTTTAATGTTAATTCACATTAGGCTTTATTTAGACAATTTTTTAACAATTAAACTCCCTTTTTGTCAATTTTAGGTGCTTTTACTTTGCTTATTTTGGCTAATATACCAGGTTAAGCCGCCGCCGACAATAGCTAAAACTGCCAAAGTTAATAATACTGATTTTAAGCCAAACAAAGCCTCTGCTACCCCTGCTAATGCCAGGGGTAAGGAGAGGGCTATATTTACCGCATTATTTTGTAAGCCAAATACCTTACCTCGCATCTCTGGGGGGGTTTCCGCTTGAATGGTGGTTTGCATCGGTACTCCTACTAAAGCTGCAAACCCACCTAACAACCCAGTCATCAATAATTCCAGCCACAAATTTTGGGTAAATATCGCTAAACCAATCAATGACCCAGCAACACCCATTGAACCCCAAAAACTCAGTTGAGCGTGATCAAATCTGTCACCCCAGTTTCCCAGGAAAGCTGCACCACAACCAATACCTAAACCTGCTGCAGCAAGAAGAAAGCCAAATTGTTCTGCTTTCATTCCTGGAATAATTTCTGCGATCCGTACCACTAATACTACTAAAGCAGCAAAAACGGAAAATAAAATTACCAGTTGAATTAAGGCATTGCGCACACGATGATTTTTGCCTAAATATTGGACACCTTCCCAAATATCTTGGAGCGGATGGGGTGTTTCTTGGTCTGTTTTTACTACTTTTTCTCCTGTTTTTAACCGTAGCAGGAGTAACCCAGCGATCGCATATGAACCTCCTACTACCAATTCTTTCCCAATGGGTAAAGATAACCGCTCTACCAGTGTATCTGCTAAGGATAATAAAGGCTCACCCACTGCAAAACCCACAATTAACACTGCCATCATTGTTGTAGTGTATAATGCGTTGGCTGACAACAGGTGACGACGTTTAACAATGAGGGGAATGGTTGCTTGTTCTGCTGGTGCAAAAAACTGAGTCAAAGTTGAAACCACAAAAGTTACTGCTAAGAGTAGCCAAAAACCCGCAGGTAAACCCAGAAACGGGGTTTTATTTTCTGACAGCCATAATAACAGAGGTAATGCTAACACTAACAACCCTCGCAGTAAATTGGAAATCACTAGCACTTCTTTTTTTGACCAACGATCTACATATACCCCAGCCAAAGAACCAAACAACATTGCTGGGATAGTAAAAGCAATCATAATTCCTGATACCCAACCGCTGATAGTTTGATTAGCTGCTTGAAAGTTACTAGCAATCAAACCAATCATTAATACTAAATAAATCTTATCAGCTAATTGAGAAAATACTTGACCCACCCAAAGAATAAGAAAACGTTTATTTTTCAAAACTGGAGCAAATCCTTGTGTGGAATTTGTGGGGGGGGTTTCTGTTATTTTTTCTAATTTTTCTTGGTTTTTTTCCGCTTCAGTTACTTGCATTTTATCTTAATTTTTTAAATTTTTTTTTTGGTAACAAAAACTCCCTTGTGGTTTATTTTCATCCACATATAGCGAGTCCAAATGAATCGTGAAAATCAAAAATCAAATCATAGGCTGAAAGACAATGGGCTTAAGCCCATTCCCTCTCCACAACTCCTAAACTGTTATATTAGTAACCATAATTAATGATTAATTTTTTTTTGCTTTTAAAATTCCAAAGGATATAAAGATTCAACAATGGCAGCGGAACGAATAGAACGACCAAAATGGTATTGAGCATAGTCTCGTAAAATCCGTTCTATTCTTACCCAAGCTGTTACTGTATTTTCTGAGAATAATTGAGATATTTGGGGTAAAGAATTAGCAGACAACTGTTGTAATAAAGTCAATTCTATTGCCCCTATTTTAGTATTTATTAGGGTTTTAGCCTGGTTTTCTGTTTGATTCCAAGCCGATAAATTTATCAATCCACCTGCATCAAAACTAAAACCAACGCGCCAATTTGGGTCTGTAAAATTAGCAGTTAAAGCTTGTTGAGTGAGACAACAAGCATGGACAGTTGGTCCAATACCTGCTAATGCTAAAAGATGAAAGAGAGCTTGTGCTAAATAGGGAAAAAGGAGCTGATTTTTTCCTAGTATTTCAAACCGTTTTAAGTGTTCTAATAATAGTTGATAAATTTCTGTTTGGGGTTGTTCACTTAATGCGAGACAGAGCACAACTTCTGCTAGATATTGACTTGCTGCTAATTTGCCCAAATCGCCACTTAAACCAGAATAGGATTCAATAGTATTAGCTTGAATAATTTTATCAAGCGATCGCCCTTTTACTATCAACAATTCATTCACCACAAATAACTCACTTCTACCTCGGAGTGTGGATTTATGTTTTCTTGCTCCTGGAACTACAGCCCGTATTAATCCATATTCTGGGGTTAAAACACTCACCAGGCGATCGGCTTCTCCTAGTGGCATTCCTTTAAGATTTATTCCTGTAGCTTTATAGGTTTGGATCATTCTTCAGTATAATCATTTACCTCCCTTTCTTGCTGGTTTACTGTCAAATTTTCCCGCCCTTGAATTAATTCTGGGCCCCGAGAAGTACCCAGTCTGGTGGCACCTGCTGCAATTAATTCTAAAGCTTGTTCAACCGTGCGAATACCACCAGAAGCTTTAATTCCAATTTGTCCGCGGGTAATTTTACGGAGAAAGCGTACATCTTCTACTGTAGCACCACCAAACCAACCAGTACTGGTTTTGACAAAAGCTACACCTGCATCCATACAGATTTCTGCGGCTAAACGTTTCTCAGTGGGTGTGAGGAGACTGGTTTCTAAAATTGCTTTAACAGTTTGCCCAGTTTCGGCGCAAATTTGGGCTATTTCCTGGTAAATAGCTTCAGACTTTCCTGCTTTCAACCAACCGAGATTAATCATTACATCTAATTCTACCGCTCCATTATCTACTGCTTCTTGCGCTTCATAGAGCTTTGTTGCTGAGGTAGTCGCTCCAGTGGGAAAACCAATGACACAACAAACTTGAGTTTTTTTCTTGTAGAGCAGTTCCCCTGCTTGTTTTACAGCAGCGGGATAAACACATACAGTAGGGAAATTAAATTGTTCTGCTTCACCACAACACTTTTCTACCTCTTGTGGGGTAGCTGCGGGGTGAAGTAGGGCATGATCTATATAATTTGCAATATCTATATTTGAATAGTCCACTGGCATATTTAATTCTCCTGACCATTGTTTATATATTTTCTCAGATTTTGCTCTTTTTTTTTCAGTTATTAGTTAGGTAAAATCTTTTTATCCATTTCTGAGTTACTGTTTAATTGATTAATTATCTAATTTAAATTAACCTAAGTTTTTAATGAGCAGCTAACACATTGTTAATCTAATAAAAAATCATCAAATTTTAAGGCTTTCCTACTATTTTTCTCTAGTTAGATTTTAAAAATAAGTTTTAAAAATTAAAAAGAAAGTTGAAGTCCCTTTTCTCTCATAAGAAAAATGGTATAATCTTGTCAGGGATGTCAAGTTATTTTACTACTGATTTTTGAATTTAAGCAATTTATTCTAAAACCTTTGAAATAACTTTTTTGCCAAACTAAGTACTAATAAATATAGCAGTTTTTCATTTATAGCGTTTATCTTAGTCTCGAGGTTAGGACTTGGGGCGCGGATCTGGGGTGTTGATTATTTATCAAGTTACAAATTTTCAAATCAGACAATTTTTCTTTGTAGGGTGGGCAATGCCCACCCTACTTAAAATAAAAAGTGGATGAAATTACGTTGTTAAATTTGAGCCAAAATCAACACCCCAGCGCGGATCCCCTTGTCTTACCAAGAAAAGCTGTACCTCACCACTATGATAATTGCTATATAATAATTGAAGTTATATGAAGGAAAGGCTGATTAATGAGCTGAGTAATTTAATTGTTTTATTTTAAATAAGTTGATGATTACTCTCAAAGAAAAGAGATCCAGTAAAAAAAGATGTTATGATTTGAGGATAACTGCTGGTTTTACGAGAGTATTCTTGATGGGCGATGGCATCAAGTAAATATTAGTTTGATTAAAATTTCAGGAAGATACAATATTTAAAATGAGGTTAGGGGTAAATTCCCAAAAAGTTGATATGACTGAGATAGAGAAAACTGTATCTGCTACTGAAAATGTAGTTACTCAGACAGTGGCATTACTCACTGGCTATGAGTTTGAGCTGAAAGGATATACAGCAGATGAAATAGTGACTGAGTGGCTGAATGAATATGAAGCAGTGTGGTTGCGTTTAGCAGTCATTGAGGCTTTATATCAAGGAAGATATAAAAGTATTTCTGTGGAACAAATATTGAAAACCTGGTTAAAACGAGGTAATCCCAATTTTCACTTTAACCATGAGTTTGAACGGTTAATTTGTTCTAAACTTCCTCGTTCTGTAGCTGCTTTTGAAGAAAATCCTCTGGTTCAGGGTTATACTCAACATAAGTCTGTCTCTAAAACAAGTTTCTCGAATCAATCAGATCATCTTAATCCCAAACTACCACAACTAAATCCAGTAGAATATAACCCTACTTCGCTTCTCAAATCAACTTTACCATCATTTGCTCCTGTAACTCGTGATTGTAAAGCTAAAGAGTCAAAATATGATGCTGCAGAGGTAGAAGAAGAAAAAGGGGAAATAATCAAGAAGGAGGATAAAACTGGGAAACAAGAAAACTCCTCACCTGAGCGTAAAATGAATAAAGATTTTATCTCTCCCATTCACCAGTTAACTCCAAAAGAAGATGCTTCAAGGTTGTACTCAAAACTCAAAGCAGTTGCACATAAAACTTTTGATGAGGATGAATCAAAAAACTGACCCCGATCGCACTTTATGTTAAGCTATGTAAAGAAACTGAGAGAAATGAGAGTAAATGCGGGTTGCAATTGTTGGTGCAGGATTAGCGGGAATGGCAACAGCTATAGAATTAGTAGATGCTGGTCATTCAGTGGAAATATTTGAGGCTCGTCCTTTTGTTGGTGGTAAAGTAGGAAGCTGGGTAGATAAAGATGGCAACCATATTGAAATGGGTTTGCACGTCTTTTTTGGTTGCTACTACCATCTGTTTGATTTAATGAAAAAGGTGGGCGCATTAGATAACCTGCGTCTGAAAGAGCATACTCACACTTTTATCAATGAGGGGGGAAAAGTAGGTGAGTTGGATTTTCGCTTTATCACTGGCGCTCCTTTTAATGGTTTAAAGGCTTTTTTCACTACTTCCCAACTGTCTGCAATGGATAAAATTGCTAATTCTTTGGCTTTGGGAACCAGCCCCATAGTGCGCGGTTTAATCGACTTTGAAGGGGCAATGAAAACTATCCGTGACCTCGATTCTATCAGTTTTGCTGATTGGTTTCGCGCTCATGGGGGCAATAATGGTAGTCTCAAGCGGATGTGGAACCCTATCGCCTATGCTTTGGGTTTTATAGATACGGAAAATATCTCCGCTCGTTGTATGTTAACTATTTTCCAGTTATTCGCTGCGAGAACTGAAGCTTCTGTACTACGAATGCTGGAAGGTTCTCCCTTTGAATACCTCCATCAACCAATTATTAAATATTTGGAGGAGCGGGGAACTAAAATTTATACTCGTAGAAAAGTTAGAGAAATTCTCTTTACAGAAACGGAAGCAGAAACAAAAGTAACTGGGATCGTAGTGGCTGCAGGAGAAACTGAAGAAACTATCAAGGCAGATGCTTATGTGTTTGCTTGTGATGTTCCTGGTATTCAGCGGGTTTTACCTGAAACCTGGCGCAAATGGTCTGAGTTTGACAATATTTATAAGTTAGAAGCTGTCCCAGTTGCAACTGTGCAACTGCGTTTTGATGGTTGGGTGAGTGAGTTAAATGACTCCGCAAAACGCAAACAGTTGGAA
>Ga0209594_1001258_pt1 | contig 12862 bp, 14 predicted proteins | sample AshMeaCrysSpring_FD_184126 | JGI IMG/M metagenome (GOLD analysis project Ga0209594, IMG submission 184126) | Groundwater microbial communities from Big Spring, Nevada to study Microbial Dark Matter (Phase II) - Ash Meadows Crystal Spring... | ecosystem: Environmental > Aquatic > Deep subsurface...
CGATGAATTATCTTGTTGCTTTTGCCTTTCCTGTCTTTCTCTTCTAAGCCTCTCTGTTAAGCTGGGGGATGGTGCGACTTCTGGAGATGTTGGGGTTTGTGCCTTTGCTGGGCGCTCTCTTCTAGGCTGGGATCGCTCTCTCTGTGGTGAACCTGATGAACCATTGGATGGTGTATCATTTGTATCTTGTATAACTCTACGTCGCCTTTTTGGTGTAGGTGTTTCTTCGTTATTATTGTTGTTATTATCATTGTTAATCACCCTGCGGCGTCTTGGTGTTGGAGTCTCGTCATTATTATTATTCTTATTATTACTGTTATTGCGAATCCGTCGCTGAGACCTCACTGGTGTTGCAGGTGTATTATTAGATTCTGATTTTACAGATGCTGAGTTACCAGAGTTTGAGTTACCGGATTCTGATTTTACAGCATTGTTATTTGTATCTTCTGGAGATGAAGCGGTAGATGGAGAAGGAGTCGGGTTTGATGGACTGGCTTGTGTTGTTGGTTTATTAAGCTCCTGTATTGGTGGTTTGGCTGTGGGAGATTGGGGAGATTGGGGAGATTTCATCATTAGGGCACCTACGGCACCACCGACTAAGGCTATCAATGCAACTCCTGTGCCAATAAAAACTTTGGGATTTTGTAATTTTGCGTAAATAGGATTTTGATTTTCTTTCGTTGAATTTAATGATGGCGGGGTTGGAGCGGATTCTGTCAGGATATTTTGTTGATGGGTTGGTTCGTATTCTTGAGTACTTAAATCAATGGTAGGTGTTGTTTGGGTAACGTTGCGTTTTCCACCACGGATTTTAATACTTCCTGGTAATAATTTCAGCCATTCATAGACTGTTTGGGGACGATGTTTTGCTTCCAATGCCATGCCTTGCATAATGGCTTGGTTAACTGCAGCGCTTAAGTTAGGTTGTAATTCGCGGGGGGTAGGCATTTTTTCGCGATCGCGCAATAAGGCTGGCATGGGAACTTGCCCTGTAAGTAGGGCATATAAAGTAGCTGCCAAACCGTAAATGTCTGTGGCGGGCGATCGCGTTGCTTGAGTTAGATATTGCTCAATGGGTGAATAGCCTTCAGAAACCATTCCTGTATGAGTTTGTTTAGCGCCGCTTTGAAATTCCCTAGCAATTCCAAAGTCGATTAATACAACCTCTTGGGTTCCTTTGCGAAGAATTATATTATCTGGTTTAATATCGCGGTGCAGTAAACCATTGGCGTGAACTACTTGAAGGGCAGCGCCAATTTGCCGCATATAATGAATTGCTGTTTCTTCTGCTAGAGGAATTCCCGCCAGGACATAGGCTTCACCAAGGGTGTCTCCAGGTATATACTCCATCACCATGTAGGGCAAACCATCGTCGTTAAAAAAATCACTGACACGGACAATATTTGGATGGACGCAGGTAGCTAATCTTCTAGCTTCATCTTGAAACTGACTCTCAAATTTGGGAAAATCAGGATGCTGGCGCAGTCGCTCGTTAATAGTTTTAACAACCACCACATGATTTAAATAATGGTGTGTAGCCTTATAGGTTACGCCAAAGCCGCCCCTTCCAATTTCTTGGGTTAGAGTATATTTACCACCCTGTAATGTTGTGCCAGCTACCATATAAATTTTTCCTATCTACGCAAGTCCTGGATGTTACTGGAATATAATCTGTGTGCTGGAGATTTGATTTTTTTAAAACCGCTTTTGTCGTACCGAAGGTTGCCAAAGGCTGCGCTTCCGCCCATAGGACGCCAAGGACGCCAAGAGGGAGAGTGAGTATATTTACGCGCTAAGGGGTGGGGTTAACATTATTTTTTATAATTGTTTCCTTTCCAATGATACATTAGGAAAACTAGAATTTTAGGGACTTTGGGCAATTCAAAGGAATTAATAAATTATGAATTGTTAATCATCTGCTCAAAATTAAGAAATTGATGACTTAATTTTTTGTGAAGTTTACCTTTACGGCACAACAGATTAATAAACAATTCATTATTATTAATAATAGATAATTCATAACTAATTAATAACTGATTTAATTCCAAATAAATTATTACAGCTAAAATCTTTGCCCAATAGCAAATTGTAATTTAGTGTCTCCTTGGTCTGTAATACCATAGTCAGCCCGAAGTAGTCCGATGGGTGATTGAAAACGAACCCCCGCACCTAGCCCAAAGCCACTACCAGGTTTACCTCTTTGTACTCCAGGTTGTCCCAAAACTGATTCGCTCGAACCGAGGTCAGAAGCAAAGTCAGCAAAAAGCACTCCACCAATGGATTGGACTACAGGAAAACGATATTCTGCGGAGGCTAGTACAAAGTTTCGAGCGCTTGCCAGGTCATTAGTACCATAACCTCTAACAGAATTAGGGCCTCCTAAATTAAAGGCTTCATAGGGTGGCAGGTCTCCAAATACCGCACCGCCTTGAAGGTTAACTGCTAAAACTTGGGGGTCTTTGGAGTTAAATAATTTAACTGGGACAAATTGACTGTAGTTTGCCTGGATGCGATTCATGGAAATACTACCCTGTCCAATGGGGATGGATTGTTCCGCTGTTAATTTAACCACAGAGCCATTGGTGGGATTAAATACATTATCTCTTTTATCTTTTGAGGCTGTAAAGGAGAGGGTAGTTAAATCATCAATGCCATTACCGCTTAAAGTTAAGGGATTGCCATTGGCATCGACACTATTGGTATTGCCAGCGCGATCGCGTAAAGAAGTGCGAGTGTAATTTAAGCCCAGGGAAGTATCCCAACCATCAAGGGGTCTATTTAACGTAAAGCTGGCACCAACTTTACCTTCCCTAACTTTATCGCCGTTAACTAATTTAATATCGTCATCAAAAGTTTGAGATAAACCAGATTTACGGAAAGCACGAATACTGTAGCCTAGTCTTTCCGGGTCATTGGGATTAAAAGAACTGGAAAATCTACCATCAAATTGTAAATCGCGGGCACTTAATTGAAGATTTAGTCCAAGATTATCTTTAACACCACCAAAATTCAAGTCGTTATAATTCAAATTACCAATAACCCCTTGGTCAGCGCTATAGTTACCACCGACATTAATATTTTTTGCGCCAACTTCCCGGATATCATAAACAATATCAACTTTATTAGCGTCTCCTTCCAAAGCTAAATTGACGCTTTCAAATAACCCCAAAGCATATAACTGTTGAATATCTTTTTGGACAATATCATCCTTAAATATATCCCCGGATTTTATTTTTAACTGCTTGCGGAGATAATCAGGCTGGGAGCGACCTTTAATAGGTTTGCCCTTAGAGTCAACAACATTACCATCCTCATTTAAAAAGCGGAATTTGATATCACCAACTACGCCTTCTGCAACATTCAGAGTCAGAATACCTTCCTTACTGGGTGCAATGGATATCACCCTGGCAACTCTATAGCCATTGTCGTCATACCATTTATTAACCAGTTTTGCCCCTTGTTTAAAGGCTGCGGGACTAATCGGTTTGTTAATAGCAGACTGAAAATTATTTAAAGCAGCTTGATAGTTAAGTGCTTTTGCACCATTTAATTTTAAAGCTTTAACTATAACTGGTTGGACTTGGAAGACAACTTTTAAGCCAGCGGGGGTGTTGGTAGTATTAACGCGGGCGCTAACAAACAAGTCAGTTTCTAAAATCGCAGCAACATCTTTCTGTAGCTGAGTTTGGCTTGTTTGACCTCCTGCTTGAGTTTTAATTGTTTCGTTAATAATCTCATTTAATTCCTCCGTTGCACCAACTATTTGTAAATCAGTAACGGTAAGGAAGAGATTTGAATCGTCAGCTTTTGGGATTTGGATTGGGGATGGTGAATTTGTGGATTTTGGAGTTTGGGATTTTGGAGTTTGGGATTTTGGAGTTTGGATTGTAATTCCTTCAGAGGAGGTTTCTGGGGAAGAAACAGGTATAACAATACTGGAATTGTTGCTATTCCCCCTTTGCGCGATGGCGGATTTTTGGGAAAATTGTAGAGAATCATCAATGGTCTCAGGAGAAGACATCACAGGTTTAACAACTGTTGTTTCTTCTACAACTGGGATTATAATGTCACCTTTAGTTTTAGTTATAGGAGTTTTAGGATTTGCAGCCAAGGCTTGTTGACCAAGATTAGCTATAGCCAAAGTAGTTAAAGTATAAATTGCAGCAGAAGAAATTTTCATAATAATCAACCTGATTTACAGTAAACGAGCTTGTAGTCAATGAAACAATAAGAAAATAATTAGTTATAAGAAAATAATTGATAAACTTAAAATCTTAAATTCCAAACCTCAAACCCAAAATATACAGGAATAGCCGCAAAAATTGCTACTATGCTTGATTTGTGTAACCGCTCCTGAGCCAAGAACCAGATTGTTTTCGTAGAGCTTGCGTAAGTCCTAATATAAAATCCACATCCCACATCCCACATTCCAAATTTCCAGTCCTCCATTATTTATCTCTCTTGTCCAAAACAGACAGTAAGTTGTGAGTTTTTGTTTCACATGAGTGATTTATTATCGTCAACCCTTCCGTCAAATCCACAGACTGTGACATCTAAATTACAGTTGCTTGTACTTAGTAACGGTCATGGTGAAGATGTAATTGCGACTCGAATCATAGAAGAGTTGCAAAAACTGCCTAACGCCCCGGATATTTACGCATTACCAATAGTCGGAGAAGGGCATGCCTACCGTGATTTAGAGATTCCATTAATTGGCAGCGTCAAATCCATGCCATCAGGAGGCTTTGTATATCAAGACAGCCGCGAGTTAGTTAAAGATGTCAAAGGTGGCTTAATACAATTAACCTTAAGCCAAATAAAAGCCGTCCGCAGTTGGGCAAAAAAGCAGAAAAAGAATGGTAACAAAAGGGCTATTTTAGCCGTAGGGGATATAGTGCCCTCCCTATTTGCTTGGACTAGTGGCGCTAACTATGCCTTTATTGGCACTGCAAAATCCGAATATTACGTTAGAGACGAAGCGGGAATGCTTCAACGCACCCACAAAGGGGCTAAATGGGAAAACTTTTCTGGTTCCATTTATCACCCTTGGGAACGTTGGTTAATGACCCATCGTCATTGTAGGGCAGTATTTCCTAGAGATTCCCTAACAACAGAAATACTCAAAAAATTTAAAGTCCCCGCCTACAATCTAGGAAATCCCATGATGGATGGATTAGAGCCTAGCCGCCCAACCAATAGATTTTACTCAACAGATGCAGAAAGAGAAGAATTAGAAAGACCCTTAGTAATTGCATTATTACCAGGTTCGCGATCGCCCGAAGCTTTTAATAATTGGCAGCAAATAATGATAGCTGTTTCCGCAATTATGGGAAGTTACCGCGAACGCAATAATATATTACATACTTCCGGCACAGTAGTATTTTTAGCAGGCATTGCCCGTAGTTTAGATGTAAATGCATTTGCTCAAACAATCAAATCCCAGGGATGGCGGCAGCATCCAATGTCAGAAATGCCCTTAAAACTACCCGATGGCAATGCCATTTCATTTAAACAAAAAAATGCCTACTTTATATTAAGCCATGCCTACAACGACATATTACATTTAGGAGACTTTGCCATAGCAATGGCAGGCACAGCAACAGAACAATTTGTTGGCTTAGGCAAACCAGCCATTACCATACCTGGTAAAGGACCACAATTTACCCCCGGCTTTGCAGAAGCCCAAAGTCGTCACCTAGGAGATTCAATAATCTTAGTTAAACAGCCAGCAGAAGTCGCAGGTAAAATACAATATTTATTTGCAAATCCAGATAGACTCCATGTAATTTCTCAAAATGGTTTCCGTCGCATGGGGAAATCTGGGGCAGCAAGAAGAATTGCTGAATGTTTAATGGATAGATTGGGTTAATAAATTACAGGACTTACGCAAAGGATAAATCGTCATTTGAGTGTGAAACATTAGTAATTCAAGCATGTCGCTCATATTCTTCTCTCCTAATGACAGAAACTCGTTGTTTTGCGTAAGTCCTAAATAAATTAAACAGAAGTTTGGAATATTAACTAAAAGCCAGGTTTTTTGATAAATCTGGCTTTAAAATATTAACAATTCATGTGAATTAGTTTTGGCAAAAGAAGCTGGGTTAGACTTAATAGAGAAAGTCAAAACAGGGAGCAAAAATATGCCAAATGATATGAAATTATGCTATTAGATTCTAATGCGTCTGTCGTAATGCCTGTGTACTATCAGGTTGCTATTCGTAAAGACACTCATTGGGCTTTTATACATGGAGAAACCTTTTATAACCATTTCAATTTACCGCGATTTTCAATTTCAGATACTTTTACTGGTTTTGGAACTTCTATGACAAAAGTCGCAAGGGAGTTTTTCAAAATTAATGGTGGCAAAGAGGGATATTATTTAGCGAATATACTAGACAAAAAATATTATTACTGCGGTCAATCTCCTCAAGATGTAAAAAACAGATTAATTGAACTGGGAATTGGTAAACCTCCCTCAATTGACAGTCCTGTTATGTGAGCAACAGTTGTCATTGTAAGTCATCTCACATCTTGCACCTTTACGCAAAAAAACTTAGAAGAATAGAAATAAGTGATAACTATTACACTAAAAGCCTGATTTTTTGGTGTTGCTGAATCAATGTATGAATTACGCGATCGCCTCAAGCTTGCGGGCGCATAGCGCCCGCAGCGCCACTGAACCGTACTTAAAATAATATATCACTAATTTTATTGAACATCTAAGCATTTCTTCTGATTTGGAATAACAAAAAGTTTTACGATGTAAGCGAGCAAGATAATGCCTTAAACGACTGTTTTCTCCTTCTACTCTTGTCATATATCTTTTACTAACGATGTGGTCTTCATCATTAATAAAACATGGATAAACAGCGTAACCGTCTGTGACATAAAAATAAGAATGCCAACAGCTTATAATTTGCCATAAACTTTTAAAAGTTTCTGCACTTCTATTACCTAAAATCCAAGCTATAATTCCTGGAGTTTGCTTATTCACTGCTGTCCAAAGCCAAAATTTGTTTTTTCTTGAAAAGTTTGCTCAACGGGGGGAACCCCCGCACGCAACTTTTCGCTTTTTTACCAACAAAAGTTTCCAGTTCATCTACTTGTGTTATTTCTGGTATCTCATTATAATCAATATTTTTTGTCAACTCATTACCAATATTTTTGACCCAATTTATTATCGTTGTATGATGCACTTTCTTTATCCGTTCTATCGCTCTAAAACCTAATCCATTTAAATATATTTCCAAACATTCATGCTTTATTTCTTCGGAATAGCCTTGTTTTTCATAAATATCAATAAATTGACGACGGCAAATAACACAAATGTGATTTTTTACCTGCTTTTCTTCCGTTTTTACGGATATGAGTTGATGCACACCTTGGACATTGCATGGCGATACGCCTTCGGCGTCTAGCTCCGCGCTCTCGCTCTAATTCATACTTCTATTATGCAACGCCGATTTTTTAGTCCTCTTGAGCGAGGACTTTTAGCTATTAGACAGGGACTTCCAGTCCCTGGCTGGCGTAACTGTGTGAGATACGAATATTAACTAAGTAATTGAGGGTCGTCATTGGGGGGATGTAAGCCAGCCTGAACCCAAAAACCTCGCGCACTTTGAATTGAATCTCCTTGTGGGTAACGTTCGTCGTTCATATCAAGACGTTTACAAGTAGCTCGACCAGTAGGTGTGATTCCAATAATTTGCCTTCCATTTTCTGACCAAAAAAAATGTTCCGACCAAATTTGTTGGCGGGGATTAAATAGGGGTACTATTACTTTTGTTGTTTCGTCAAATCCAGCGATAAAGTTGTAGCGGCGTTCATTACAACGACGACAAGCTAATGCTAAATTATCAATATTATTAGGACTTACGCAAGCTCTACGAAATCTTGGCGTTCTTGGCTTCTTGGCGGTTAAATAAATCAAGCTTTCTGAGTATTTTTGCGTAAGTCCTGATTATCACTACCGCCTATTGATTTCGGTATTAAATGGTCTACAGTAAATCTTGTTGTGGAAATACCTTCAGGGGAATGGCAATATTCACATAGGTAATTTGCCCGTTTTCGCAGGATTTCTTTAGTCGCTTCGTCAATGGTCATTTTTGAGCTATCAACATTGCATTAATATGGGTGAAAATTCTATCTAGCTCTCCAATTTCTTCAAGTTCGATAATTTCTTCTGCTATTAATAAATCAGCTTTTTTGCGTTCTAATAGTAATTCCATACGTGCTTGGAGTTCGTCATTGAATTTAAACAAATTAACATGCTTAAACTTTTCGACTCGGATGCTGGAAAGTAAGGATGAAGGTCTAGCAATTACAGTCGTCATGGCAAAGCGCGAGGCAGTTGATAATGTGTGTTTCTATGGTAGTACATGAAATATACTTTGCAGCAATCACAGTATTTAGTTAAATATTAAGAAAATAATTTACATAACTTAACACACGTGCTACATTATACTTGTGTATCCGCATCTGATATCGAAGTGCTTTTCTTCGGGATATTGCAATGTAGTTCAGTAAAGAATAAAAATAATGAATTTTGAATATTGGTATATGTTGCCTATCTCGACTCTAATTGCTTCAGTTGCAATGGCTTCAGGTGTTGAGGGAGGAACTTTTTTCGGCCCGATTTTTATGTTAGGAATTGGCTTACCAGCAGAAGTAGCAGTTGGTACAGCTTTAATTACAGAAGTATTTGGATTTTCCAGCGGAGTCATCGCCTACTCAAGGAAAAAGCTTATTGATTATAAATTGGGAGTTAGTTTATTAATCGCTACAATTCCAGCAGCCATTGTGGGAACTTGGTTAGCGGGGTTAGTTTCTGCTGATATCTTAAAAATTGTCTTTGCAGTAGGATTATTACTCATTGCTGTAAATTTTCTGCTTTCAGGAAATCATTCTGAAGTGATAAACACTCAAGAAACAGATTTAGTTATAGAAACAGAAGATAATTCTCAAGATAATTCTAGAAATAATTCCTTAGATAAAGACAATCAAACTACTTTGATTGCATCCAACGGCGAATCCTATCAATATAAAATACCCAATAAAACTAAAGGAAAATTAATCGCAGGAATTGGTGCCATTTTTCTAGGACTTCTTTCTACAGGTTTAGGAGAAGTCAATGGTTTTTATTTACTAAAGGGATGCCGTATACCAAGCAAAATAGCGGTGGCAACTAATGTATTTGTAGTGGCAATTACTGCTTTAGTTGCTTCTTTAGGTCATTTTATTCACTTTGCTACAGAAGGAGGAGATGCTTTAAAGCAAGTTCTTGGTATAGTTACTTTTACTGCCCCTGGGGTCATAATTGGCGGTCAATTAGGTGCTTATATATCTAGTCAGATTTCTCAAAATACCCTGGAAAAAAGTTTGGCTGTTTTATTTACTTTAGTTGCTACAGTGATGTTAGGGGAATATTTTATTTCTAATCCTGTGTTGATTAGTAATGCTGGAATTTAACTGACTCACACAAGAGGATGTTTGAAAAGTTATGGGCGAATATAATATCTCCTCCGGACACATGACCTTCGCCAAGGCTAGTAATAAATTAGACTTTTCAAACATCCTCTTATATCAAATCCGGTTAATTGCACCTAATAAAATAAGCCTAGGCATTTTCCCTATATCCTTTCCACCCAGACCCTTCCCTCGCCCCTCTGCCACCCCCACAAAGATTTTTGTTATCAGGACTTACGGTCTTCGGAGCGATAGCGGAGCGCGTCATTATTGTCACATTGTTTTAGTTTGTAGTTGGGCTAAAGCCCATATTTTTGGAGGGAAGACAGCCCAACGCGCGAACCTTTCATTGCGCCAGTTGCGGCTATCCCTGGTTATGAGTCTTTACCCGGATTTGATATTACGGGCGCTTATAAGATTATTTTCATTGATCTGAAGTTAATAATGGCTGTTAAGATTATCTAGCAAAGCTTTCAAGCTTATTTTTAACCAAAAAAGCACCCTCAGTCCGGAATAATCGAACGCACTTTATGGGCTTCTTGCGAACCCTCAGCATTACATAAAATGGGACTTTTCAAACAACTTTTCAATATAAATAGGACTTACGCAAGCTCTACTAAATCTTGGCGTTCTTGGCTTCTTGGCGGTTAAATAAATCAAGCTTTCTGAGGATTTTTGCGTAAGTCCTAATAAAAGTAAAAATTTTATATTGAAAAGTTGTAATTTTTACCATAGAAAGTCCTTATTGATTCTAATAAAGAATAGAAAGTTTCTATTCTTTAATGAAAATAATGATTATGATAGATGATTCTTATTCTTTTTAGTAATCAATAAGACTCATCTATAGTCACTATAAGAATTATATTTTAATTGAATATTACCTTATTTTTTGACTGATATAAATTAGACAATTTTCTTGCTTTGATACCTCATATAATATATTCTCAATATTAGATGCATAGACAAAAATAACAAAAAAAGCAGTCAAGCATCTAAAGGAATACATGGGTCAAGAATATTTTTCAATTTTGATGAGCAATTGCTACAGTCAACCATTATCTCATAGGCAATTATCGTGTTAGAAGCATGTGTATTCGCCACAGTCTTATGTGGTTTCTTTGGCATCATCCTTAAAAAGAATTTGGTAATGAAAATTATCTCTATGGATGTGATGAGTACAGGAGTTATTGCTTATTATGTGCTGATTGCATCAGGGGATGGCTTGTTTACGCCGATTATTTCCGATGCTCCAAACCGTGACTATGCTGACCCTGTTCCCCAAGCAATTATATTAACTGCAATTGTAATTGGTTTTTCAATTCAAGCTTTAATGCTTGTTGGTGTGATGAAGTTAGGGCGGGATAATCCGACATTAGAAATTAGTGAAATAGAGAAAAATAATAGAGTATGAGTACGATAACCATTGTTTGGGTTGCATTGCCATTTTTTCTTGGGTTTATTATTTACCTTATTCCCAAGTTAGATAAGCCTCTGGCAATGTGTGGAACTGTTGTTTCTGCGGTCTATGGAGTGCAGTTATTTATTCAACAATCGCCACTAAAATTACAACTACTAGATAATTTCGGGGTCATATTATTAGTAGACTCTTTAACGGGCTACTTTATTTTAACTAATGCCCTGGTAACAATTGCTGTTTTAATTTACTGTTGGCCTAGCAATAAAACGACTTTTTTTTATGCCCAGACTCTGATTTTACATGGTAGTTTAAATGCGGCTTTTGCCTGTTCTGATTTTATTAGTTTATATGTCGCGTTAGAGGTCAGTGGGATTGCCGCTTTTCTCTTGATTGCTTATCCTCGCACTAATAAGTCTATTTGGGTTGGTTTAAGCTATCTGTTTGTTAGTAATGTGGCAATGCTGTTTTATTTAGTTGGTGCCGCGTTGGTTTACAAAGCAAATCATTCCTTTGATTTTGTTGGTTTAAAACAGGCACCTCCAGAAGCGATCGCTCTTATTTTTCTGGGGTTATTGGTTAAGGGAGGAGTATTTGTATCGGGTTTGTGGTTGCCATTTACCCATTCTGAGTCAGAGACTCCTGTGTCAGCATTACTATCCGGCGTTGTGGTTAAGACTGGCATACTTCCTTTAGTGCGTTGTGCCTTAGTAGTGGATGAGATAGACCCCATTGTCAGAATTTTTGGAGTTGGGACAGCACTTTTGGGGGTTTCCTACGCGGTGTTTGAAAAGGATACTAAGCGTATGCTGGCCTTTCACACCATTTCCCAGTTAGGTTTTATTTTGGCGGCTCCAGCGGTGGGTGGGTTTTATGCGTTGAGCCACGGTTTGGTTAAATCAACACTTTTTTTAATTGCGGGGGCCTTACCAAGTCGTAATTTTAAGGATTTGCAACAGAAGCCTGTGGATTACAACATCTGGTTTGCCTTAGCTATAGCTAGCCTTTCGATTTCTGGTTTTCCATTGTTGGTTGGTTTTGGGGCCAAGGTTTTGACGGTGAAGAGTTTGGAATCTTGGCAGGCGATCGCGATGAATATTGCGGCGGTAGGAACTGCCATATCCTTTGCTAAATTTATCTTTTTGCCCCGTGGTGCTAAGGAAGGTGGTTCTGTTCATCCTACACAACCCGGTTTTTGGCCTGCAGTAATTCTGTTAATAGTTAGTTTGATTGTAACCAACGGGATATATTACCAGGCTTATACCTTTGAAAATATTCTCAAAGCATTAGCAACTATTGGAGTTGGATGGTTGGCGTATTATTTCATTTTCAAAAAATCAACACTTAAATTACCTCGCGTCTTTGAACAATTTGAGCATTTAGTCGGCACTATGAGCTTGATTTTAATCCTGATTTTCTGGATGGCGTTAGCATGATTGGACATCTAATTTTACGACTGGTTATTTGGTTTTTACTGACGGCGGATTTTAGTATCGCTAATATTATCATTGGTTGTAGTATTGCCTTCTCGTTACCCCGCAACTACACATCAAAAGAAAAATTCAAGGATTTATTCCAGGTGTTGGGCAAAATTATTATGGCATTTCCCATCGCCTATATTGAAGCCTTTGAAATGCTTTTTCGTCCCCATAAATATGAAGATGTGGTCATGGAAAGAGTTCAATCAAAGAGAACTCCTCGACTCATTTTCCTTGATGTATTTTTGATAACTTTTACACCAAAAACCATTGTTTTAAAATTCCACGAAGAAGGCTGGTATGAAGTCCATCGAGTCAAACGGAGGAGATTGCCATGAATCTGATACTAATTGCGATGATTTTGGCACTACTCATACCTTTTTATGAAGCTTGGAAAGATGATGATATCTGGCAGACAATGCTAGCTTTTGCAAGTATTTCTACTAAAGCAGCAGTGATTATTCTATTTATATCTGTCCTGCGTAATGATTGGATGATTGGTGTT
>Ga0209594_1001260_pt1 | contig 12844 bp, 10 predicted proteins | sample AshMeaCrysSpring_FD_184126 | JGI IMG/M metagenome (GOLD analysis project Ga0209594, IMG submission 184126) | Groundwater microbial communities from Big Spring, Nevada to study Microbial Dark Matter (Phase II) - Ash Meadows Crystal Spring... | ecosystem: Environmental > Aquatic > Deep subsurface...
CTGGACCGAGGACTCCGGCCACCTCACCCCGTCGATGAAGCTCAAGCGGGTCGCGGTCATCAAGGACCACGCCGGCGAGATCGAGCAGCTCTACGCCTGAGCCGGCCATCCCCCCTTCTTCTGGGTGATCCACGCGGCATAGGGACACATGGTGGTGGCCTGATGCCGCGTGGATCACGGCTCTGGACGGTGCCCAGGCCGGTCGGCCTGCCAATCCTCCCCAGGGCCCGTCGCGGCCCGGCGGGTCGTCCACAGGCAGCAGAGGACGGCCTGCCGGCCAGCCGTCTCGCCCGCAGAGTGCTGCCCCATGGCAAGTCGGGACCCCAGCTGGCAGGCGATCGCATCGGTCGCGGCCAGCCAGCACGCCCTCGTCACGCGGGCCCAGTGCCTCGAGGCGGGCCTCACCCCCACCCAGGTCGCTCGTGCCATCGGCCAGGCGGGCCGCTGGCAGCGACTGCTGCCGGGGGTCTACCTCGTCGTCACTGGCGCGCCCTCGCAGATGCAGCAGGCCCAGGCGGCGCTGCTCTACGCCGGGCCGTCCGCGCAGCTCACGGGCCGTACCGCACTGAGCCTGCTCGGTGCGCGCTACCTCCCGCCGGATGACGCCCTCGTCCACGTGCTGGTGCCCATCGAGCGGCAGGTCTCGAGCCGCGACCTCGTGCGCGTCCACCGCACCGCCCGGCTACCGAGGCCCCGCAGGCGAGCGGGACTGCCGTGCTCCCCACCCGAGCACGCCGCGATCCTCGCCTGCCGGCTCGGCATCGACCTCACCTCGGCACGTGCCCTGCTGGCCGAGGTCGTCCAGCGGCGCTGGACCACCACCGATCGGCTCGCCGAGGTGCTGGCCGGCGGGCACTCGGCCGGCAGCGCGCTGCCCCGGCGCGTGCTGGACGACCTGGCCGCAGGGTGCCGGTCGGCCCCTGAGATGGAGCTGCGCGACCTGATCGTGCACAGCGACCTGCTGCGCCCCGGCGTGCGCTGGAACAGCCCCCTTCTCGTGGACGGAGCTCCCTACACCCCGGACGCCTGCTGGCCCGAGGTGTGGCTGATCGTCGAGGTCGACTCGATCGAGCACCACGGCCTCGGGTGGACGCCCGAGGAGACTGCCGCCCGACGTCTCGCTCTCACCGCGGCCGGCTGGACCGTGCTCTCGGTCTCGCCCTACCGCATCCGCCGCGACGGCCCCGGGCTGCTCGACCAGATCGAGCGCACCTACCGACGGCTTGCCTTGATCCACGCGGCGTAGAGACACGTCTTCGTGTCCTGCTGCCGCGTGGATCACCGTCAGGGAGGCGGGCCGGGGCGGGGACGGGCGCGCACGGCGCGCAGCCCGGTGCGAGACTGGGCGCGTGCTCCCGGTGGAGGTCAGCGGGCTCGTCGTCGCCTACGACGGCGTCCGCGCCGTGGACGGGCTCGACCTCTCGGTCAGCGCCGGGGACTCCGTGGCCCTGGTCGGGCGCAACGGCGCGGGCAAGTCCACCACCATGCGGGTGCTGGCGGGCCTCGTGCCGGCGAGCCACGGCACCGTCCACGTCGGCGGGGTCGACGCGAGGCGCGACCCGACCGGCGCCCGATGGAAGGTGGGCTACTGCCCTGACACCGGCGGCCTCATCCCCCGTGCCACCCCCTGGGAGCACCTGCAGCTCGCCGCCTCCATCCGCGGCATGCCACCCGGCTGGGAGTCCCGGGCCAGCGAGCTGCTCGACCGGTTCGACCTCACTGACGCCGCCGACCGGGTGACCGCCGGGTTCTCCCATGGCATGGGGCGGCGCACCTCGGTCGTGCTGGCCGCCTTCCACGAGCCCGAGGTACTGCTCCTCGACGAGCCGTTCGACGGGGTCGACCCGCTCGGGGTCGAGGCCACCATGCAGGTGGTGGCCGAGGCGAGGCTGCGCGGCGCGGCAGTGCTCATCTCGACCCATCTGCTCCAGCTCGCGACCCAGGCCACCTCGGAGGTGCTGGTCCTCACCCGAGGACGGCTGGCCGCGGCCGCCCCGGCCGACGAGCTGGCCGGCGACGTCGGCCAGCAGCGGTACCGGGCCCTGCTGACATGAGCACCGGCCAGCAGCGCGGGCAGCTGCGGCCGCTGATGCGGCTGCGCTGGCAGATGGTGCGCTCCCGACGCAAGCAGGTGCTCCTCGTCGTGGTGGCCCTCGCGGTGGCCGTGCTGGCTCTCGGCTTCCTCTCCGCGGTCAGCCAGGCGTCGCTGAGATTCGGGCAGCTCGACCTGCGCACCCAGGCCCTGGTCGCCTATCCCGCTGCGCTGCTGCTCTTCCTCGTCGTGGCCACGCTCGCGCCGTTCCTGGCCGGCGGCGCCATCGAGCTCATCCCCCCAGCCCAGCTGTCCGCCTTCCCCGTGGCTGCCCGCACCCGCTTCGTGCTCTCACTGCTGCTCATGCCGCTCAACATCACCTGGACTCTCCAAGTGATACTGCTGGCAGCGCTGGTCGTGGTCGGGGTGGGCGGGACGGCGCAGCTGGCCCCGCTCGCGGGCGTGACGCTCGCGTTCGTGCTGGCCGGTACCGTCGTGGGCCAGTCGCTCGCCTGGCTGGGCACGACCGTTCGCCAGACCCGGCCCGGTCGGCTGGCCACGAACCTCGCAGCCGGGGCACTCGCCGTCCTGGTGCTCACCCGCGCCAACCAGGAGACACTCTTCAACCTCGGTGACCTGACGATCTTCATCCCCATCCTCGATGTAGGGCTGTCCCCCATCGGCCTGCGGTGGGTGGCGGCCGTACTCGCGCTCGGCCTCGCGGCCGTCCTGGCCGGCGCACTGGGCATCCGGGCCGTCGCCTGGAACCAGCGGCTGGCCACCGAGACGCAGGGCCGGCACGAAGGCTCTCGGATGGGGCGGCGACCCCAGCCTGGCTCCGAACTCTGGGCTCACGTGGTGGTGCTGAGCCGAAGCGTCTGGCGGTCCCTGCCGCTACGTCGCGGAATGGTGATGCTGGTCGCCCTGCCCGTGCTCGTTGCCGCCGTCACCGAGTTGCAGTGGACGCAGATCGTGGTGATGCCAGCACTGGTGGCAGCGGGTGCGGCTCTGCTGTTCGGCGTCAACTCCACTGCCCTGCTGGGGGGAGGTGCCGCCTGGCTCGGCTCCCTGCCGTACCGTCCCACCTCTTTCGTCACCGCCGTAGCGGTCGTCGTGGCGACGGTCATCGGGGGCGCAGCAACGGCCACCACAGTCGGGGTGGCGGCCTTCGCGCCGTCGTCTCCCACCACTGCCGAGGCGGTGGCCCTGGTCGCGGCGGGGCTGTCTTCCGCAGCCTGGATGACCGCCACCGCAGTCCGCCAGTCCATCCGCCGGCCGTTCCAGGCCGATCTCCGCGGAAACCGCGACACACCCGCACCCCCCGGTGTGATGGCCGGCTACTCCCTGCGGCTGGCAGGAGCCGCCGGTGTGCTCGGCCTGCTGCTCGCAGCCACGGCACAGCTGCAGGCCGTGCGAGCAGCGGCGGTCGTCGGGACGATCGTCCTGATGATGGCACTGGCACGGCTGGCTCTGTCGGTCCGAGCATGGCGGCGGCCAGAGGTGAGGTCCCGGGTCTTCATGACAGTGGCCTTCGGGTGACCAGGCTTCGTCTGCCCCGCCTAGACGACGTAGCGACCGGCGGCCCCTATGCTGACTCACTGAGGCTGCCGTCCCGGCCAGGGGCGACCTGCTTCGTCCGACCGCAGGCATCAGGCGACGCCACCGTCGCTGAATGGGGGAATACGTGAGTCGTCGTCTGATCATTCTCCTGGTCGCCGTCCTGCTCGCGGCGCTGGGCGCCTTGATGGTGTGGCTCTACGTCCAGAACCTGCAGGCAGGCGTGGACGCGGAGGAGCAACCCACCACCGTGCTGGTTGCGCAGACCTCCATCGCACCCGGCACCACGGGCGCCGCTGCTCAGGAGGCCGGCGCCTTCGACACCATCGAGGTCCCTGCATACGCAGTGGCCGACGGTGCGCTGTCCGACCCGTCCTCGATCTTGGAGCAGGTCGCCCTGGTCCCGATCGCCACCGGCGAGCAGATCCTGGCGAGCAAGTTCGGCACCCCGGGCCAGCAGGAGAGCTTCGCGATACCGGAGGGCAAGTTGGCCGCCTCGGTGCAGCTGGGCGACCCGCAGCGCGTCGCCGGCTTCATCAAGCCCTCCTCGGAAGTGGCGGTCTTCGTCACGCTTCCGGTCGAGAACGTGGACCAGACCCGAGTAGTGCTCCCGCGCATCGAGGTGCTTGCAACCGGCCAGACGACGGTGCAGAGCATCACCACGCAGACCGAGCAAGGGGAGCAGACGACGGAGCAGATCCCGGCAGCAATCCTCACCCTCGCACTCACCCAGGAGGAGGCGCAGAAGATCATCTTCGCTCAGTCGCAGGGGCAGCTGTACCTCGGCCTGCTCAACGACACCTCGGTGACCGATGCGGCTGTTCCGGCTACCACGATCTCCAACCTGTTCGCCCAGTGACCTACATCGTCGAAAGGGACGCCGGACGCGCCGAGCCGCTGCTTGGTGCACTGGGGGGCTCCGCTGTCGTCCTGGACTCCCTGGAGGCGGCTCGCCGGCGGCTCACCGACGACGTCAGCGAGGACGTGGTGGTCGTCGGCGCCGACGTCGACCTCCAGGCCGCGGTGGCCTTCGCCGAGGGGTACCGGCTGACCCGCCCCTCGCTCGGCGTGGTGCTCGTACGCCGAAGGGTGGAGTCGTCCGTCCTCTCCGACGCCCTCTACGCGGGCATGCGCGACGTGGTCGAGGAGCGGGACCTCACCGGGCTCACCAGGGCCGTCGACCGGGCCCGGCGCACCGCCACGGCCATCCGCGACCAGGGCGCGATCGAGGGCATCGACGTGCGGCCTCGCCGCGGCCAGGTGGTCACCGTGTTCTCCGCCAAAGGCGGCACCGGGAAGACGACACTGGCCACCAACCTCGCCGCGGCCATCGCCGACAACGGACGGCACACGACGTGCCTGGTCGACCTCGACCTCGGCTTCGGCGACGTCGGCATCACCATGCAGCTCTTCCCGTCACGCACCATCGCCGATGCCACCGGCGCCGGGGCGGCTCTGGACGATGAGACGCTCGACAGCCTCATCGCCCCTCATTCCCCCGGCCTCGACGTCATCGTCGCCCCCGTTGCACCGGACGAGAAGGAGAAGATCGGACCCGACGTCGTGGGCGCGGTGCTGGACGGGCTCGCCCGCCGATACGAGTTCGTCGTCGTCGACACCGCGCCCTCGCTCGACGAGCTGGCAGTCGCGGCGTTCGACCGCACCGACACCCTGCTGCTGCTGGCGACGCTCGACATCCCCGCGGTCAAGAACCTGAAGCTGAGCTTGGAGATGCTCGACCTGCTCGACTACCCAGTCGCCCAGCGGCGTATCGTCCTGAACCGCGCGGACGCGAAGGTCGGGCTCACGCCCGAAGACACCGAACGCACGCTCAAGACCGATATCGCCGTGCGGCTGCCCAGCTCGCGAGACGTCCCCGCATCGGTAAACCGGGGCACGCTCATCGTGCTGGAGAACCCCCGCCATCCCGTCAGCCAAGAGATCCGAGCCTTGGCGCACAGGATCGTCGGCGGGGAGCAACCCTTCCTGAGCCAACCCTCCCCCATGGCCGGCGGCCAAGAGGGTCGCGGCCTATTCCGTCGAAAGAGGTCCTCATGAGTCTCTCCGACAGGCTCGCCGCCGCGCGGCGCGACCGCAGCGGACCGGCCGTACACGAGGACGCGTTCGCCGGTGGCCCTACCAGCACCCGGGCTGCGTCCGACCCGTTCTCGGACCTCAAGCGCGAGGTGCACCAGAAGCTGCTTGAGACGCTCGGCCCGAAGCTCTACGACGCCCGCATGACGCAGAGCGAGCTAGAGCAGAAGGTGCGCGCCACGCTTCAGGAGGTGCTGTCCACTCAGGACACGCCCCTGACCATGGCAGACCGCACCCGCATCGCCCAAGAGGTCGCCGACGACATCCTCGGCTACGGGCCGATCGAGCCGTACCTGCGCGACGCCGACATCACCGAGGTCATGGTGAACCGCTTCGACTCGGTCTGGATCGAGCGGGCAGGTCGCATCTACTCCGTCGACACCCGTTTCAACGACGAGGCGCACCTGCGCCGCACCATCGACAAGATCGTGGGCCGCGTCGGCCGCCGTGTCGACGAGGCCAGCCCTATGGTCGACGCGCGGCTGCAGGACGGCAGCCGGGTAAACGCGATCATCCCCCCGCTCTCCCTCGACGGCTCATCGCTGACCATCCGCAAGTTCGCCGCCGACCCGTACCAGGTGGACGACCTCATCGGATTCGGCACGCTCACCCGATCGACGTCGGCGTTCCTCGAGGCGTGCGTCCGAGGCCGCATCAACATCCTAGTCTCCGGCGGCACCGGCGCCGGAAAGACGACGACCCTCAACGTGCTCTCGACGTTTATCCCTGGCGACGAGCGCATCATCACCATCGAGGATGCCGCCGAGCTTCAGCTGCACCAGGTGCACGTGGTGCGGCTCGAGGCTCGCCCCCCGAACATCGAGGGCAAGGGGCAGGTCAGCATCCGTGACTTGGTTCGCAACTCCCTGCGGATGCGGCCCGACCGCATCGTCGTCGGTGAGGTGCGCGACGCCGCGGCCCTGGACATGCTCCAAGCGATGAACACCGGTCACGACGGCTCGATCTGCACCGTGCACGCCAACTCGCCGCGCGACGTCCTCTCCCGGGTCGAGACGATGGTGCTGATGGCCGGCGTCGACCTCCCGATCCGCGCCATCCGTGAGCAGGTGTCCAGCGCCATAGACCTGATCGTGCATCAGTCGCGATTCCGCGACGGCTCTCGCCGCGTCACCCAGATCTCCGAGGTCGTGGGCATGGAGGGCGACGTCGTCACGATGCAGGACCTGTTCAAGTTCGACTACTCCCCCGGCTACGACGAGGACGGTCGCTCGCTGGGCTCGCTGCGAGCCACCGGCCTGCGCCCCAAGTTCCTCGAGAAGCTCGCTGCGCAGGGCGTACGAGTCGACGCCGAGCTGTTCTCGCCGGAGACCATCCTCCGATGAGAGCACGCGCCACGGTGGCGGCCATCCTGCTCTCCGTCCTGCTGGCCGTCCTCGGGATGTCACCCGCGGCCGCCGCCAACCAGGTGCGCATCACGGCGATCGAGCAGCAGGACGGAGAGCTGCAGGTGGGGCTGTCCAGTGCTGCGGGTGCGATCGATCCCGCTTCGGTGTCGATGACCATCAACGGTGAGCCCGTCGATGCCATCGCGACACCCATCAACGAGACGTCGCTGCGCCGGGTGGCCGTCCTCACCATGGACGCCAGCCTCAGCATGGAGGGTGAGCCGATCGACAGCGCTCGCGCCGCTGCAGAGGCATTCCTCGATGGCGTGGCCGCCGACGTAGAGGTGGGCCTGGTGACGTTCAACCAGGTCGCGCAGATTCTCGTGCCCCCCACCACCGACCGGGAGGCCGTCCGGCAGGCCGTCCGCTCGTTTGAGCTCGGGCCTGACACCGCTCTTTACGACGCAGTGATCCAGGCGATCGCAACTGCAGGCTCGGACGGCTCTCGCAAAGCGGTGCTGCTCACCGACGGGCGCAACGACGGCGGCACCGCCACTGAAGAACAAGCGGTCAATGCAGCCGCCACCGGCGGTGTTGTTGTCGACGCCGTCGCTCTCGGTGACGCCGACATACAGGCGCTGACCGCCATCACCGAAGCGGGCCAGGGCCAGCTCGTGCAGACCCAGGACCCGGCGGCACTGGTGGGGCTCTTCAGCGAGGCGGCTGTGGCCACGTCCAACGAGGTTCTGGTCTCGGCCACGCCACCGGAAGCCTTCGCGGGCTCGGCGGTCACCATCGCCGTCACGGCGACGGTCAACGGGCAGACGAGCACGGCCACGGCCGCGGCCACTCTTGCCGGCGCACCGCCGGGGCCCAGCCCCACCGCCACCGAGTCGCCGAGCCCCACGGCCCAACCGGCACCGGAGGCGGCGACTCCCGCGTTCCTGTCAGCCGCGTGGTTCCCTCCCCTCGCCGTGGGGCTCGTCTTCCTCGGGCTGCTCGGCCTTCTGGGCCTGGCCCTCGGCGCGTTCAACCGCGGCAAGAAGGACGACGTCACCAAGAGGCTGTCCGTCTACAGCATCACCTCCCGCGGGGCGACCGAAGTCGAGCGCAAGGAGAGCGCCAAGTCCGTGGCCGTGGCCGCCCAAGCCCTCAGCATGGCCGACAGCGTCGTCAAGTCCCAGGGCATCGAACCGAAGCTCGAGAACCGGCTGTCAGCCGCCGACGTGCCGATGACGCCGGCCGAGTGGCTGCTGCTCCACACGGGCGCCGCCATCGGCGCCGCCCTGCTCTTCCTGCTGCTCAGCAGCTTCAACCCCTGGTGGGCCTTTCTCGGGCTCGGCCTCGGCGTCCTGGTGCCGTTCATGGTGCTCTCGGTGCGCAAGTCGCGCCGAGAGCAGCGCTTCACCGACCAGCTGCCCGACACGCTGACCCTCATGGCGGGCAGCCTCACGGCCGGCTACTCCATGCCGCAGGCGATCGACACCGTCGTCCGTGAGGGCCAGCAACCGATCGCCGACGAGATGGGCAAGGCACTGGTCGAGGCCCGGCTGGGCGTCCCGATCGAGGAGGCGCTGGAGAACATCGCCATCCGGACTCAGAACAAGGACTTCGCCTGGGTCGTGATGGCCATCAACATCCAGCGCCAGGTGGGTGGCAACCTCTCGGAGATCTTGCGCATCGTCGCCGAGACTCTGCGCGAGCGCGCCTACTTGCGGCGCCAGATCAGAACGTTGTCGGCCGAGGGACGCATCTCCGCCGTCGTCATCGCGGCGATGCCGTTCGTGATGTTCCTGTACCTCATCCTGGTACGCCCCGAGTACATCACGCTGCTGTTCACGGACACCTGGGGCATAGTCATGCTCGTCGGCGCGCTGGTCCTGCAGCTCGTGGGCTGGCTGTGGATGCGACGCATCGTGAATTTCGAGGTGTGAGATGGTCACCGAGATCTGGTTCGTCATCGCGGGGCTCGCCGTGCTGTTCGTCGGACTCGCCGCCGCCTTCGCACTGGTAGGAGGCCTCACCGCAGAGCGCCCGTCGGCCGCGGGGCGCTCGTTGGAAGCCATCGAAGCGCTCACCACAGCGCCTCGCGCGCTTCATGAGCAGATCACGCCGCCGTTCTCCGACAGGGTGGTTCAGCCCATCTTCAACGGCTTCGCCGGCCTGGGCAGGCGGCTCACCCCCGAGAACCAGCGGGACGGCCTCCGCCTGCGCCTGGACCAGGCGGGCAACCCCGTCGGCTGGGACGTCGAGCGCATCGCGGCCTTCAAGGTGCTCGCAGGTCTGCTTGTGGCTTTGCTCATGTTCGTCGTCCCCCTGCTGCTGGGCTACAGCGTGGCCCTCGCCGTCGGGCTGCTCGCCGTGGGAGCGGTGCTGGGGTTCTTCCTGCCTAACCTCATCCTCAAGGGGCTCGTGGACACCCGGTCGCAGCAGATCGAGCGCGACCTGCCCAACGCGCTCGACCTGCTGACGATCTCCGTCGAGGCGGGCCTGTCGTTCGATGCGGCCCTGGCTCAGGTCGCACGCAACACCGAAGGACCGCTGGCGGAGGAGTTCACCCGCGTGCTGCAGGAGATGCAGATCGGCATGGGCCGTACCGCGGCCATCCGCGCCATGGGCGAGCGCTCGGCAGTCCCCGATCTGCAGTCGTTCGCTACCGCCATGGTGCAGGCCGACGAGTTCGGCATCCCGATCGCAGAAGTCCTCCGCGTACAGGCGAAGGAGATGCGCGTCAAGCGCCGGCAACGGGCGGAGGAGCGAGCGCAGAAGGTTCCGGTGAAGATCCTGTTCCCACTGATCTTCTGCGTGATGCCGGCCATCTTCGTCGTCATCCTGGGCCCCGGCATCATCATCATTCGCGACTCGGTCCTGCTCAACTAGCCGACGATGGCCGTTCTCGTCGTCTCGCCGTCCTCATCGCTGACCGTAGGCCTGGGCGCGCGGCTGACTACGGTCGGCGTCGGCCCAGACGACCTGGAGCGTTGGCTCCCGACCGGCCCCCCGCTCACTGGTGCCGTCATCGACGACGCACTTGGGACGGACGTCGCTCTGGCGAGCGCGAGACTCGTGAGGCGCAGCGACACCGCCTGCCCCATCCTGCTGGTGGTGTCGGCCGGCGTGTCTCCCGACCGCGGGCTGGTCTCCGACCTGGAGCCGGTGAGACTCGTCCGTCGCCCCTTCACCGCCGCACAACTCACGGCCGAGCTGGAGGAGCTGTCCTCGCAGATGCTCGAGGGGCAGCCCGAACCGCCGGCACATGTCGGTCCGGCAGTCGAGCCGACACCACCGCCCCACGAGCCCTCCGAGATCGTGCCGAAAGCCAGTGACGAGCGCCTGTCACAAGGCCCGGCCACTACGGGGACTCCCTCGGCGTCGGTGACCGCTGCACTGGCCACGATCCTGACTGCCCCCCTCGTATCGCTGCCCGAGGCGCTGGCCAGCGTCCTGGACGCCTTGGAGGCGGCGTTCTCCGAGGAGACAGCCATGGCATTGATGATCGAGGGGCCTCAGGGCTGGGAGGTCGCCGGCGGCAAGGGCCTGCGCTCGAACGAGCGGCGGGTGATCCTGGCCCCCTCGCACTGGCTGTCACGGAAGGTGGCCGGCGGTGAGGTCGCGGTGGTGGTCAACGGAACGGACATCGCCAGGCAGGAGCTCCAGTCGGTCCCTTTGATCGCCCTCGAGTACTGGATGGCCACCTCGCTGCCCCGCACGCCGCTGATGGTTCTCCTGGCCCGGAGTGACGGGCCTCCGTTCACGGTGGCTGACGCGATGCTGGCCAGGCGCGCCACAGAACCACTGGCTGACCAAGTCAATGAGGCCCTGCTCACCCGAGAGGTCGCTAGGCGCCTGGAGTCCTACCGGGTGTGACTGCTCCTACTCGATGAAGACCCGCTCGTCCACCAGCTGCTCCTCGACAGGCTGACCCCCGACCTCGAACCTGAGTTTGGTCATTCGGCTTAGTGCCTGAGCGGTCGGCCGCTGATGGCGTCGAGGAGGGCCTTCTGCTCGACGGTGACGGCGGGTGGGATGGTCTGTTCGGCGCCGTTGATGGCGATGGTCGCATCGCGCAGCGGGCGTAGCTGGCGGGTGACGTTGCGGATCGCGAGCCCGGTGCGCTGCTGGACTTCGCGGGATACCGCGAGCGCGGCGAACACGATGGTCAGGTGGGCCTCGATCGCGTCCCGGGTTCGCACGAACATGGGCCGTGCGCGCAGATCGGTCTTCGACATGCGAAACGATTGCTCGACGCGCCAGAGGTCGTGGTAGCTGGCGATGACTTCACCGGCGGGCATCCGGGTGGCGGGGATGTTGGTGACGTAGCCCTTCAGCCCGGCCAGTCGGCGGGCCCGCGCAAGCGACGCGGCGTCGAGGGCCTTGGTGCCGTTCGTGATGGTCACGAACCGGGGTGTGCGGGCGGACTTTTCCCCAGCGACGACGGCCTTGGCGCGGTTCTCCTGTGCGGTGAGGGTCTTGCCGTCGCGGGCGGCCCGTTTCGCCGAGTACGCCCACACCGCCCGCCACGACGCCGGATGCGCAGCGGGGTCCCAGACCGGTTCGGCCTTGTGCAGCGGGTCGTTCTCGATCACCCGGCCGGTCCTGGGGGTGAGGGTGTCGATGACTTGCCCGTCGGTGAACGCGTCGCCGTGCCAGCGGAAGTGGGAGGCCAGATCGATCGGCGCCTTGGTCAGCCGGGATCCGACGATGAACCGCAGCTGGGCATCGTCGAGCTCGCGCAGGTTGCTCGCCGAGAGCATGCCCGCGTCGGCGACGACGGCCATGTCGGCCAGCTGGTGGCGCCGGGCGAACTGTTCCACGATCGGGATGATGGTCTTCGTCTCGGCCTTGTTGCCCTCATAGCAGCCGATCTCCAGCGGCGCCCCGGTCCGGTCGACCAGCAGCCCGACCACGATCTGAGGGTCGACCCGCCGTTCCTTGGAGTAGCCGACCTTGCGTAGGGCGTCCTCGGCCTCGGCCTGGAAGTACAGGGTGGTCACGTCGTAGAGCACCAGCGACAGGTCCCCGGTGGTCGTGGCGTGGGCGAAGCACGCGGCAGCGATCTGGTCGCGGTAGCCGCGCCCCACGCAGCGGGCCAGCGTGCGGCGCATCGTGCTCTCACTGGCCGGCGCCCGTCCCAGGTCGGCCAGGACCCGACCGGTGTCCAGGATCGAGGTGGGCTCCACGATCCGGGCGATGACCAGGTCCCGGAACACCTCATCCCCCAGGACCCCGAACCCCAGATCGGCGTACACACCGGCCAGCGCGTCGAACAGCAGCCGCGAGCAGGTCGCCACGACCCGCGCCGGCGCCACCCGGGTCGTCTGCTCACCAGACCGTCCGGGCCCGCTGAACAGCGGCCGCTCGGTCTCCGGTGCTCCGACCAGGTCGACCTTGCCCGGTGTCGGCTCCACCCCGAGGTCGAGCTCGCCCTGGGCGCCATCGGTCAACAACGCCCGAGCCTGCTCCACCAGCAGCCCGAGCTCGGCCTCGGTGCGCGCTGACCCCAGGTGCGCGACGATCCGTCGCTGACCCTGAACGGACTCGGCGATCTGCACAGCGGTGGCGCCCGAGGCCGTGCGAACCCGCCGAATCCACGCCACCGCACGAGGCTAGGGCACCCATTAGTGCCTGAATCCACCCACCATCCCGGCTATCACCCCAGGTCACGCCCCTGCCGCTCGGCGGACTGGCGCGAGGTGACCAAACTCAGGTGATGCCAGCCATCTTCGTCGTCATCCTGGGCCCCGGCATCATCATCATTCGCGACTCGGTCCTGCTCAACTAGCCGACGATGGCCGTTCTCGTCGTCTCGCCGTCC
>Ga0209594_1001262_pt1 | contig 12842 bp, 7 predicted proteins | sample AshMeaCrysSpring_FD_184126 | JGI IMG/M metagenome (GOLD analysis project Ga0209594, IMG submission 184126) | Groundwater microbial communities from Big Spring, Nevada to study Microbial Dark Matter (Phase II) - Ash Meadows Crystal Spring... | ecosystem: Environmental > Aquatic > Deep subsurface >...
GGACCGGATCCGCGAGGGGGTCGCCCGGCTCGCCGCGGCGATCACCGAGGCGCAGGCGGCGGCGCAGGACCCGGTGGCGGTGCGCTGACGGGCGGCGGACCGGCCGGGGCCGGCGCCTTTGCCACGTAGCGCTGGAGCTGACCGGTGCGGCTGAGGGCCACGAGCGAGGTGGCGCCGGTGCCGTCGCGCCACGCCGCCACCGGCGCCACGAGCTCGCGCGCCTGTTCCAAGCGTCCGAGCGGACGGCCGTTGCTCAGCGCGAAGCCCTCGATCACGGGTCCCACGCCCGTCACGATCAGCACGTCGCCGAGGAGCAGCGGGCCACCCATCGGTCGCGACGCCAGGCCGCGTTTCCACTGCTGGGCACCCTGGCCAGCGTCGAGCGCCCGCAAGACGGTGTCGAGTGACACGAAGTACACGCGGCGCCCGGCCACGATCGGCGTGCCGGCGAGGTCGCCCCCCGTGCGCCACCGCCAATCGACCTCGCCGCGGTCGTCCTTCAGTTTGTAGAGGAAGTTGTCGGTGGAACCGGCAAACACCGCGCCAACCGTCGCGCCGAGCGCCGAGACGCTGCCAGACAGCTGCCGCGCCCAGCGCACGGCCCCCGCCGGACCGATGGCAACAACCGCGCCGGAGGACAGCCCCGCCACGAAACCGGTCGCCGTGGCGCAAACCCGAGTGACCGGCGCTGCCACCTCGACACGCCACGCCGCCGCCCCCGTGTCGTGCCGCACCGCGAGCAGCGCCCCGCTCGCGAAGCCGGCGACGATGAGGCCCGCGCCGTCCACCGCCACGGCAGAGGCCGCGCCATTGGTCGGCACACGCCACGCGATGTCGCCGGTGGTGACGTGCCGGGCCGACAGCGAGTCCGGCTCGGCGGCGATCACAAGAACCGCCGTGGCCGCGAGCAGGGCCGGCAGCGAGAGCGTGGTGGTCCAGCGCGCGCTCCCGTCGGCGAGCGCGACGGCCGACAGGTGCCCCGTGCGGAGCGGCACAATCACGAGGTCGGCGGCGAGAACCGGCGGACCCGCGGGGGAGGCCGAGAGCGTCGTGTCGAGGGCAACCTCCCACGGCAGGGCAGGCCCGCCCGGCCTCGTCGGCGCAAGGTCGGGCGTGGCCAGCGGGGCCGGCGGCGGCACCCTGAGGTCCGGCAGCGCCGGCGGGGTGACCTGCTGTTGTGGAGGCGACGCCCTCACGAGCGCCACGGCGATCGCGACCGCGAGCAGGCACGGCACGCGCCACCGGCGGCTGCGCGGCGTGGCGGCGCGGCAGATGCGGTGCGCAGCAGGCGGCACCACGGAGCCCCTCGCGAACGGCACGCCGGTATAATAGCGTGTCCCGGGCAGCCAACACCTGAGTCACCAGGCGGTCGCTCGCGGACACGACCCGCTGGAAACACCCTCCGTGGCCCATCAAACCGTGCTCGTGCTCGACTTCGGCTCGCAGTACACGCAGCTGATCGCGCGTCGCCTGCGCGAGCTCTCGGTGTACTCGGAGATCGTCCCCTTCGACGTTCCGCTCGACGCCATTCGCGCGCGCGCACCGGTGGGCGTGATCCTGTCGGGTGGCCCGCGCAGCGTGTTGGATGCCGCGGCACCGCGCTGCGATCAGGGTCTCCTCGCGCTCGGCGTTCCGGTGCTCGGCATCTGCTACGGCATGCAGTGGCTCACCGAGACGCTCGGCGGCGTCGTGGCGCCCGCCGTGCAGCGCGAGTACGGGCACGCCCTCGTCACGCCCGCTGGCGGTGCGCTGTTTGCCGGACTGGCGGGAGACCTGCGCGTCTGGGCGAGTCACGGTGACTACGTGGCGGCGGCGCCGCCCGGCTTCACGGTGACGGCCACGAGCAGCAATGCGCCGGTGGCCGCGATGGAGGACCCGCGGCGCGGGTGCTACGCGCTGCTGTTCCACCCGGAGGTGGCGCACTCCGACCGGGGCACCGACATCCTGCGCAACTTCGCGTTCGGGGTGTGCGGCTGCACCGGCGACTGGACGATGGCGTCGTTCGTCGAGGAGGCCACGGCACGGATCCGGGAGCAGGTGGGGGAGGGCCGCGTCATCTGCGGGCTGAGCGGCGGCGTCGACTCCACCATCGTCGCGCTCCTCGTACACCGCGCCGTCGGCGACCGATTGACGTGCCTCTTCGTCGACAACGGCCTGCTGCGCCTCGACGAGGCCGCGCAGGTCGAGCGGCGGTTCGTCGAGAAGCTGCACCTGCCGGTCGTGCGGGTGGAGGCGGCCGATCTGTTCCTGGGACGACTCCGCGGCGTGACGGACCCCGAGCGGAAGCGCAAGATCATCGGCGCAACGTTCATCGACGTGTTCGAGCAGGAGGCGCAGGCCCTCGGCACCTTCGACTTCCTCGCGCAGGGCACGCTCTACCCGGACGTCATCGAGAGCGTCTCGGTGGCCGGCCCCTCGGCCACGATCAAGAGCCACCACAACGTCGGCGGACTCCCCGAGCGCATGCGCTTCCGGCTGGTGGAGCCCGTCCGGCAGCTCTTCAAGGACGAGGTGCGAGCGGTGGGGCTCGCGCTCGGTGTCGACGAGGAGTTCATCTGGCGGCAGCCGTTTCCGGGCCCCGGCCTCGCGGTGCGTGTGCTCGGCGCGGTGACGGCCGAGCGTGTGGCGCTGCTGCGGCGCGCCGACGCGATCGTCCAGGACGAGATCCGCCGGTCCGGATGGTACCGCCGCCTGTGGCAGTCCTTCGCGGTGCTCCTGCCGGTCCAGAGCGTCGGCGTCATGGGCGATGAGCGCACCTACGACGAGACCATCGCCGTGCGCGCCGTGGAGAGCCGCGACGGCATGACCGCCGACTGGGCCCGGCTCCCCCACGACCTGCTCGCCGCGATCTCGTCCCGGATCGTCAACGAGGTGCGCGGCATCAACCGCGTGGTCTACGACATCAGCTCCAAGCCACCGTCGACGATCGAATGGGAATGACCGAGTTCGTCCACCTCCACCTCCACACCGAGTACTCGCTGCTCGACGGCGCCTGCCGGATCGAGGAGCTCGTGGAGCAGGCCGCACGCCTGGGGATGCCGGCGCTCGCCGTCACCGAGCACGGCAACCTGTTCTCGGCGGTCGCCTTCCACGACACCGCGCGGAAGCACGGGCTGACGCCTCTCCTCGGCTGCGAGGTGTACGTGGCGCCGGGCGACCGGCGCGTCAAGAGCGGCACGCCGGGCGAGACCGCCAACCACCTCGTGCTGCTCGCCGAGACCAACGAGGGCTTCCACAACCTGATCAAACTCGTGTCGGCGGGCTTCACCGAGGGCTTCTACTACAAGCCGCGGATCGACAAGGACCTGCTGGCGCAGCACGCCCACGGGCTGATTGGGCTGAGCAGCTGCCTGAAGGGGGAGGTGGCCACCGGCCTGCGCACCGAGCAGTACCGGCGGTCGGTCGAGGCAGCCTCGGCGTACCGCGACATCCTCGGGCCCGGGCAGTTCTTCCTCGAGCTGCAGTACCAGGGCATCGAGGAGCAGCGCGTGGTCAACGCGGGGTTGCCGCGGATTGCGCGCGAGCTGGACCTGCCGCTCGTGGCCACCAACGACGTGCACTACCTCAAGCAGGGCGACCACAAGCCGCACGACGTGCTGCTCTGCATCGGGACCGGCAAGTCGGTGAACGACGCGCAGCGGCTGCGGTACCACGGCGACCAGTTCTACCTGAAGACGCCAGCCGAGATGGCGCAGGTCTTCGCCGAGTTCCCGGCCGCGCTCGCCAACACGGTGCGCATCGCTGAGCGCTGCCGCGTGGAGCTGCCGACCGGGGAATCGCACCTGCCCAACTTCGAGGTGCCGGCGGGGTTCACGCTCGACGAGTACTTCGAGCACACGGTGCGGGAGGGCTTCACGCTGCGCCTGCCGCGCCTGCGGGACCTGGCGGCACGTGGGCTGCTGAAACACACGATCGAGGAATACACCCAGCGGCTGGACTACGAGATCGCGATGATCCGGCGCATGAAGTACCCGGGCTACTTCCTCATCGTCTGGGACTTCATCCGGTACGCGCGGGATCGCGGCATCCCGGTGGGTCCGGGCCGCGGGTCGGCCGCCGGCAGCCTGGTCGCCTACTGCTTGCGCATCACCGACGTGGACCCGATCGAATTCGACCTGATCTTCGAGCGGTTCCTCAACCCCGAGCGCGTGTCGCTGCCCGACATCGACATCGACTTCTGCGAACGCCGGCGCGGCGAGGTGATCGAGTACGTCACCCGCAAGTACGGGCGGGAGAACGTCGCCCAGATCATCACCTTCGGCACGATGAAGGCCAAGGCCGTCGTGCGCGACGTCGGGCGCGTGCTCGACCTGCCGTACGCCGACGCGGACCGCGTGGCCAAGCTCGTGCCGGGAGACCTGGGAATCACGCTCTCGAGGGCGCTGGAGGGCAGCTCGGGCCTCAAGGATCTGCAGGCGAAGGACCCGCGCGTGAAGGAGCTGCTCGAGGTGGCGATGCGGCTCGAGGGCATCGCCCGGCACGCGTCGGTCCACGCCGCCGGGGTCGTGATCGCACCCCGCCCGGTGACCGAGTTCGCGCCGCTCTACAAGGGGGCACGCGACGAGATCGTCACCCAGTGGGCCATGAAGGACATCGAGCGGGTGGGCCTGCTCAAGATGGACTTCCTGGGCCTCTCCACGCTCACCCTCATCGACGACGCGGTGAAGGAGATCGTCCGGACGACCGGGACGCGGATCGACATCGACGCCATTCCGCTCGACGACCCCGCCACCTACCAGCTGTTCTCCGAGGGGCACACTCTGGGTGTGTTCCAGTTCGAGAGCTCGGGCATGCGCGAGACGCTGCGCAAGGCCAAACCGCAGCGGCTCGACGACCTCATCGCGCTCAATGCGCTGTACCGGCCGGGCCCGCTCAAGGGCGGGGTCGTGGACGACTTCATCCAGCGCCGGCACGGCCGGCGCGCCATCGAGTACGAGGTGCCGCAGCTCGAGCCGGTGCTGCGCGACACCTACGGCGTCATCGCCTACCAGGAGCAGGTGATGCGCATCGCCCGCGACCTCGGCGGCTTCACGATGGGCGAGGCCGACATCCTGCGCAAGGCCATGGGGAAGAAGGACCCCAAGGTGATGCAGGCGCAGCGGGCCAAGTTCGTGTCGGGCTGCACGGCCTGCGGCATCGGGGAGAAGAAGGCCGAACGCATCTTCGACCTGATGGAGTTCTTCGCGGGGTACGGGTTCAACAAGTCGCACTCGACGACCTACGCCTATTTGGCCTACCAGACCGGGTGGCTCAAGGCCAACTACCCGCGCCACTTCATGGCGTCGCTGCTGACGATCGAGTCCCAGACGACCGAGAAGATCGCGCTCTACCTCGGTGAGTGCCGGGAACTGGCGGTGCCGGTGCTGCCGCCCGACCTGCACCGCAGCGAGTGGGCGTTCACCGTCGAGCCCGACGGCGTGCGCTACGGCCTCGCGGCGGTGCGCAACGTGGGGGAGGGCGCCGTGACGTCGATCCTCGGCGTCCGCCGGGCCCGCGGCCAGCTCACCTCGCTGCCGGCCCTCTGCGAGGATGTCGATCTGCGGCTCGTGAACAAGCGGGTGCTCGAGAGCCTCGTGAAGGCCGGAGCGCTCGATGCCCTTGGCGGCGCCACGCCCGGGTGGGACGGCCTGGGCACCGGGGTCCGCCGCGCCCGGCTCCTCGCGAGCCTGGATCGGGCCATGGAGCACGGGCTGCGCACGCAGCGCGACCGCGAGAAGGGACAGTCCCAGCTGTTTGCCGCGCCCAACGAGGGCGTCGACGGCGGCACCGGGTTCGCGCTGGCAGACGCCCCGCCGCTTCCCGAGGCGCAGCAGCTCGCCTTCGAGAAGGAGGCGCTCGGGCTGTACCTGAGCGGCCACCCGGTCTCGCGCTTCGCCGACGTGCTGCGCGGCTTTGGCGCACGCGCCAGCACCGATCTCGCCGAGTCGTGCGCCGACATGAGCATGGGCGGCATCGTCGCCGGCCTGCGCCCGCTGAAGACGAAGAAGGGCGACCGCATGGCCGCCTTCTCGCTCGAGGACGACGCCGGCGCGTGTGAGGTGGTGGTCTACCCGGAGACCTTCCGGCAGTGCGGTGCCCTGCTCGAGGACGATGCGCTCGTGGTGGTGCGCGGGAAGTTCGAGCGCGACGAGGAGACCGCGCGCATCGTGGCGAGCGAGATCCTGCCGCTGCCCGTGCTGCGCGAGCGGCTTGCGCGTGTGGTTGCGATCCGCCTCGCCTCGCCGCCGCACGGCCGGCGATCGCTGCAGGCCCTTGCCGACCTGCTCGCGCGGCATCCCGGGGATCGGCCCGTGGTGCTCGAGATCGAGCTGCGCGACACGAGCACGCCGCTGCGCGTGCACGCCGAGGTGGGCACGGTGCGCGTGCGCCCCTCCGAACGCCTCGTGGCGGAGGCCGAGGCGATCTGCGGGCCCGGTGCCGTGGTGCTCCGGTGAGGCTACAATGACGGCCCAACGCATGCCCGCCGATCTGCTGGAGTTCGAGGAGCCCGTCGCCGTCCTGCTGAAGGAGGTCGAAGCCCTCAGCCTGCTGCCGCGCACGCAGCAGCGGGACGCGGAGATCGCGAGCCTCCGGCGCCGCGCCGACCAGGTACGCGCGGAGCTCTACCGCCACCTCACGCCGTGGCAGCGCGTGCTCGTGGCGCGCCACCCGGCGCGTCCCTATACGCTCGACTACGTCGAGCGCCTGTTCACCGGCTTCCAAGAAGTCCACGGCGACCGGCGCTTCGGCGACGACCAGGCCATCGTGGCTGGCTTCGCGTGGTACAAGGATCGCCCGGTGCTCGTCTGCGGGCACCAGAAGGGGCGCGACACCAAGCAGAAGGTGGCGCGCAACTTCGGCTATGCCCGCCCGGAAGGGTACCGGAAGGCGTTGCGGGCGATGCGGCTCGCCGAGAAGTTCCACCGGCCCATCGTCGTGTTCGTCGACACGCCCGCCGCCTACCCGGGCATCGAGTCAGAAGAGCGGGGGATCTCGGAGGCCATCGCGTTCAACCTCCGCGAGATGGCGTCCCTCGAGGTCCCGATCGTGGTGATGGTCACCGGCGAGGGCGGCAGCGGGGGCGCGCTCGGCATCGCGATCGGCGACCGGATCCTGATGCAGGAGCACGCGGTGTACAGCGTGATCCCGCCGGAAGGCTGCGCGGCCATTCTGTGGCGCGACGCCGGCCGGAAGGTGGAGGCGGCGGCGGCGCTGCGGATCACGGCGCCCGACCTCACTGCGCGCGGCATCGTCGACGAAGTGGTGCCGGAGCCGCCCGGCGGCGCGCACACCGACACCGAGGCCGCGGCCGCGCTGCTGGACACGGCCCTCGAACGCGCCCTGCGCACGGTTGAGGCCGAACCGGCCGGCACCAGGGTCGACCGGCGCTACCGCAAGTTCCGCAACATCGGCCGGCTCGGCATCGAGTTCGTGGACGAGACGGGCTGAGCATGCCCGCATGGCTCACGCGCCGATGGGACCACCTGGCCTGCGACGAGGCCGCGGTGTCACGTCTCGCCGGGGAACTGCGGATCGCCCCGGTGCTGGCCCGCCTCCTGTGCCTGCGCGGTGTCACCGACCCGGACGCGGCCGCGCGCTTCCTCGATCCGCGGATCGAACACCTGCACGATCCCCTGCGGCTCGCCGGCATGCGCGAGGCCGTGGACCGGCTGCTCGCGGCGGTGGCCCGGCAGGAGACGATCGCGATCCACGGCGACTACGACGTGGACGGCATCACCTCCACCGTCATCCTGCGGCGCGCGCTCGAGATGCTCGGGGGGCGGGTGCGGCACTTCATCCCGGAGCGGCTGCGCGACGGGTACGGCCTGCAGCCGGCCGCCATCGAGCAGCTCCACGCCGACGGGGTCCACGTGATCGTGTCGGTGGACTGCGGCATCCGGGCCGTCGAGGCCGCGCGGCGCGCCCGCGACCTGGGCCTCGACCTGATCATCACCGATCACCACGAACCGGACTCGGCGTTGCCCCCGGCCCTGGCCGTCATCAACCCGAAGCGCGGGGATTGTTCGTACCCAGACAAGAACCTGGCCGGGGTTGGCGTGGCGCTCAAGCTCGTCCAGGCCCTGTGCCGGCGGCAGGGCCGCGAGCGCTGGCTGCCCGGCTTCGTCAAGGTGGCGGCCATCGGCACGCTCGCCGACGTCGTGCCCCTGACGGGTGAGAACCGCGTGATCGCGCGCGTGGGTCTCGCCCAGCTCACCGCCGGGCCGCACAGCACCGGCCTGCAGGCGCTGCTCGAGGCCTCGGGCCTCGCCGGACGCACCATCGACGGGTACCACATCTCGTTCGTGCTCGCCCCGCGCGTGAACGCGGCGGGCCGCATGAGCACGCCCGACATCGCGATGCGCCTGCTGCTCGCCGTGGGAGAGGACCAAGCGGCCGAGGCGCGCCAGCTCGCCGAGCAGCTCAACACGGAGAACCAGCGGCGCCAGGAGGAAGAGGCCGCCATCGTGGCGCAGGCGCGCAGGGTGGTCGAGACCGACCCGGCCGTCGGGGCCCACAACATCCTCGTCGTGGCGGGGGAGGGCTGGCACCGCGGCGTGATCGGGATCGTGGCCTCGAAACTCGTGGACCACTTCTGCAAGCCCACCGTCGTGCTCTCCGTGGATGGCGCGGTGGCCCACGGGTCGTGCCGGAGCATCGCGGCCTTCGACATGCTCGACGCCCTCGAGCGCTGCGGCGACGTGTTCGCCCGCTATGGCGGCCACCGGCAGGCCGCTGGGCTGTCGATGGAGGCGGCCCGCATCCCGGAGTTCCGCGCCCGGATCAACGCGCACGCCGACACGGTGCTCTCGCCCGACGACCTGCGGCCGCGGCTCAGGATCGACGCCACCCTGCCCCTGTCGGGCATCGGCCCCGCCGTCGTGGACGGTCTCGAGCGGATGGCTCCCTTCGGCCTCGGCAACCCGCGGCCCGTGTTCGACGCGCCGGGGATCGAAATCGTGTCTGGACCGACCAAGCTGAAAGACAAGCACCTCAGCATGTCCGTTCGGCAGGACGGGCGCGTGTTCCGGGCCCTGGCCTGGCGCGGCGCCGAGCGTCTCGAGTTCCTGCAGGCGCACCGCGCCCGGCTCGACCTCGCCTACTGTCTCGAGCGGAACACGTTCCGGGACGAGACCCGCGTGGAACTGAACGTGGTCGACGTACGGGCGGCCGAGTGATCCCGCCTCCGCGCGTGGACTCGCCGCCCGAAGCCGCGTACGATCGCTTCCGGCCCCGCGGCCGGTGCCATCGGCGCCGGGCCCGGCCCCTCGCATGACCCGCTGGCAGCGTCCCGTCCGCCTTGGCCTGGCCCTGCTCGCCGCGACCGTCCTCGTCGCGGTGGCCCTCAACCTGCGCGGACGGGCACCCGACCCGGCCGCCAGCACCGCGACCGGCCGCACCGACCCGACGGCCGTGGCCGAGAGCACGGGCGGCAGCGCCGTGGTGGCGCGTGGCACGCGCCGCGATTTCACCGTCGACTACGAGCGGGCGCGCACCTACGACGACGGGACGCTCAAGGCGGAGTCGGTGACGGTCACCGTCCCGCAGCGGGCCGGCAAGGACTTCACCATCAAGAGCCGCGACGCCACGGTGACCGACAACCAGGCGAAGGTGGCCATGAGCGGCGAGGTGCACCTGACCGCGAGCGACGGTCTCGACCTGCGGACCGACACGGCCACATTCGACAATCGCGAGGGGCTCGTGCGTGCACCCGGCACGGTGACCTTCACGCGCGGTCACCTGTCGGGTCGCGCCACCGGCGCCACGTACGACCAGGCGCGGGACGTGTTGTGGCTGCTCGACCAGGTGCGCCTTCGGATTGGGCCCGACCCGCAGGGCGGGGGTGCCGCCGACATCACGTCCGGTGCGGCAGGCTTCGCACAGCGCGAACGGTACCTGCGCTTCGAGCGCGGCGTGCGCGTGCAGCGGAGCGGCCGGGTGATCGAGGCCGACGCCGGGGTCGGCTATCTCGCCGACGCGGAGGACCGGCTCGAGACCTTGGAGTTGCGGGGCAATGCGCGGGTGTCGAGCGCCGCCCCCGCCGCCGGCGGCCTCGAGACGATGTCGGCGCGCGACATGAACCTGGTCTACGCTCCCGACGGCCAGACGCTGCAGCAGGCCGCCCTGTCTGGTTCGTCGGTCCTGCAACTGGCTGCCCCGGCCGGCCAGCGCGGCCGGCGCCTCGCGGCCGAGGCGATGGACCTGGGGCTCGGCCCCGACGGGGCGACGCTCGTCTCGATCGTGGCCCGGTCCGGGGTGGTGCTCGACCTGCCCGCAGCCGATGCGGGACCGTCGCGCCGGATCGACGCACAGACCCTCAGCGCGAGCGGTCCGCCCGATGGCGGCATCACGCAGGCGCGCTTCGAGGAGGCGGTCGTGTTCCGCGAGCGTCGCCCGGGCACTGGCCAGGCCACACCGCCCGAGCGGGTGGCGCGGTCCCGCACCCTCGACGTGGCCATGGACCCGGGGTTTGGGGGGCTGCGCACGGCGAACTTCGGAGGTGGCGTGACCTTCGAGGACGGCACGACCCGCGCGGCCGGTGCCACGGCGTTGTACGACATCGCCGCCGGGCGGTTGCGGCTCGCCGTGGGGCCGACCGGGGGGGCGGCGCGCGCCGCCCGGGTGGACGATGCCCGGGCCACCGTGGACGCTGCGCGCATCGACCTGACGCTCGACGGGGGCGGGATGGTGGCCGACACCGACGTCCGGAGCGTGCTCAAGCCGGCGCCGGCCCGTGAGCCCGGGGGCGGCGGGCGGCGGCCCGGTCTGCTCGAGCCCTCGCAGTCCGTCAACGTCACGGCCGCGCGCCTGACCTACGACAGCCGGTCCCGACGCGCGACGTACACGGGCGACGCGCGCCTGTGGCAGGGCGAGACGGCCGTGCAGGGCGCCACGATCGTGCTCGACGAGGAGCGGGGCGACCTCACCGCGGAGGGGAACGTGCGCTCGACCCTCCGGCTGCGGCGCCGGGGGGCAGAGGGTGCGGCGGGCGAGGCCCGCACCACCGTGCTGATGGCCGAGACGCTCGTGTACGACGACGCCGCACGGCGGGCCACCTACACGACCAACGCGCGGATGAACGGTCCGGAGGGCGACCTGCGGGCCGCGACGATCGAGTTGCATCTCGACGAGGCGGGCCGGGCGCTCGACCGCGCGGAGGCGTACACGGAGGTGTCGCTGCGCGCCGACACGCGCGCGGCGACCGGCGCGCGGCTGACGTACTTCGCCGCCGACGAGCGATACGTGATGAGCGGCACCCCGGTGCGCGTGCTCGAACAGCTGCCGCAGGAGTGCCGCGAAACCCTCGGCAGGACTTTGACTTTCTACAGGTCGGCTGCTACGATTTCCGTCGACGGCAACGAGGAAACTCGGACGCAGACGACCTCGAGCGGCAAGTGCCCGGAGCCGCGATCCCGCTAGATGGCCACGCTCCGGACCGAGGCGCTCACCAAGTCGTACGGGGGCCGGACTGTCGTCCGCGGCGTCAATCTCGCGGTCGCCTCGGGCGAGGTGGTCGGTCTGCTCGGCCCGAACGGGGCGGGCAAGACCACGACGTTCTACATGCTGGTCGGGCTCACCGCGCCCGACTCGGGGCTCGTGGAACTCGACGGGGCCGACGTGACGGCCGATCCGATGTACGTGCGGGCCCGCAAGGGCATCGCCTACCTGCCTCAGGAGCCCTCGATCTTCCGCGGGCTGACGGTCGAACAGAACATCCTCGCCATCCTCGAGACGCTGCCGATCGACGGCGCGGCACGCCGGTCGCGGCTGCGTGGCCTGCTCGCGGAACTCAACCTGACGCCGCTGGCGCGCTCGCGCGCCTACACGCTGTCGGGCGGGGAGCGGCGCCGGGTCGAGATCACCCGCGCCCTCGTGATCTCGCCGAAGTTCATCCTGCTCGACGAGCCCTTCGCCGGCATCGACCCGATCGCCGTCACCGAGATCCAGAAGATCATCTTCCACCTCAAGGCCCGCGGCATCGGGGTGCTGATCACGGACCACAACGTGCGGGAGACCTTGCGTATCACCGACCGGGCGTATATCGTGCATGATGGTGTGATTTTCCGGAGCGGGACGCCGGGCGGGCTGGCCGCCGACGAGGACGTGAAGCGAATCTACCTCGGTGCCGATTTCCGTTTGGACTAGTCCCGCCTGCGGTCGAGGGACCGCCGGTGGACGCGCATCATGGCGATACAGCAGAAGCTCCACACCAAGCTCGTCCAGAAGCTGATTCTGACGCCCTCGCTGCAGCAGGCGATCAAGCTCCTGCCCATGTCCACCCTCGAGTTGGCGGACCTGCTGAACCAGGAAGTGGTCGAGAACCCGCTGCTCGAGGAGACGCCGGTCGAGGACATGCAGACGACCGACGCGACCGCCCAGACCGACAAGGCCGAGTCCGATCCCGAACCGGCGAAGGACAAGGACACCTGGGACGACAGCGACTACGAGTACTTCTTCGGCGACTACCTCGACGACGGCTACCGGCCGCGCGCGCCGCAGGAGATCAAGGAACTGCCGCCGATCGAGAACACCCTGTCGACGGGCACCTCGCTGGCGGATCACTTGCTGTGGCAACTGTCACTGCAGGTCGAGCACGAGGGGCTGCGCGAGATCGGCGCCGCCATCGTCGGCAACCTCGACGACGACGGCTACCTCGTCGCGTCGGTGGACGAGATCGCGCGGATGGGGGCGTGGCCCGTCGAGGCCGTCGAGCGCGCCCTCGCCATGGTGCAGCGGTTCGACCCGGTCGGGGTCGCCGCGCGCGACCTCCAGGAGTGCCTCACCCTGCAGCTCCGGCACCTCGGCTTCGAGGGCACGCCCACCGAGCGGATCGTCACCGATCACCTCCGGCTCCTCCAGAACCA
>Ga0209594_1001265_pt1 | contig 12830 bp, 8 predicted proteins | sample AshMeaCrysSpring_FD_184126 | JGI IMG/M metagenome (GOLD analysis project Ga0209594, IMG submission 184126) | Groundwater microbial communities from Big Spring, Nevada to study Microbial Dark Matter (Phase II) - Ash Meadows Crystal Spring... | ecosystem: Environmental > Aquatic > Deep subsurface >...
ATCGCGTGCGGCCGGCGGCTGGTCCCGGCGAGGGGTCGCGCGCGGCGCGCCGGCCCGTCGGCCCGTCGGCGGATATACTCGCACCTCTACGATCCACTCCGACCGAGGACGCCCAATTGGCCAAGCCCAACTACGCATTCGCCAAGCGCCAGCGTGAAGCCGCGAAGAAGCAGAAGAAGGAGGAGAAGCTGAAGCGCAAGGCGGAAGACCGCGGCGAGGCGGCGCCCGGGACCGAGCCGGCGGACGCGTCGCGGCCGGACACCGGGCAGGGCTAGCCGCGCGGGCGACCGCGCCGACGGTCCGCGATGGCCGCGGGCTTCGGCGACATCGCCCCGGACGGCCGATCGCGGGGGAACGGCGCGTGCTGACCGGCTTCTTCCTGCACCTCAAGTCGCACCGCCTGCCCGTCAGCACGCGCGAATACCTGACGCTCCTCGAAGCGCTCGACGCGCGGGTCGTCTCGCTGTCGCTCGACGACTTCTACTCGCTTTCGCGCACCTGCCTCGTCAAGGACGAGCAGCTGTTCGACCGCTTCGACCTCGCCTTCGCGAGCTACTTCCACGGCGTCGAGGCCGCGCTCGACGAGCGCGCGGGCATCCCCGAGTCGTGGCTGCGCCGCGAGTTCCTGCGCCACCTCTCCGAGGAGGACCGCCGGCGCGTCGAGGCGCTCGGCGGCCTCGACCGGCTGATGGAGACCTTCCGCAAGCGACTCGCGGAGCAGCGCGAGCGCCACGCCGGCGGCTCGAAGTGGATCGGCACCGGCGGCACGAGCCCGTTTGGCGCCTACGGCGACAACCCCGAGGGCATCCGCGTCGGCCAGGACGGCGGTGGGGCGCGGCGCGCGGTCAAGGTCTGGGACGAGCGCGCGTTCCGCAACCTCGACGGCGACGTCGAGATCAACACCCGGAACATGAAGCTCGCGCTGCGCAAGCTGCGCCGCTTCGCGCGTGAAGGCGTGCCCGAGGAGCTGGACCTCGACGGCACGATCGGCGGCACCGCGCGCAACGCCGGGCTCCTGGACATCCGCCTGCAGCCCGAGCGGCGCAACCGCGTGAAGGTGCTGCTGTTTCTCGACGTCGGCGGCTCGATGGACCCGCACGTTCAGGCCTGCGAGGAGCTCTTCTCCGCCGCGAAGGCCGAATTCCGGCACCTCGAGCACTTCTACTTCCACAACTGCGTGTACGACTGGGTGTGGCGCGACAACGCCCGGCGCCGGGCGGAGCGCATGGGCACGCTCGAGCTCCTTCGCACCTACGGGCCCGACTGGCGCGCGGTGTTCGTCGGCGACGCTGCGATGAGCCCGTACGAGCTCTCGGAGCCCGGCGGCAGCGTCGAGTACGCGAACGACGAGCCGGGTGCGGCCTGGCTCGCGCGCGTCTTCGGCCACTTCCGCAAGGTGATCTGGCTCAATCCGGAGCCCGCGCGCGCGTGGGAGTACACGCGGTCGACGCAGATGGTGCTCGGCCTGCTCGGGCCGAGGATGTTCCCGCTGACGCTCGACGGTCTCGCGCGGGGCATCGAGGTCCTCCGCAAGTAGCGGGCGCACGCCGGTGTCCGCGATCGCGCCCGACGCCTGGCAACGGTCCGTGGTGGCCGCGCTGAAGGCCACGCCGGGCGCGCTCGCCGCGACGGGCGACGGGCTCGCGGCGGCCTGGGCGCGCATCGGCGGTGCCGGCTCGGTCTCGGTGTGGTCGCTCGCGATCGGCGGGACCGCATTCTTCGTCAAGGTTGCCTCCCCCGGCCGCTTCGACCTCCTCTCCGCCGAGGTCGAGGCGCTCGCCGCGCTCTTCGAGTCCGGCGCGGTGCGCGTCCCCCGGATCTACGCGAGCGGGGTCGCGGAGGATGCGGCTTTCCTCGCGCTGGAGTGGCTCGAGATCGTCGACGGCGGCCGCGACGCGGCGCTCGGCCGCGCGCTCGCGGCACTGCACGCGACGCACGGTCCGCGCTTCGGCTGGCACCGCGACAACCACATCGGCACGACGCCGCAGCGCAACGCGTGGTGCGACGACTGGGCGGCTTTCTTCCGCGACTGCCGGCTCGCGCCTCAGCTCGAGCTCGCCGTGCGCAGCGGCTACGGCGGCAGGCTCGCGCGCGACGGCGAGCGCCTGCTCGACGCCGTGCCGGCGCTCCTCGACGGCCACCGGCCGGCGCCGTCGCTGCTGCACGGCGACCTCTGGGGCGGCAACGCCGCCCGGCTTCGCGACGGGTCGCCGGTGGTCTTCGATCCCGCAAGCTACTTCGGCGATCGCGAGGCGGACCTCGCGATGACCGAGCTCTTCGGCGGCTTCGGCACGGACTTCTACGACGCCTACGCCGAGGCCGCGCCGCTGCCGCCGGGCTATCCGCAGCGGCGCACGCTCTACAACTCCTATCACGTGCTGAATCACCTCAATCTCTTCGGCGCACCGTATCGCGCGCGCGCCGAGGCGATGGTGGGCGAGCTCGCCGCCGCCGCGCGCTGACTCGCGCGCGGGCGCCGCCACCCGCCGGACGCGCCTCGGGCGCGGCTTCGCGAACGCCGCGCCGCTCGACGCTCCGGTCCTGCCGCCCCGGGTTGCCGTGCGCATTCCCGCGCGATGCGTTCCGCCGGCTTGCGCTGGATCAACGCGCAGGGCTTGCGCCGATAAGAAATTTCGCGACAATTGTCACACGGCGCGGCCCCCGACCCGTCCCGCCGACCTCCCGCCAATCGACTGCAGAGCGCCCGATGGACCAACTCCCCACGACCTGGGCCGCGCTCTGTGCGCTCGCCTTCGCGCTCGGGGCGAAGCACGGCTTCGACGCGGACCACCTGGCGACGATCGACGGGCTGACGCGCTACAACGCCCGCACCAACCCGCGGCTCGCGCGCTTCTGCGGCACGCTGTTCTCGCTCGGCCACGGCGCGATCGTGCTGCTGGTCGCGCTCGCCGCCGGGGCGCTCGCGAGTCGATGGCAGGCGCCGGGCTGGCTCGAGCTCACCGGCGTGTCGATCTCGATCCTGTTCCTGTTCGGCCTCGCGTTCCTCAACCTGCACGCGGTGCTGACGGCGCACCCGCACGAGGTCGTGCGTCCCGCGGGCCTCAAGGGCCGGCTGCTCGGCCGCATCTTCACGGTGCAGAGCCCCTGGGCGGTCGCCGCGGTCGGCGCGCTGTTCGCGCTGTCGTTCGACACCGTGTCGCAGGCGGCGCTGTTCGCGCTCGCGGCGGGGCGCTTCGGCGGGATCGCGCATGCGCTGATGATTGCGGGGATCTTCGTGCTCGGCATGCTGGTCGTCGACGGCGTCAACGGCCTGTGGCTGCAGCGGCTGATCCGCCGCGCCGACCGCACGGCCATCGTTGCCTCGCGCGTGATGGCGCTCGCGGTCGCGGGCCTGTCGCTCGCGGTCGGCCTGTTCACCGTGGCGAAGCTCCTCATCCCCGACGTCGACGCGTGGGCCGACGGCCGCGAGCTGTGGTTCGGCGGCGCGGTGATCGCCGGCGTGCTGGTGGCGTTCGCAACCGGCATGCTCGCGGCGCGGCGTCGCGCGGCGGGCGCGGGCCACGCCTGAGACCCGTCCGCGGCGCTGCGGCCCCGCGCGCAGCCGCCGCGATTACTCCCGGCAGCGCTCGCGCCGCGAAGCGCCTAGAATGCCGCTTTTCTACGAGCGGACGGCGGGATTCCATGGACGAGCACCGCGGTTACCTGCGCCACCCGACGATCCGCGGCGACGCGATCGTCTTCGTCGCCGACGACGACCTGTGGAGCGTCGCGGCCCACGGGGGCATGGCGCGGCGGCTCACTGCGGGCCTGTCGGAACCCTCGACGCCGTGCCTGTCGCCCGACGGCCGGCAGGTCGCCTTCGTCGGCCGCGACGAGCAGCACCCCGAGGTTTACCTCATGTCCGCTGACGGCGGGCCGGCGCGGCGAATGACGTGGACCGGCCCGGACGTGATCGTCCGCGGCTGGACGCCGCAGGGCCACATCCTGTTCGTGTCCACCGCGGGCCAGCCGTTCTTCCGCAACTACCGCGCGTTCACGCTCGACCCGCGCGGGGGGCTCCCGCAGCTCCTGCCGCTCGGGCAGGTGAACCACCTCTCGTTCGGCCCGGGCAACGCCTGCGTGATCGGGCGCAACACCGCCGACCCGGCGCGCTGGAAGCGCTACCGCGGCGGCACGGCCGGGCACCTGTGGATCGACGCGCGGGGCCGGGGCGCGTTCCGCCGCATGACCGAGCTCGCGGGCAACGTCACGAGCCCGATGTGGATCGGCGATCGCGTGTACTTCCTCGCCGATGCCGAGGGCGTCGGCAACCTGTACTCGTGCCGTCCCGACGGCGGGGACCTCGCCCGCCACACCGATCACGACGCGTTCTACGCGCGCCACGCGCAGACCGATGGCCGCAGGATCGTCTACCAGTGCGGCGCGGAGCTGTGGTTGTACGAACCGGCGAGCGATCGCGGCGGCCGGGTCGACGTGCGGCTGCCCTCGCACCGCACGCAGGCGGCGCGACGCTTCGTGGCCGCCGCCGACCACCTCGATACGTTCGAGCCGCACCCGCAGGGCCACAGCGTCGCGGTGACGACACGCGGCCGGCTCGCCACCTTCGCGCTGTGGGAGGGCGCGGTGCGCCAGCACGGCGACGACGATGCCGGCCGCCAGCGCTTCGGGCAATGGCTGGACGGCGGCAGGGCGCTCGTCGCCGTCGCCGACGGGTCGGGCGAGGAGCGCGTCGTCGTCGAGCAGGACGGCGAGCGGCGCATGCTGCCGTGGGATGTCGGACGCGTCATCCGGATGCGTGGCGCGCCCCGGGGGCACCGGGTGGCGATCGCCAACCACCGCAACGAGGTGCTGATCGGCGACGTGGCGAGCGGCGAGCTCCTGGTCGTCGATCGCAGCGAGTGCGGCCGCACCGAGGACCTCGCGTGGTCGCCCGACGCCGCCTGGCTCGCGTACTCGTTCTGGACCTCGACGCGCCACTCGGCGATCAAGCTCCACGAGGTCGCCCGCGGGCGCTCGACGCTGGTGACGACGCCGGAGTTCCGCGACTACGCGCCGGCGTTCGACCCGGAGGGCCGCTACCTCTACTTCCTCTCGCTGCGGACCTTCGACCCGGTCTACGACAGCGTGCAGTTCGAGCTCTCGTTCCCTCGTGCCGCGCGGCCGTACCTGATCGCGCTGCAGGCCGGGGGGCGCCCGCCGTTCGAGCCCCTGCCGAAGGGGCTCGCGTCCGAGGAGCCGGGGCGCGCAGGGGAGACGAAGGGCGGTGCGACCGCCTTGCCCCCCGTCGAGCTCGAAGGCATCGAGCGCCGCGTCGCGGCCTTCCCGGTGCCCGAGAACCGCTTCGGCCAGATCGCCGGCGTGGCCGGCGGCAAGGCGATCTGGACCGTGCTGCCGATCGCCGGCGCGCACGGTCGCGGCGGCCACAAGGACGCCGCGGGCAGGCTCGAGCTGTTCGACTTCGCCACCTCGCGCGTCGAGACGCTGATGGAGCGCGCCGACGAGCTCGCGCTCGCCGCGGACGCGGTCACGCTCCTCGTTCGCGACGGCAAGCGGCTGCGCGCGATCGCGGCGAACCGCAAGCCGGAAGCCGAGCGCGATCCGGCCGCGGTGTCCGACGCGCCGTCGCGCAAGAGCGGCTGGCTCGACCTCGATCGCATCCGGGTGTCCGTCGATCCGCGTCGCGAGTGGCGCCAGATGCTGCGCGAGGTCTGGCGCCTGCAGCGCGACCAGTTCTGGGTCGCCGACATGTCGGGCGTCGACTGGGAGGGCGTCTACCGCCACTACGAGCCGCTGCTCGAGCGCGTCGCGACGCGCGCCGAGCTCTCCGACCTGATCTGGGAGATGCAGGGGGAGCTCGGCACTTCGCACGCCTACGAGTCCGGCGGGGACTACCGCCTCCCGCCGCAGCTGCCGCTCGGCTACCTTGCGTGCGAATTGCGGCCCGCCGGCACCGACGAATCCTACGAAATCGCGCGCATCGTCACCGGCGACCCGTGGGAGCCCGGCGCGGACTCCCCGCTCAACGCTGTCGGCGTCGAGGCGAAGCCGGGCGAGCGGATCGTCGCGGTCAACGGCCAGCGCACGCGCCGCGACCGGCCGCCGCAGTCGCTGCTCGTTCACCAGGCCCGCGCCCGGGTCGAGCTCACGCTCGCGCGCGGGCGCGGCAAATCGGCGACGACCCGCGAAGTGCTGCTGACGACGCTCGGCGACGAGGTGCCCGCGCGCTACCGCGAGTGGGTCGAGGCCAACCGGGCCTGGGTGCACGCGAAGTCGAAGGGGCGCGTCGGTTACCTGCACCTTCCCGACATGATGTCGGCGGGCTTCGCCGAGTTCCATCGCTACTTCGGCGCGGAGTGCGATCGCGACGCGCTGATCGTCGACGTCCGCTACAACCGCGGCGGGCACGTCTCGCAACTGTTGCTCGAGAAGGTGGCGCGCAAGCGCATCGGCTACGACCTGTCGCGCTGGTCGCCGCCGCAGCCGTATCCGAACGAGGCGGTCGCGGGGCCGGTCGTCGCGCTCACCAACGAGCACGCGGGCTCCGACGGCGACATCTTCTCGCACGCCTTCAAGCTGATGGGCATCGGCCCGCTGGTGGGCACGCGCACCTGGGGCGGCGTGATCGGCATCTGGCCGCGGCACCGGCTCGTCGACGGCACCGAGACGACGCAGCCCGAGTTCTCGTTCTGGTTCGCCGACGTCGGCTGGGGCGTCGAGAACCACGGGACCGACCCGACGGTGGAGGTCGACAACGCCCCGCAGGACGCGGCCGCCGGGCGCGACCGCCAGCTCGAGGTCGCGCTCGCCGAGGCGATGAAGGAGGTCGCGCGAGCGAAGCCCGGGCTGCCGCGCTTCGACCGGCGGCCGAACCTCGCGCGCAAGCGGCTGCCTCCGCGAACGCGCGGCGCGAAGGCGAAGGGCCGATAGCGGGCAGCGCGACCGCGCCGGGTCGACGGCACGCTGCGGCGGGCGTGCGCCCCCGGCGGCGCCGCGCTACTTGAGGAACTCGGGCGAGACCAGCTTGGGGAGGATCAGCGAGAAGTCCGGCCAGAGGATCACGATCGCAAGCACGCCGAGCATCGGCAGGATCATCAGGATCGTGTCCTTCAGCGCGTCGATCACCCGGATGTTGGCGATCGAGCAGGCGATCAGCAGGCACAGCCCGTAGGGCGGGGTCACGAGCCCGAAGGCGAGCGACGTGATCCCGATCATCGCGAACTGGATCGGGTGGATGCCCGCCTTGCGCGCCAGCGGCTCGAGGATCGCGCCGACGATGATGATCGCCGGGATCGCGTCGAGGAACATGCCGACGACCAGGAACACGAGCGCGATGAAGAACCCGGTCGCGATCGGCCCCATGCCCCACGCACCCACGCCCGACAGCAGCGCCTGCGGGATCTGGTAGTAGGCGAGCAGCCATCCGAACACGGAGGCGGTGCCGACGCAGAACAGCGCGATGCCCGAGAAGCGCCCGGTGTCGAGGAGCGCGCTGTGGAAGCCCTTCCAGCCGAGCTCGCGGTAGACGAACGCCGTCAGCAGGATCGCGTAGAGCACGGCGATGCACGCCGCTTCGGTCGGCGTGAACCAGCCGAACACCTTGCCGCCGATGATGATCACCGGCGTCATCAGCGCAGGCAGCGAGACCATGAGCGCCCGCACCACCTCGGTGAACGTCGAGCGCGCGTAGGTGGGGTAGCCGCGGGCCTTGGCGTAGACGTGGACCGTGGCCATCTGCACGAGGCCGATGGTGAGTCCGGGGATCACGCCGGCGAGGAACAGGCCGCCGATCGACACGGTGAGCACGCCGCCCCAGACGATCATCAGGATCGACGGCGGCACGATCACCGCGAGCACGGCCGAGACCGCCGTGATCGCGGCGGAGAAGCTGTCGTCGTAGCCCTCCTTGCGCTGCGCCTCGATGAAGATCTTCGACTGGCTGGCGGCGTCCGCGGTCGACGATCCCGAGATGCCGGCGAAGAAGATCGACAGCACGACGTTCACCTGCGCGAGCGCGCCGGGCATGTGCCCCACCAGCGCGCGCGAGAGGCGCACCAGCCGGTCGGTGATGCCGCCGACGTTCATGAGGTTGGCGGCGAAGAGGTAGAACGGCACCGCGAGCAGGATGAACGAGTTGTAGGCGTTGAACGTCTCCTGCACCAGCGTGTAGGCGGAAAGGCGCGGCTCGATCAGCAGGATCGGCAGCGCCGCGAGCCCGAGCGCGAACGCCACCGGCACCCGAAGCGCGAGCAGGCCGAAGAAGCCGCCGAAGAGGATCAGCGCTGCCGTGCCGGGAGAGAGCGCGGCGCCGGTCACGGCCTGGTCCCCGCGACGTGGTTCGGCGGCCGCCTGCCCCGGATGACGTCCACGTCGTCGAGCATCCGCTCGCCGAGGAAGACGAGCCACGTGAAGCCGGTCACCGGCCAGGCGACGTGGATCAGCCACAGCGGCAGCTCGGCGAGCTCCGAGGTCCGGTTGAACGCGAACCGGGTGAACTCGAGTCCGGCCCAGAGGAACACCAGCGCGAACACGAGGATCGCGAACGAGCCGATCAGGCGGAAGGCCGCAGCGACCTTCGGCGAGAGCACCGGGAAGAGATCGACCTCGAAGTGCGTTCCCTCGCGCACGCCGACCATCGCGCCGATCATGATCATCCAGATGAACAGGAACCGCGCCATCTCCTCGGTCCAGATGTAGTGCGGCAGCGCGTCCCACCAGCGGGAGACGATCTGCATCGTCACCGGGATCAGGATGATCCCGACCGACAGCGCGAGCAGCGCGTTGAGGAGGCGGCCGAAGGCGTCCGACAGCCGGTGCCACATCCTGCGGAAAGGATGGCGGGCGTGCGTCATGGGGCTGGCGGGAAGGCGCGGACGCGGGCGGGCCGCCGTGGCGGCCCGCCCGCGCTGGCAGGGAGGCTACTGGAGGGCGTTGATCTTGGCGTAGATCGCTTCGGCTTCGACTTCCTTCGCGTAGGCGGCCATCACCGGGTCGACCGCCTTCTTCATCGCGGCGCGGTCGGTGAAGTTGACCTTCTTGAGCTTGCCGGCCTTCTCCATCGCGTCGAGCTTCGCCGAGTCCTCGGACGACTCGATCTGGCGGCCGTAGGCGCCGGCTTCCTTGCCCGCCTTGACGATCGCGGCCTGCAGGTCGGCGGGCAGCTTCTTGAACGTCTTGCCGGAGAAGCACAGCGGCCGGATGGTGATCGCGTGCTGGGTGAGGATGAGGTTCGGCCCGACCTCGAAGAACTTCATCTGCTCGACACCCGCGGCCTCGTTCTCGCCGGCCTGGATCACCCCGTTCTGGATCGCGTTGTAGACCTCGTTGTAGGCGATGACCGTGGGCGCCATGCCGGCCGCCGCGAACGTGCGGCTCCAGATCGGCGCGCCCTGCACACGGATCTTCAGGCCCTTCAGCTCGGCCATGTTGGAGGCCGGCTTGTTGGAGAAGATGTTGCGCGTGCCGCCGCCGGCGTAGCCGATCAGCATCACGTCCGCCTTCGCCGCGACCTCGTCGGCGACGGGCTTAAGGAGGTCGGCATCGAGCACCTTGTTCCAGTGGGCGAGGTCGCGGAACAGGAACGGCGCGTCGATGAACGGCGCCGCCTTCGAGAACGTCGACATGTGCGCCGGCGAGACGATCGCATAGTCGACCGCCTTGCCCTGCGCCATGTACTCGAAGTATTGCTTCTCGAGGCCGAGCTCGCTGTTCTTGTGCAGCACGAAGTTGATCGGCTTGCCGTAGTACTTCTTCACCAGTTCCTCGAACTTGACCATCGCCTTGGTGAAGGCGTGGTCGTCGTTGAACTGCGAGGCGCCGTGCAGCGTGATCGTCTGGGCGTTGGCGCCGAATGCGACCACGACGGTGGCCGCCGCGAGCGCGCGCAGTATGGCTTTCATCGATACCTCCTCGGGGTGGTTCCACCCGGGTCGCGCGCCCGGCGTCGATCGCGGGTGCGTTCTGGTCAGGTGGTCAGGCCAAATCAGACCATCCGGGGCTTCCCGGTGTCAACTGCCGCCGCACGGTTGTGCCGGATATCCCGCAGCGGGGTTGCGCGCGCGCACGCGGGGCGGGCCTGCCCCCGGCGGCGCGGTCAGTGCTTGCGCGCGTCGGTGGTGAGCGGGCGCACCGGCGCCTTGACCTCGATCGTCTGCCGCTTGCCGGCGGCGTCCTCGAAGGTCAGCGCGATCGGCACCGTTTCGCCCTCGGCGAGCGGCTTCGTGAGCGCCATCAGCATCACGTGGTAGCCGCCGGGCTTCAACTCCGTCGGCTTGCCGGCCGGCAGATCCAGCTTCGGGATCGCCCGCATCTTCATCACGCCGCCGTCCATCGCCATCTCGTGGATCTCGACGATCTTCGCGACCGGCGAGGCGGCGGCCACGAGCTTCTGGTCGGTCGCCGCCGTGAGCTTCATGAACGCGCCGGTGGCGCGCTGGCCGGCGACGGTGCCGCGCACCCACGGATCGGCGACGCTGACCTGGGCGAAGGCGAGCGCCGGCACGGCGGCGGCGATACAGGCGGCGGCGAGTTGCCGCCACGTCGGGACGAGCGTCATCGGGAGCCTCCTTTTCCAGTCCCATTTTACCCGCCGCCGGGGTGGCCGGCTCTTGAGGCGTGACTGCAGGACATTGCCGCAACCAACTGTAAGAAAACGCGTTCATCCGGCGCAAGACGGCACCGAATCTTGATCCGGGTCAAGGGAACGGGAGATGACAGCGGTGAGGCATTGCTCACCTCAAGTTCTGGGGCCTAACGTTGCGCCGGCCTACAACATCTAGTGGCCGACGCGGGCGCCCGATCCGCGCAGCCGCCCAACCGAAGGGGGAGCCATGCCCGACGACGCCCTCGTTTCCCTGCCGCCCGCGGTTGCGCCGGCCGCGCTGCCCACGACGGTCATCAAGCGCGACGGCAGCACCGCGCCGTTCGACCTCGGTAAGATCGCGCGCGCGATCGGCAAGGCGGCCGCCGCAACCGGCGAGTTCGGGGCGCTCGAGGCGCAACTCATCGCCGAGCGCGTCGGGCGGGAGATCGCCCACCGGTTTGCCGGCCGCATGCCCGACATCGAGGCGATCCAGGACCTGGTCGAGCAGGCGCTGGTCGGCGCCGGGCACTTCACCACCGCGCGCGCCTACATCGTCCACCGCGAGAAGCACAAGCGGCTGCGCGACACGAAGAAGACGCTGATCGACGTCGCGCACGCGGTCGACGAGTACCTCGAGCAGCGCGACTGGCGCGTCAACGCCAACGCCAACCAGGGCTATTCGCTCGGCGGGCTGATCCTCAACGTCTCGGGCAAGGTGGTCGCCAACTACTGGCTCGACCACGTCTACGCGCCGGAGGTCGGCCGCGCGCACCGCGACGGCGACGTGCACATCCACGACCTCGACATGCTCGCCGGCTACTGCGCCGGCTGGTCGCTGCGCCAGTTCCTCTACGAGGGCCTGAACGGCGTGCCGGGCAAGGTCGAGGCCGGGCCGCCGAAGCACATGTCGAGCGCGGTCGGGCAGATCGTCAACTTCCTCGGCACGCTGCAGAACGAGTGGGCGGGCGCGCAGGCGTTCTCGTCGTTCGACACCTACATGGCGCCGTTCGTCCGCAAGGACGCGATGAGCTTCGCGCAGGTGAAGCAGTGCGTCCAGGAGCTGATCTACAACCTCAACGTGCCCTCGCGCTGGGGCACGCAGACGCCCTTCACCAACCTGACGTTCGACTGGACCTGTCCCGAGGACCTGCGCGAGCAGGTGCCGGTGATCGCGGGCCGCGAGCAGCCGTTCACCTACGGCGAGCTGCAGCCCGAGATGGACATGATCAACCGTGCCTACATCGAGGTGATGACCACGGGCGACGCCAAGGGCCGCGTGTTCACGTTCCCGATCCCGACCTACAACATCACGCCGGACTTCGACTGGGACCACCCCAACACCGAGCCGCTGTTCGCGATGACGGCGAAGTACGGGCTGCCGTACTTCCAGAACTTCCTCAACTCCGAGCTCAAGCCCAACATGATCCGGTCGATGTGCTGCCGGCTGCAGCTCGACCTGCGCGAGCTCCTGAAGCGCGGCAACGGGCTGTTCGGCTCGGCGGAGCAGACCGGATCGGTGGGCGTGGTCACCGTCAACTGCGCGCGGCTGGGCTACCTGCACGCGGGCGACGAGGCGGCGCTCCTCGCGCGCCTCGACCGGCTGCTCGAGCTCGCGAAGGAGAGCCTCGAGGTCAAGCGCAAGGTGATCCAGCGGCTGATCGACCAGGGTCTGTTCCCCTACACCAAGCGCTACCTCGGCACGCTGCGCAACCACTTCTCGACGATCGGCATCAACGGCGTGAACGAGATGATCCGCAACTTCACGCACGACGCGGACGACATCTCGACCGCGGCGGGCGAGGCGCTCGCACACCGGCTGCTCGACCACGTGCGCGCGCGCATCGTCGCCTTCCAGGAGGAGACCGGCCACCTCTACAACCTCGAGGCGACGCCGGCGGAGGGCACGACCTACCGCTTCGCCCGCGAGGACCGCAAGCGCTTCCCGGACATCCTGCAGGCCGGCACGCGCGAGACGCCGTACTACACCAACTCGACGCAGCTGCCTGCCGGGTTCACCGACGACCCGTTCGAGGCGCTCGCGCGGCAGGAACCGCTGCAGACCAAATACACCGGCGGCACCGTCCTGCACCTCTACATGAGCGAGCGGATCTCCTCGTCCGACGTGTGCAAGCGCCTGGTGCGGACGGCGCTGTCGCGCTTCCGACTGCCCTACATCACGATCACCCCGACGTTCTCGATCTGCCCCACGCATGGCTATCTCGCCGGGGAGCACGAGTTCTGCCCGCGATGCGACGCCGATCGGGTCGCGGCCAAGCGGACGGCGGGCGCG
>Ga0209594_1001268_pt1 | contig 12788 bp, 12 predicted proteins | sample AshMeaCrysSpring_FD_184126 | JGI IMG/M metagenome (GOLD analysis project Ga0209594, IMG submission 184126) | Groundwater microbial communities from Big Spring, Nevada to study Microbial Dark Matter (Phase II) - Ash Meadows Crystal Spring... | ecosystem: Environmental > Aquatic > Deep subsurface...
GGAGATCCACGAGAGCACGGGGGCGGAGGGCCAGCCCACGTACACGGTGGAGTTCCACGAGCAGCGGCTTGAGCAGGTGGTCGAGCGCGGAAACCGCTTCAAGCGCGTCGACGAGAAGCCGTTCGAGGCGGTCGAGGCGATCTCCGACTTCAACCAGCGCGCCTACGAGCTCTTCGCGCAGCCGCTCGTGCAGTCGATGTCGAACGAGTTCGCCGCACGGCTGCAGCGCGATCTGCACCCGTTGCGCGTGCAGCAGGCGGCGTGGTCGGACCTGAATCCCTTCCTCGCCTGGCTCAAGCCGGCGGCCGCGATGGTGCGGGAGAACCGCCAGGAGCTCGAAGAGGACGCGCCGGCGCGGCGCACCGAGAAGATGACGGCGGAGATCCTCAGCGCCTCGCTCGACTACTACCGGGCGATGCGCGACGCAACCAGCGAGGCGGTCTTCTTCCAGGCCTACGGCAACATCTTCGCCATGTACCTGGCGGATAAGGAGCAGGCGGCGCTGCGGCGGCCGAAGGAGGCCATGGAGCTACCCTTCGTGCAGGCGGCGCTCGCGGCGATAGACAGGGGCGGGTACCCGGAGGCGCTGGCTCGCATCGCGGCGCTCTTGGACGAGGACAACCCGACCATCCCCCTGAGCCGGGTCGAGCTCAAGGCCGAGCTCATGCGCGACTACGCCGACCTCCTGCCCGCCCTGCAGCCCGACGAGATCCGGCGCATCCGCGGCGAGCAGGACATCGTCGTGCGCTACGCACGCGGGCGCGCGATCGAGACCCTGCCGAAGCTGCTCGCCGATCCCGCGGACCGGGCGCGGCTCATGGAGCTCGTGCGTCGGCTGCGCGCCGACGCACGCGTGCTCGGTCACACGCCGACCAAGCACGACGCGACGGTGATGGACATGGTGATGCGCCGGCTGGGAGACGACCCGTCGCCGCCGCGGCTGGAGGCGAAGAAAACGAAGGCGAGGAAAGCATGAACGAGACCGCGCAATACCGCAACGTCATCTTCGACGAGATCCAGATCGGTGAGCAGGTCTCGGTCTCGCGCATGGCGAGCGAGACCGAGATCGAGGCGCTGGCGCTCGTCTCGGGCGACGTCGATCCGTATCACGTCGAGCCCGGCGCGCTGGAGCGCGACCAGGGGCCGGTGGCGGCGCAGGCGGTCGGCGCGGAGGCGATCGTGTCGGGGCTGCTCAATCGCCGCATGCCCGGCCCCGGGACGCGCATCATCGCGCAGAACCTCCGCTTCCGCGGCAAGATCGTCACCGGCGAGACCGTGACCGCAACGGTCAAGGCGCTGAAGAAGAACACGATCGGGCACCAGGTCGAGTTCGAGTGCGCGGTCGTGCAGGGCGGCGTGGAGCTGGTCACGGGTACGGTGACCGTGGAAGCGCCGACGCGGCGCATCGCCTACGATCAGGTGGCGACGCCGGAGCTGATCCTGCGCCACAACGACGGCGTGGTGAAGCTGCTGCGCGCGTGCGAGAAGCTCGAGCCGGTGTCGTGCGCCGTGGTCCACCCCTGCGATCGCGATTCGTTGCTCGGGCCGCTCGAGGCGGGGAACCGCGGGCTCATCGTGCCCGTGCTGGTCGGCCCGGAAGGAAAGATACGCGCGGTGGCGGAGGCGGAGAAGGTCGATCTCGCGCCCTATCGCATCGTGTCCACCGAGCACAGCCATGCGGCCGCGGCGCGAGCGGTGGAGATGGCGCGCGCGGGCGAGGTCGAGTCGCTCATGAAGGGCTCGCTTCACACCGACGAGCTCATGGCGGCGGTGGTGTCCTCGGGGGGCGGGCTGCGGACCTCGCGCCGGGTGAGCCACGTCTTCGTGCTCGACGTGCCCGCGTACCCGCGGCCGCTCTTCATTACCGACGCCGCCATCAACATCTATCCGACTCTGGAGGAGAAGGCCGACATCGTGCAGAACGCAATCGAGCTCGCCCAGGTGCTCGGCATCGAGCTGCCGAAGGTCGCGATCCTCGCCGCAGTCGAAACGGTCAACCCGAAGATGCAGGCGACGCTGGACGCTGCGGCGCTGTGCAAGATGTCTGATCGGGGCCAGATCACCGGCGGCCAGCTCGACGGCCCGCTCGCCTTCGACAATGCCATCAGCATGGATGCAGCGAAGACGAAGAAGATCGTGTCACCGGTTGCGGGGCAGGCGGACATCCTGCTCGTGCCGGACCTCGAGGCGGGGAACATGGTGGCCAAGCAGCTGCAGTACCTCGCCGGCGCCGACAGCGCCGGCATCGTGCTCGGCGCGCGCGTGCCGATCGTGCTCACCAGCCGCGCCGACACCGTGCGCACCCGGCTCGCCTCCGCGGCGGTGATGAAGCTCCTCGCGCACTCGAAGCGCCGGGCGGCGCTGCCGAAGGCCTGACCGGCTGCGCGCGGTTCGCGCCGGGCGCAACGCAAGGAAGCTCAGGCCGCGGGCGACGCTCGACAACCCGCCGCACACTCAGTCCGCAGGTCCCTCGGAAGGCCTCCATGTCCGACGCCATCGTCGTCATCAACGCCGGCAGCTCCTCGATCAAGTTCTCGCTCTTCGTCGAGCGCGACGCCGAGCTCGCGCTCGACCTCCGCGGCCAGATCGAGGGAATCTACACAGCGCCGCACTTCGTCGCCAAAGCGCCTGACGGCGCGACCCGAAGCGAGAAGAAGTGGGCCGAGGGCGAGAAGCTTGGCCACGACGGCGCGCTCGCGCACCTCTTCGCGGTCCTGCGCGAGGAGCTGCACGATGACCGCCTCGTCGGCGTGGGCCATCGCGTGGTCCATGGTGCACTCGAGTTCAGCGCACCCGTGCGGCTCGACGCGAAAGTCCTCGCGGCTTTGGAGAAGTTCATCCCGCTCGCGCCGCTGCACCAGCCGCACAACCTCGCGCCGATCCGCGCGCTGCTCGCGCAGGCGCCCGACGTGCCGCAGGTCGCGTGCTTCGACACCGCGTTCCATCGCACCAATCCGGAGCTTGCGCAACGCTTCGCGCTTCCGGAGGAACTGCACGCTGCAGGCGTGCGGCGCTACGGCTTCCACGGACTCTCCTACGAGTTCATCGCCTCCGTGCTTGCGCACTACGACGAGCGCGCGGCCAAGGGCAGGGCGGTCGTGCTGCACCTGGGCAACGGTTCGAGCATGTGCGCGATGCAATCCGGCCGCAGCGTTGCGAGCACGATGGGCTTCACCGCCGTCGACGGTCTGCCGATGGGGACGCGCTGCGGCGCGCTCGATCCGGGCGTGGTCCTCTACCTGATGGACCAGCGCGGCATGGATGCGCGCGCGATCGAAAAGCTCATCTATAGCCAGAGCGGACTTCTCGGCGTCTCCGGGATCTCCAGCGACATGCGCACGCTGCTCGCCTCCGACGATCCGCGCGCGAAGCTCGCCGTGGACCTCTACTGCTACCGGATCGGCCGCGACCTCGGCTCGCTCGCCGCGGCGCTCGGCGGCCTCGACGCCATCGTCTTCACCGCCGGCATCGGCGAAAACGCCGTGCCGATCCGCGAGCGCGTGCTGCGCGCCGCGAGCTGGCTCGGCGTGGAGCTCGACGAAGCGCAGAACCGCGCCCACGGGCCGCGACTTTCCACCACGGCGAGCCGCGTCTCCGCGTGGGCGATCCCGACCAACGAGGAGCTGATGATCGCGCGCCACACGCGCGCACTGATCGGCCGCCGGTAAGGCCCCGCAAGCTCGTCCCGAGATTCGCGATGCATCCCCCTGACTTCCCCGGCAGGTTCCGCATCTTCGCGCACCGCATCGCTCGGGCCTTGCGGTGCCCATTCCCACCAGGACCATTCGCAGGACCCGTCGGACCCGGAAGGCAGGCAAGACCATGACCGTGGAAGTACCGCGCCCGGTGCTGCTCGGGCGCAGGACCCTCGTCGTCGGCATCGCCAACGAGCACTCGATCGCCTACGGCTGCGCCGCGGCGTTCCGCGAGCTCGGCGCCGATCTCGCCGTCACCTACCTGAACGAGAAGGCGAAGCCGTTCGTGGCGCCGCTCGCCGAGAAGCTCGGCGCGCCGATCCTCATGCCGCTCGACGTCGAGAAGCCCGAGCAGCTCGAGGCGGTGTTCGCGCGCATCGCGGCCGAGTGGGGTGCCCTCGACGTGCTCGTGCACTCGATCGCGTGGGCGCCGAAGGACGACCTGCAGGGCGGTCTGCTCGGCTCCTCGGCCGCGGGGTTCGCGCGCGCCATGGACGTCTCCTGCCACTCCTTCATCCGCATGGCGCGGCTCGCCGCGCCGCTCATGAAGGACGGCGGCACGATGTTCGCGATGAGCTACCACGGCGCGCAGAAGGTGGTGCCGAACTACAACACCATGGGTCCCATCAAGGCGGCGCTCGAGGCATCGTGCCGCTATCTCGCCTACGAGCTCGGCCCGCAGAAGATCCGCGTCCACGCGATCTCGCCCGGGCCGCTCAAGACCCGCGCTGCCTCGGGGCTCAAGGACTTCGACCTGCTGCTGGTGGACGCGATCGACCGCTCGCCGGTGGGCGAGCTCGTCGACATCATGGACGTCGGCTTCACCTGCGCCTACCTCGCCACGCCCTATGCGCGCCGCATCACCGGCAGCACCGTCTATGTCGACGGCGGCGTGAACATCATGGCCTGAAGAAGCTGCGTAAGGAACCCGACGTGTCCGCTCACCGAGCCAGAACGCGCCAACGCGGCGCTGCACATGCTCGCGATAGCTCGAACGACGGCTGCGCTTGGCGCCGTGACCGGCCGCGCCCGGGCGCACGGCGCCGGCACGCCGAATTCGTTCACACCTGCTGAGGCATGTGCGATGGCCAAGCTCTGGGTTTCGAACCTCGCGCCAGACGTGACCGACCAAGACCTGTGCGACTTCCTGGTGAAGTACGGCTTCCCCCAGCCGGGCGAGATCGAGCGCATCGACGGGGCGAGCGATCACCCGGCAGTGACCGTGGCGTTCCACAGCAAGACCACGAGCGAGCTCGCCGAGCTCGCGACGCGCGTCCACGACGTCTACTGGCGCGGGCATGCGCTCGACGTGCAGGTGCTTGATCCCGCCGGCTGATGGGCCTCCTCGACTTCTTCACGCGGCGCAAGCAGCCACTCGAGCCGAGCCTCCTCACGCCGGAGCGCCTCGACGCCGCGATCGAGGCGGTCGTCGATCGCGTCAACGCGCGGCTGCGCCTCGCCAGCGACTACAAGGCCAAGCTCGGCCCGGCGATCGAACAGTTCGTGCGGTGGGCGCGCGAGGAAGTGGCGCGGCTGCCGGCGGCGCATCGCGCGACGCCCGAGGATTGGGTCACCGATGCCGAGCTGCATGCGCTCTTCGCCACTGCCGGCGACCTCGTGAAGCTGGTCTCGCGGACGCCGCAGCTCAAGGCCTTCTTCCGCGAGCACGCGTCGGCTGACCGCGCCTTCGGCCTGCTCGGCATGAGCGTGGAGACGCGCCAGGTCTTCGGCAGCGAGCTGCAGGGCGAGGTGGTGCGGCAGGACGTTGCGCAGCAGACCGTCTCCTTCGGCGACCACCGCATCAACGTCGTCGCCGCGGACGAGCCGGCGCTGCACGCGGCGCTGGTGCTGGCGCTCGGCGAGCAGGTGCTGATCGAGGCGCTCGCCGAGATCGACGTCGCGCAGGTGCGCATGAAGCGCCTGCGCGACGAGCGCAGCCTGCTCGCGTCGCAGCTCCGCGTGCTGCAGAGCCGGCGCGGAGCGGGCGCGCTCTGGTCCGAAGCGCAGCAGCAGGAGTCGGTTGCCGCCGCGAAAGCGGCGCTCGAAGCGCACGACCAGGAGCTGCGTGCGGCGCACGGCGCGGGCGGCGGGCTCGAGCAGCAGCTGGAGGTGTTGACGCGACTGCTCGCCGATCCCCAGCGCGCCATCCGGTTCGAGCTGCGCACCGTGCGCCTCAACCGCATGAACGTCATCGTGCCGGAGGGCAGTACCGAGTCGTCCGCCGAGATCCGCTATGTCTTCGTCTCCGCCGGCGCCGTCAAGCCGCGCTCCGGCGCGATCGCGCTCCTCGAAATCCCGCGGCCCGCGCTGCGCAAAGTCGAGTCGCGCGTCGACGAGGCTGCGCGCTCGCTCGGCTAGCCGCGGCCAAGCGGTGGTTCAGCGACGCGAGCCGCCGTCTGGCGTCGGCGCCCTCGCGGCAGTCTGATCTGAGCTCCAGCGCTCCATTTCGCAGGCGGTTTCGCCCGGCCCCGGGCGAGGGCGGGCGTCCGCGTGCCGACTGTAACGAATGATGTGACAGCGCGTTCGCGTGGCGCGCGGGCTCTTCCCCCGCGCCGCGCGGCGTATGATGATCACGCTTTCAGATTGCGGACAGGTCGGGGACCAGTCCCGCGCGATTCCCACAACACCAGGTCAGCCCCGACGCTCGCGTTTCACGTAAAGGAGAGAGGACTCATGTTGAGGTTCGTTTCGCGCGCGGTCGCGACCCTCGCGCTCGTCGCAGCCACCGGCGCGTTCGCGGATTCGCAGTACCCCACCAAGCCCGTCACCATCATCGTCCCGTTCGCGGCCGGCGGCCCCACCGACACCGTGGCGCGCACCATCGCGGCGGCGATGCAGAAGTCGTTCGGGCAGACGCTCATCATCGAGAACGTCGGCGGCGCGGGCGGCACGCTCGGCGCCGACAAGGTCGCGAAGGCTTCGAACGACGGCTACACGCTGCTCCTGCATCACATCGGCATGTCCACCGCGCCGGCGCTGTACCGCAACCTGCGCTTCAAGCCGACCGAGGACTTCGAGCCGATCGGCGAGGTCGCGGACGTGCCGATGGTGTTCATCGGCCGCGCGGACCTCCAGCCGAACAACTTCAAGGAACTGCTCGCCTACATCAAGAAGAACGGCGACAAGGTCAACTACGGCAACGCCGGCATCGGCTCGGCCTCGCACCTCTGCGGCCTGCTCTTCATGAGCACGATCCAGGTGGAGATGACTACGGTGCCCTACAAGGGCACGGCCCCGGCGATGAACGACATGCTCGGCGGCACGCTCGACGTCATGTGCGACCAGACGACAAACACGACCTCGCAGATCAAGGCCGGCAAGGTCAAGGCCTATGGCGCGACGACGCCGAAGCGCATCGCCTCGCTGCCCAATATCCCGACGCTCGACGAGGAGGGCATCAAGGGCTTCGAAGTATCGGTGTGGCACGCGATCTACGCGCCCAAGGGTACGCCCAAGCCGGTGATCGACAAGCTCGTCGCCTCGCTGCAGGAGGGCCTGAAGGATCCGACGGTGAAGGCCAGGTTCGCGGAGCTCGGCACCGAGCCGGTGGCCCAGGGACGGGCCACGCCCGAGTCGCTGAAGAAGCACCTCAAGTCCGAGATCGATCGCTGGACGCCGATCATCCAGAAAGCGGGGCAATACGCCGACTGACGGCGAGCGCTGCGATCGGCGCAGCGGCGAGGGGGTCGGCTTCTCGTGGCCGCGAAGGCGGCTGCTGCTCGCGCCGGCCGCGCTCGCGATCGCTACCTTCGCACGCCGCGTCGCCGGTGCGGAAACCGCGGCGTGGCGGAGGCTGCAGTCCGGTGGTGCGGCTCTCTTCTTGCGCCACGCGAGCACCGTGCCGGGCGTCGGCGATCCGCCGGGCTTCCGCCTCGACGACTGCGCCACGCAGCGCAACCTCTCCGCCGCCGGCCGCGAGGAAGCCGAGCGGTGGGGCCGGGCGCTGCGCGAGCGTGGGGTGCGGGTCGATGCCGTCCTCTCGTCGGCGTGGTGCCGGTGCCGCGAGACCGCGGCGCTCGCGTTCGGCCGTGCCGAGGTCTGGCCGCCGCTCAACTCGTTCTTCGCCGATGGGCGCACGGAGCCGGAGCAGACCCGGGCGGTCCGCGAGCGCATAAGCGTCTGGCGCGGCGCGGGCACGCTGGCGCTGGTCACGCATCAGGTCAACATCACCGCAGCCACCGGGCTCACCATCCGCTCCGGTGCGGGGGTGGTCGTTCGGCCGGCACCGGCGGGCTTCGAAGTCGTGGGTGAGCTGCCGCCCGCCTGATCGCGCGCTCGGTGCGGCTGCCACCGGTTTCGCTCCGCGAGCGCGCCGCGCTGCCTCACGACATCGCAGGATGACAGCAGCCGCGACGGCAGTGCAAGCCGAGGCAGCAACACGGGTTGCCCAGTCGGCGGCCCCGCCCAATCCGAGAGACCTCGCTTATCCTGGTTGCTCTTCACCGAGCGAGAAAGCCATGAGCACTCCCACGCCCATCAGCCGCTTCCCCGTGCCGTCCCTCGAGGATCTCCCCGAGGATGTCCGTGCGCGTATCCTCGCCGTCCAGGAGAAGTCGGGTTTCGTGCCCAACGTGTTCCTCGCGCTCGCGCATCGCCCCGAAGAGTTCCGCGCGTTCTTCGCGTACCACGACGCGCTCATGGAGCGGCCGGGAAACCTGACCGCTGCGGACCGCGAGATGATCGTCGTCGCGACCTCGGGTGCGAACGACTGCCACTACTGCGTCGTCGCCCACGGCGCGATCCTGCGCATCCGCGCGAAGAACCCGCGCGTCGCCGACCAGGTCGCCGTGAACCACCGCAAGGCAGAGATCACGCCCCGGCAGCGCGCGATGCTCGACTTCGCGATGAAGGTGGCGCTCGCCTCCGGCGAGATCGAGGACGCGGACTTCGTGCCCTTGCGCGCGCACGGCTTTGCCGACGAGGACGTCTGGGACATCGGCGCCATCGCGGCGTTCTTCGCGATGTCGAACCGGTTGGCGAACTTCGCATCGATACCGCCGAACGACGAGTTCTACCTCATGGGCCGCGTGCCCAAGGCCAAGCCCGAGCCGCCGAAATCCTCAGCGTGACGCGCCGGGCAGCAGGGTCGCGAGCACCGCGGCGAGCACGACCAGCAGGAGCGCGGCGATCGCGCCGAGGCCGTTGCGGCGCAAACGTTCGCGTCGCGCCTCCTCGGCCATGCGCTCGGCTTTGAGCAGCTCTCCGACCCGCGCCCAACGTTCGCGGTCGTTCGCGACCCGAGCGGCGTCGCCGGAGGGCCGCGCGGCCGGATGATCCCAGCCCACCACCGTGGGCTGGTCGAGCGCGGTCCCCGTCGTCCCGCGAGTGCCGGTTCGCACTGCCGCGGCAAAGGACGGTGCCGCTGCCGCGCCCGAGACGGATGGCGAGTTGCTCGGTACGGCCGTCCCGCGCGGCCCTGCGTCCCGAGGCGCTGCGGTCGTGCGCTTCTTCTCCGCCGCCTCGCGGCGCGCGGCCTCGATCAGCGCGCGCTCCTTATCCGAGAGATCTCTGGCAGGCAAGATGGGGTTCGGGCGTCGGAAACACGGCGCTGGAGGCGCATCTTGGCGCGGTCACGGCGGTCGCGCGAGGACAGCGGTCACGGATAGGCTCCGGGACCGGGCGACCCGCGGGAAACGCTGCAAAGGCGGCCGAGGCCCCCTCCGCTGACCATGCGTCCGGCACACGCCCCGGCCCGGGCCGCGTCATGCGGGGCTTACTTCGTCACGGCGACGCGAGCTGCGCGCGCCTTTCGCCATGACGCGTCGCACGTTCGAAGGCGTGCGCGAAGCGCAGGACGTCGAGGTCGCGGCAGTACCCGCCGACGATCTGCAGGCCGACGGGCAGGCCGTCTTCCGTGAAGCCGGCGGGCACCGAGATCGCCGGATGGGCGATGACACTGACATAGAGGCAGCTGCCGAGCCAGTCGATGTAGGTTGCCATCCGGCGCCCGTCGATCTGCGTCGGGTACTCGACGTCGAGCGGGAACGGCGCCACCTGGGCCGTTGGGCAGGCGAGGAAGCGGTGCTGCGCGAAGAAGGCGGCGAAGCGCGCGAAGAGGGCGGTGCGCTCGACCTCCGCACGTGCAACGTCCCGCGCCGAGAGGGCGAGACCCGCCTCGATGTTCCACGCGATCGTCGCCTTCAGTTCGGCACGATGCCGCTCCAGCAGCCCCCCGTGCAGTTTCGCGAAGCGATGCGCGCGCAGCACCTGGAACACCTCGGCGGCACCCGAAAAGTCGGGCTCGACATCCTCGACTTCGCAGCCCAGGTCGACGAGCACCGTGCGCTGCGCGTCGAGCACCGCGGTGACCTCCGGCGCGACCGCCAGCCCGCCGAGCGTGCGGCTCCAGGCGACGCGCGTGCCGCGCCAGTCGCCCTCCAGCGGCACGGCGAACACCTCGCCCGGCTCGCCCCATGCATTCGCGACCCGCGCATCGGGGCCCGCCGTGGCGGCGAGGTGCAGCGCCACGTCGGTGACGTTGCGCGCGATCGGTCCGAGCGTGGCGAGCGTGTCCCACGCGTCGAGGGTCGGCCACTGGGGCACACGCCCGGGCGTGGGACGAAAGCCGACGACGTTGCAGAAGCTCGCCGGGTTGCGCAGGCTGGCGGCAAGATCGGAGCCGTCCGCGAGCGGCACCATCCCGCACGCTGCGGCGACCGCGGCCCCGCCGCTCGAGCCGCCGCAGGTGCGCGTCGTGTTCCACGGGTTGCAGGTCGCGCCGAAGACGCGATTGAAGGTCTGCGAGCCGGCACCGAGCTCCGGCGTGTTGGTCTTGCCGATCACGATCGCGCCGGCAGCACGCAGGCGCGCCACGATGAGCGCGTCCTGCGCAGGCACGTAGTCGCGGAAGAGCGTCGAGCCGTAAGTCGTGCGCATGCCGCGCGTCTCGACGAGGTCCTTCACCGCCGTTGGCAGCCCGAAGAGCAGGCCCTCGGCCTTGCCCTTCGCGAGCTGTGCGTCGGCGTGCTTCGCCGCGTCACGTGCGCCCTCGGCGTCGAGCGTCACGACGGCGTTGACATGCGGATTCAGCCTTTCGATCTGCGCGAGATGCGCGTCCATCACCTCCACGCACGAGAGCTCGCGGGCGCGGATGCGACGCGCGAGCTCGACGGCGGAGGTGAAGCAGAGCTCGGAAGCGGACATGAAGCCCTTTCTGGTTGATCTGGGCGGCGGCGAAGGCGCGTGAGGGTGGCGCCTGCGGTCGAGACTATTGATCTTTCCGTATGTGCGTGACGGCCCAGCCCTCACCCCCAACCCCCTCTCCCGCATTGGCGGGAGAGGGGAGCTTCGCGACGAAGTCGGCTGTCAGCCGGTTTCGTAATCTTCAATAGGCCCGGGCGGCGATCGTTGCACCTATTCCCGCGCGAGGAACTGCGCGATGTAGTCGTCGACCGCCGCGCGACCGCGGTATACACCATAGTGGCCCTCGCAGAGGATGTCGGCACGGAGCGCGCGGAGCCGTCGCAGCGACCTCTGGTAGTCGTCTGGCCGCGAGAGTAGGTCGGCGTGCAGCGGCCCGTGAACGTCCTGGGCGAACAGCACGCGCGCCCCTTCGGACTCGAGCAGGTAGGCGACCGAGCCTGGCGAGTGGCCGGGGATGGCTATCGCCTCCAGGCAGCGGCTGCCGAGCGCGATTGTGTCCGCTACTGCGGTGATCTTGCGGTCGACAGGGCAGGGCGGCATCGTGGCGCCGTACCAGCTCGCCGCGGTCACCATGTCGTCGCCCGCTTCGATGTACGCTGCGTCAAGGGCGTGCGCGAGGACGCGGCAGCCGAGCAGGCGCCGCAGCGTCTTCGCCCCGCCCGCGTGGTCGTAGTGGCAGTGTGTGAGCAGCAGCCAGTCGATCGCGCCGGGATCGGTGCCCGTGGATTCGATGTTGGCGAGCAGCAGGTCGGTAGCGCGCCCGCAGCCTGCATCGACGAGCGCAGCCCGGCCGGCGATGTTCACGAGGTAGGCCGCGGCGTCCTGCGGGTCGGTGTAGCCGTAGCCACCCACCTGGAACACCTCGGACGTGATCGCGAGCGAGCGGGCTCCCATCATGACGTCAACATCCTTGGTCCCCATTCGAGAACGGGATCAGCAACCGGTTCGGCTCCCGCGGATCGAGAGGCCGGTCAGTCGAGTGCTCGCTCTAACGGGCCCGGAACCTGCAAGTCTGCCGCCCTTCGCAGCGGGCCACGACGTACCCGCGGCGCCGTCAATCGTCCATCCGGATGATTCGCGCTGACGAGAGCCGCCGCATACTTTCATCAACAACGCCAGCAGGTCGGGTTGCAGTCATGAAGCACAACGAGTTCAATCTCGATATGGGTACTCGCCAGCGCAACGACAGCCGCGTCTGCCGCAACGCCGAACGCTGCGAGCGGCGCGAGGACCGAGTAGACGGATTCGCCGATCCCCGGTGGAGCGACGCGCTGTTGCGCTGGTGCTCGCTCTGCAAGAGGCTCGTCGTCACCGGGCGCGGCTGACGGTTCCACCGCCCTCCCTCGGGCCGCGCTAGATCAGCACGACGTCGTACTGCTCCTGCGTGTAGCTCGACTCGACCTGCATCGAGATCGGCCGGCCGATGAAATCGCCGAGGGAAGCGAGCGACTGCGACTCCTCCTCGAGGAACAGGTCGATCACGCTCTGCGCGCCCAGGATGCGGAACTCCCGCGCGTCGCCGAACTGCCTCGCCTCGCGCAGGATCTCGCGCAGGATCTCGTAGCACACGGTACGCGCGGTCTTCACCTCGCCGCGGCCCTGGCAGACCCCGCACGGCTCGCATAGCACGTGCGCCAGGCTCTCGCGGGTACGCTTGCGCGTCATCTCGACGAGTCCGAGCTGGGTGAAGCCGGACACCGTCATCTTCGTGCGGTCGCGGGCGAGCGCCTTGTTGAGCTCGGCGAGCACTGCGCCGCGATGCGCCTCGTTCTCCATGTCGATGAAGTCGACGATGACGATGCCGCCGAGGTTGCGTAACCGCAGCTGCCTCGCGACGGCGTGCGCCGCTTCGAGGTTGGTTTTGAAGATGGTGTCGTCGAAGTTGCGCACGCCGACGAATCCGCCGGTGTTCACGTCGATGGTCGTCATCGCCTCGGTCTGGTCGATGAT
>Ga0209594_1001270_pt1 | contig 12785 bp, 9 predicted proteins | sample AshMeaCrysSpring_FD_184126 | JGI IMG/M metagenome (GOLD analysis project Ga0209594, IMG submission 184126) | Groundwater microbial communities from Big Spring, Nevada to study Microbial Dark Matter (Phase II) - Ash Meadows Crystal Spring... | ecosystem: Environmental > Aquatic > Deep subsurface >...
TCGGCCTCGCGCGAGAGCAGGCTCTCCGGGATGAACAGCGGGAAGTACGCGTTGACGTGTCCCGTGGCCTTGAACCGCTGATCGAGTTCCTGCTGGATCAGTTCCCAGATCGCGTAGCCGTACGGGCGGATGACCATGCACCCCTTCACGGGCGAATAGTCCGCGAGCTCCGCGCGCCTGACGACGTCCAGGTACCAGGCCGAGAAGTCCTGCGACTGCGGCGTGATCTCCGTGACGAGGGCGTCTCTCTTCTCCGCCTGCTCAGCCATTCGCGTTCCGTCCCTTCGTGTCCACCACGTGCCGTCGCCAGCGCGCGTCGTCGCGCGCGGGGAAATCGAGTCGATAGTGCCCGCCACGGCTCTCCTCGCGGCGCCGCGCCGCGCGCGCCATCAGCGCGGCCACGGTGAGCAGCGAGCGCCGGACGCGATCGGGCTCACTCGGGGGCCCCGCCGTGCCCCCGAGATCCGCGGCGGCCGCGCCCTGCGCCGCGTCGAGGCGGCGCACGGCGTCGTCGAGTCCGTCGCGGTCGCGCAGCAGCCCGATGTGCCGCCAGGCGACGTCGCGGATCCAGTCGGCGGTCACCTCGGAGGCCAGGCCGCCGACCTCGTGCGGCGTGGCGTGCACCTCGGCGGCTCCGGACGGGCCCGCCCACGACGCGCCGCCCGAGGTGGCCCACTCCCGCATCGCGACGCCCCCGCGACGCCCGAACACCAGGCCCTCGAGCAGCGAGTTGCTGGCGAGTCGGTTGGCACCGTGCACGCCGGTGCAGGCCACCTCGCCGGCCGCGAAGAGCCCCGCCACCGACGTGCGGGCGGCCAGATCGGTTTGTACACCACCCATCAGGTAGTGGGCGGCGGGGCTCACCGGGATCCGGTCGCGCGCGAGATCCAAGCCGACCTCGCGGCACGCGGCCGCGATGGCGGGAAAGCGCGCGTGCACGGCGTCGGCCGGCAGGTGCGCCAGCGTCAGGTAGATCCGGCCGCTCGTGCGCGCGGCTTCCCGCACGATCCCGCGCGCCACGCGATCGCGCGGCGCCAGGTCCCCCGCCGCGTCGTACCGCGTCATGAACGGCTCTCCGTCCTCGTTGACGAGCCGCGCCCCCTCGCCGCGCAGCGCCTCCGAGAGCAGGAACCGCGGCGCACCCTCGACCGAGAGGGCCGTCGGGTGGAACTGCACGAACTCCAGGTCCGTCACCTGCGCCCCGGCGTGCCACGCAATCGCGATCCCGTCCCCGGTGGCCACGGCCGGGTTCGTCGTCTCGCGGAAGACCTGCCCGGCCCCGCCAGTGGCGAGCAGCACGGCCCTGGCCTCCACGGTCCGGTACACCCCGGCGGCGTCGGCGAACCGGACGCCGACGCAACGGCCGTCGCGCACTCGCACCGCATCGACCCCGGCGTGCTCAACGACGGTCGGGCGAACGGTCTGCGTCACCGCGGCCCAGAGGGCCCGCGCGATCTCGCGGCCCGTGGCGTCCCGGACGTGGAGCACGCGCCGCACCGAGTGCGCGGCCTCGCGGCCGAGCGCAAACCGGCCGTCGGCCGTGCGGTCGAACCGCGTTCCCCAGCCGACGAGGTCCTCAATGGCGGCCGGACCCTCCTCGACGAGCGCAGCCACCGCCGCTTCGTCGCACAGGCCGTCCCCCGCCGCCAGCGTGTCGCGCAGGTGCAGGTCGATCGAGTCGTCGGCGCCAACGGCGGCCGCGATGCCGCCCTGGGCCCACCCCGTGTTCCCCTCGGAGCTCTCGCTCTTGGTGAGCAAGGCGATGGACCCCGCGCCACCGAGCGCGAGGACCGCGCGCAGGCCGGCAATGCCGCTGCCGACCACCACGAAATCCACGCGCCAGTCCGGCTCGCGCTCACCTGCTCCCATCGGCGTACCTCGGCCGCCGACGGGCTCTCAACCGCGCGGCGATCCTGCTATCCTACCACCGCGACTCGGCCCGAAGTGACGCCGCGGTCTGCCGGCCCCGCTCGCACGAGCCCGGTCGAACGGCCGAGCGCCGGGTGAGAACGACCCGAGGAGGGCGTGGCGGGTGGAGAGCGCACGGATCCCGGTCGGCCGCACGGAGGCGCCGGACTACCTCGTCGAGGTGAGGCCCGGGCTCCTGGGTGATCTCGGCGATGCCCTTGCGCGCCACGGCATCCGTTCCCGCGTCATCGTCTGCTCCACGCCCACGGTCTGGCGGGTCGTGGCGCCCCAGCTCCCGCCGCCTCTCCGCATCAGCGACCCGATCCTGCTGCCCGACGGTGAACGCTACAAGGGGCTCTCTGCCGTCAGCAGGACCTACGACGCGCTCGTGCGGGCGGGAGCCGACCGCGGCACCACTGTCGTGGCAATCGGCGGCGGCGTGCTCGGCGACACGGCCGGCTTCGCGGCGGCGACCTTCCTGCGGGGGCTCCCGCTCGTCCACGTCCCGACGACGCTGCTGGCACAGGTCGACAGCGCTATCGGCGGCAAGGTCGGGGTGAACCACGCGCTCGGCAAGAACCTGATCGGTGCGTTCCACCCGCCCAGGGCCGTACTTGTCGATCCGGACGTGCTCGCCACGCTGCCGCGGCGCGAGTTCCGGGCCGGTCTGTACGAAGTGGTGAAGTATGCGGTCATCGCGAGCCGTCCGCTCTTCGACCTCCTGGCGGGACGGCTGCGCGAGGTCTTCGCCCGCACGCCAGACGTCCTCGTACCCGTCATCGCGGAGTGTTGCGGCATCAAGGCACGCGTGGTCACGGCCGACGAGCGCGAGACCGGTCTCCGCCGGATTCTCAACTTCGGGCACACGATCGGACACGCCATCGAGGCGGTGACCAGGTACCGACGGTTCAGGCACGGGGAGGCGGTGGCGCTCGGCATGGTCGCCGCCGCCCATCTCGCGGCACGGCGCGGGAGGCTGGCTGCGACCGACCGCGACGCGCTCGCCTCCCTCGTCACGGCCATGGGACCGCTTCCGCCGGCGGCCGACCTCAACGGCGGCGATCTCCTCGACGCCATCCGGCGCGACAAGAAGGTCGTGGACGGGCAGTTGCACTTCGTGCTGCCCGACGCCCTCGGCGTCGTGAACGTCGTCACCGATGTCACGGAAGGCGAGCTGGCACGCGCACTCGCCGACATCGGCGTGCGGACATCGCGCTGACCTGCTGATCCGACGATCAGTCCAGCTTGTGTTCCCTGAGCTTCGCGGCGAGGAACCGTGGCGGCAGCTCGAGGATCGCACCCGCCCGGGCGCGGTCGCCGGCAGAGGCCGCCAGCGCTTCCGCCAGCTTGCGCCGTTCCACCTCGGCGAGCACCCGGCGGGTCGCCGCGGCGAAGCTGCCGGAGAGATCGATCGCGTCCCACGGATCAGTGGGTGCGGTGACGGGGCCCCCGGCCCCGATGGCCGGCAACGTGGCGGTCAGCTGCAACTGCGTCGCGTGAATGGTGTCACCCTCGGCGAGAATCACGGCTCGCTCGAGGCAGTTCTGCAGCTCCCGCACGTTGCCGGGCCAGGGGTACGCCTGGAGCGCCTCGAGCGCCCCGGGCGACAGCGAGAGGCGCCGCTTCTTCTGGTCGCGGCAGAAGCGCTCCAGGAAGTGCTGCGCGAGGACCGGGATGTCGCTCGCACGCTCCCGCAACGGCGGCACCTCGATCGGGAACACGGACAGCCGGAAATAGAGGTCCTCGCGGAAGCGTCGCGCCGCCACCGCTCCCCGCAGGTTGGCGTTGGTGGCCGCAACGATCCGGACATCGACGCGGACGGGGAGGTTGCCGCCCACGCGCTCGAACTGCTTGTGCTCGATGGCGCGCAGGACCTTGGCCTGCAGCGGAAGCGGCAGGTCGCCGATCTCGTCGAGGAACAGGGTCCCGTGGTGTGCCACCTCGAACTTCCCGGGCTTGCGTCCGACAGCCCCGGTGAAGGCCCCGCGCTCGTGCCCGAACAGCTCGGTTTCGAGCAGCGTCTCTGGGATGGCCGCGCAGTTGATGGCCACAAACGGCCCCTGGGCCCGCGCAGACCAGGCATGGACGGCACGCGCCACGAGCTCCTTGCCGGTCCCGCTCTCCCCCTCGATCAGCACGGTCGTCTCGGCGCCCGCCGCACGCTGCACCGTCTGCATCACCTCACGCAGGGCTGGGTGCTCCCCCACGACGTCCGGGGCACCCCGCCGGTGGGCCAGCTCCTCGCGCAGTAGCAGGTTCTCGGCCGCGAGACGACGCTGCTCGAGCGCCCGGTCCACGCGCATGAGCAGGTGCTCGGGATCCACCGGCTTGGCGAGGAAGTCGAGCGCGCCTTCGCGCATCGCCCGCACCGCGTCCTCGATGCCGCCAAACGCGGTCATCACGATCACGGCGAGGTCGGGGTCGGCCTCCTTGGCGGCGCGAAGCACGCCGAAGCCGTCGCCGATGGGCAGCCGCAGGTCCGAGATCACGACCGCGGGCCGCTGGCTGGTGATCACGGCTTCGGCCTCGGCCTGGTCGCCAGCTTCGAGCACGTGGTGCCCCGCGTGCTCGAGGGCGAGCCGCAGCATGCGACGCAGCGACTCCTTGTCCTCGACAATCAGGACGTCGGCCGACAACCTCGCGCGCGCCTGCACGGCGCCCCAGCGCGGGGCGTCGGCCGGCCGCGCGCTACTCACCGGAGCCATCCGGGCGGGACCCCGGCGCGACGCGCCTCTTCCTCGATGCTCGCAACCAGACGGGTGTTGGTCTCGATGTCCTTGTTGACGCGATCCAGCTCGGCGAGCGCCTCCTGGCGCTGTCGCGCCACCTCCGACCGCTGGTGGGGATCGTCGCGCGCCACGAAGTCCGTGGTGAGTCCGTTGATGCGACTCTGGAGGGCGTCGCGGAAGAGCGTGCTCCGCTGCAGTTGCTCGCGCGCGTCGGTGATCCGCTTGCGCCAGGCCGCTTCCTGCGCCTTGGGGTCGTCGGGCAGCGCCACAGCGTCGCCAGCGCCAGCCGTTGTTCCAGACACCCCGGCCCCCGCTCCCGGGACCTGGCCGGCAGGGGCTTCGCCCGACGCACCAGCCGTGGCCTGATCACCGGTCGTGGGCGGCGGAGCGGGGCGCGGCGGGGGCGCGGGAACGGGCCGAACGTCGGCGTTGGTGTAGACCTTCGAGGGCGTCGCCACGGTCTTGCGGCGCTCGGCTTCCTTGCGGGCCACCTCTGCCAGCGAGGCCTCCTGGGCGAGTGCCGTGCCGGCAAGCCCGGCCACCCCGATCCACAGCACCAGCACGCGTCTCATCAACATGGCGTTGCGTCCCTTCATGTGGGTCAGTTGCCCTCTCGCCACGCGAGCCGGCGAAGCGGTGCGGGAGCCGGATCGACCCGCCCGAGCGTGGCCGACACACCCCGGAGCAATCCGGAGCTGCCGCGCGCCTCGGCCCGAATCCGGATCACGCCGTTCGAGTCCCGCTCCCCCATCCCATCTCCATCCGTCCCATCGTCGGCCACCCAGGCGAAAAGGTGGAGGCCGGACCCTGCGGCGTGTCCGGCCAGCAGTGCGTCAATCGGACCCACGGCATAGAGGCGCCACTGGGGATTCCCCGCACCCCAGGGCTCGGTGGTCGATGACCACAGCTGCAACCGCGCGGTTTCCGACGCCAGATCCACGGGCGTTCCATCCGGCCACGACGCCGGGGTAGTGTCGTGGAACCCGGACGGGCTCGCGCCAGACAAGACCTGGTCCCAGTCGGGGGCCTGCCGCAACTCCGACACGACGATTTCTGCCAGGGCACGCGCCGCCGCCGCCGCCGCCTCGGCTTCCCGGTGACGCAGCGCGACGAGCGCCTCACCACTCGTCAACACGACGAGCGCACCGGCGAGCAAACCGGTCGTGGACAAGGCAAGCAAGACGAGGACCAGAGCCGATCCGGCTTCGCCGCGTGTCCATTCCCACCTGGACCTCCCAGGTCCCCCATCCCGCCGACACTCCTGTGGTCGTATCCCCGTCATCGTCTGTTACCAGACCGCGAGGTTCGGCGGCGAGATCTGCAGCGTGAGCACCTCGTCGGGGACCGTGCGCCACACGTCGCGGACCCGCCCGGGCCGGGCGAAGAGAATCGGACTGAGCCCCCGGAGGCTGGCACTGCCGGCTTGCAGTCGCAGCGTGAGCCGCAAGGCGCGCACGCGCAGCACGTCGGCATCGAAGCGGTGCGCGCCCGCGCCGCAGGCTGGGCCGTCCCGGAGTTCCTCCATGGACAATCGGCACAGGGATCCCCAATCAGCCGACAGGGTGGGCAGCCGGAGCGTTCCGTCCGCCTCCACGAGGCACGTGGCGGTCCCCGGAGGGGGCCGGGGACGTGCCGGGGGTGCGGGGTCCGCCAGGTACTCCACGCCGAACTCCACGACCTCGTCGAGGAGGGGTTGCCCGACCCCGCCGGGCCCCCAGAGACGGAGCTGCGAGGTGGCGGGGTCGAGTCCGATCGCCGTGACGTCGAGCGCCACGACAGCTGCGGCGAGGGCCGGCCCGTAGAGCGCGGAGAGGGGGCGATCGGGCTGAACGGCGGTCGCCGAGACGCTGGCAGCGACGAAGACGTCGTGAGTGCCGCCCGCGTCGAAGACGAGCAGCACCTGCCCGGCCGCCAGCCGGCACGCCGGCGCCGCGGGAGGACACCCGGGGCCGTTGGCGAGCACGAGTGCGCCGCTCGTGCTCGCCAATGGCTCGGCCAACGGGACGTAAGTGCCCCCAGGCGGGACCCTGTAGAACGTCAGGCGGTCGGCCGATGCCGACAGCGGTGGCTCGGAACCCGGCATCCCGCGCCGATGCGGAAACACCACCGGCACGCGGCGCGCGAGTGACCCTGCCCCGGCCCCGGCCTCGGGCCCCGCGCCGAGGTCCAGCAGTCGGTCGCGCAGGGCGGCAACCCCGCTCCGCAGCCGTTGCTGCAGTTCCGCGCGCTCGGGCTGGAGCCGTGATGCCTCACCTGCCACCTGCAGCGCGCCGGCCACGAGTCCGGCACAGGTGACGGTGATGCCGGTCGCCACCAGGAGTTCAGCCAGCGTCATGACCGGGTCCTCGTGACGGCGGACACGAGCCAGCAGTCGCCCGGCCTCCGCTCGGCGCCGGAACGTGCCCCACGGCGCTCCGCCACCATGGTCGCAGCCATCACCTTCAGCACGAGCGTCTCGCCCGGGTCCCCCGGCAGCGGCGTGACCGCCCATCGACGCACGTACCGCGCGGCGGGAGGCGGGTCCGGCCCAGCCCCGAGGTGTCGGCCGCGCCCGTCCAGGAAGTCCACATATCCGGAAACGTTGCGCCACAGCGTGTCGGGCGGCGAGCCTCGCAGCCCGTAACCCGCACTCGTCGGCGGCACCACCGACAGATCGGTGCTGGTGTCGGACAACGCGATGACCACGCCCTCCTCCGACACGCGGTACGCCCAGGTGAGCGCGTGCAGTTCCTGAAGCCTGGAGGCGGCCAGCGTCGTCGTGAGGGACTGGTCGCGCGCGAGGATGGCCGCCATGCCCGCCAGGGCGAACAGCGGCGCCAGTGACGAGGCCACGACGGCCAGCAGCGCCAGTGCGACGAGAGCCTCAACCAGCGCCGCGCCTCGACACCGGCTGGTGTCGCGACGAATGAACCGTTGCGCGCATCGCGTCACGCCCCGTTCGTCAGCAACACGGGGGCCAAGGCGCGCCGCGGGGCAGCGGTGGGCGTTTTCGGCGTGTTTTCGGGCGATGGCCGCCGGGGGCGGACACAGGCAGTGCGGAAGCTGCAACGGGGTTGGGCGTGAGCCGCCTGCGCCGGGAGGGGATCGGGCGGCTGCCGGCAGTGCCCCGGGGATGATGCGGGGCGGCCGTTGGCTGGTAGCCGGCAGCTGCCCTGGTCAGTTCGGCACGGCTCCCGGAACCGCCGCACCCGCGCCGGCTGCAACCTGGCGCTCGAGCCGATCGAGGCGGTCCCGCACCCGCTGCGATTCGCCGCCCTCCGGCATCAACTCGAGGTACTCGCGGTATGCGGCACGCGCCTGCGCGAGGTCGCCCGCCTGCTCGCTCAGCGTGGCCACCCCGAGCCGGAAGCTCGGCTCGAGGGGGGCCAGTTCCGTGCCGGCCCGGTATTGCGCGAGGGCGCCGTCGCGATCGCCGGTCTTCTCGAGGGCCTGCGCGAGGTTGAAGACAGTGGGATAGTGGTCGGGGCGCTCCGCGAGCGCCCGGCGGTAGCCCGCCACCGCCTCGTCCCAACGCGACAGGCTCGCCTGGGCGCGCGCGAGGTTGAAGTGGAAGTCCCAGCGGGACGGGGCGAGCGCCACCGCCTGCGCCAGTGGCGCCACCGCCTCCTCCGCACGGCCGAGCCGCATGAGCGTCTGGCCGACGTGGTTCGCCGCGAGGGCGTCCTCGGGATTGCGCGCGACAGCCGCGCGGAACTCCGCGAGGGCCTCCTCGAAGCGCCCGGCATCGAACGCCAGCTGTCCTCTGGCGATCTCCGTCATGAAGGCCCGCTCGGTGGCCAACGCTTGCGTGGCTGCCCCGTCTCCGTCGGAGGGCGCCTCACCGGGCGCGGCCGGCCCGGGCGCCAGGGGGCCGAGGGTTTCGCTCACCGGTGGCACAACCTCCCCGCGAGTGCCGCGCAGCGTAGGTACGGCAACGAGCGCGAGCACGAGGCCAGCCGCCACGCCCATCGCGGCCAGCCAGGCGATCCGGCCGGGTGACCGGCCAGCGTCCGGGCGGGGCGCGCCCGGGGCGGCGGAGGCGAGCGCCTCGCCGCACCGCGGACACTCCGGGCGCCGCCCGTCGTGGCGCATGCCGCACATCGGGCAGGTGGGCCTGGTCATCACCGCAGCTCCCGCCAGGACAGGATGCGCACCCCAACCTGCCCGACACCGTTGTTGAAGTCCTCGGGGTTGCCGAACACCTCGAGGTTCGGGCCGGCCGGGCCGGAGGTGCCGAAGTAGAGGTGCTGGTCGACGATGAAGGGCGCCGTGGCGCGCCCGCTCACCTTCGTGATCTCGGGTGTGTCCTTCTTGGCGTCCATCGTCCCGCTGCCGTCGGTGTCGTAGGCCGGTCCGCCCTTGTACCCGAAGGCGTAGAGCTGCGCCTGCACCGCGTTGTCCGCACACGGCGTGGCGGTGTTCTCGAGCGTCGTGGTGAAGAACACGATGTCGCCGGCGACCGACGGGGCCGACGAGGGGCGCTCCATGGTGTAGGTCGTGCTCTTCCCGCTCCCGCCGGGCCAGGCCAGGGTCTTGGTGAAGGTGACCGTGGCCGTCGGGTTCTCATCGCGGAGGAACACCAGTCTGTAGCCCTTCGAATCGTCGCCGCCGACGCCCGCCACCCGCGGCAGCAGGTCGCTGCCCGTCGAGAAGAAGATGTACTGCTCCGCCGTGCCCACCATCAGGAGCGCCGAGGAGTTGTAGATCGGCTGTCCCAGCGAGGTGAGCGCCGAGGAGGTGATCTTGCCGGTGTCGTCGAACGTGAAACGCCAGTAGCGCCCGTCGAGGTCACCGAGGTAGGCCCTCGTCACCGTGGGGGTCCCCGGCGCGCCGGCGGCGGTGGGGTCGGCCTGCAACGCGTTCTTCCACGAAGGACTCGAGAGGTCGTTCACGTCGAGGCACCCGGTTCCGGCGCACTCGTCGGGATTGCCCACCACCCGGCCGGTCTCCAGATCGACGAGGTAGAAGCTGCGGCCGGCACGGACCGGGGGCGAGTCGCCCGCCCGATGCGGCAGCGTGCCTTCGAGGTCGGGGAAGTAGCCCGAGCCGACGATCATCACGTTCTTCGTTCGGTCGGCATCGAGCGGGCCCACGGCAGGGTCCGACCACGTGAAGCCGACCGACTTGGCCACCGCCGAGGCGCCCAGTCTTACGTCGCCGTAGAGCCGGACGCGTCCACCCGGCGTCGCATCCGACACAGCGAGCGGCAGCGACGTGCCGCTCGAGGTGAGGTTCGTGTCGAAGCTGGCGTAGTTGGGGAATGCCCACAGGAACTTCACTCGGCTGTCGTCGCGGAAGGTGCCGAGCACCGCCTCGTGGTCGTCGCTGTCGGGCGCGGGTCCGCCCATGCCGGCCAGGGTCACGTCGAACGCCTGGTAGTGGGTGCCGCCGGCGCCCTGACCGATGATCAGCACCGTGGTCCACGTCCCGTCGAGCTTCACCTCCGCGATCTTCGGCGAGCTGTCCACGAAGTACTCGAACTGGTGCACCGGCTGGCCGTCGCGCAGGGTCTTGAGCTTCGGCAGCAGGTTGAAGGGGATGAACGCCCACACCTCGTAGCCCGTCCGCGCGTCGACGCCGTGGATCATCCCGTCGTTGGCGCCGAACCACAGGATGGCCCGCCGGTTCTTCAGTCTGTGTGCGTACGAACCGTCAGAGTCCACCCAGCCGTAGTCGGTGTCGGGCGGCGGGTCGAGCGAGGGCGGGTCCATCAGCGCCGGCGTGGAGCCGATGACCGCGCCGAGCGGGAGCTTGCGGACGAAGGTGATGAGCTGGGCCGGGTCGGCTCCGCCGAGGTGCGGCCGCAACAGCTCCGCCTGGTCCAGCGTGAAGGCCACCGCGCCCGTGCCGGGCACGTACGTGTAGATGTTCCGCGCGTCCGGGTCGGCCGGCGTGCGGGCCATGCCGGCGGTCTCGGGCCGGCCGTCGAGCGCAGGCCAGAGCCGCGTGCCGTCCTTCACGAACTTGTATCCGGTGACCCGCGCGCTGTCGGCCACCGGCTTGAACGTGCGGAAGGCGCGGATCCGCCCCTCGAAGCCCGGCCCGCCGTCGTACCCGGCGTCGGGCCCACCGAGGCTGAAGCCAGCGGTGATGATCATGTTGCTGCGCTGCGGGATCGGGGCGCCGGCGGCCGAGGTGAGGTCGGTGAGCGGCAGCAACGCGCCCTCCGCGTCGCGCGCGCCCTTCAAGTTCACCGTGCCGACGATCGGACTCACCGGGACGTGCTCGGTGGCTCGGCTGCGGTTGAACTCCGGGGTGGTGCCGTAGGCCGCCTGCACGGCGAGGTTCACCGCGCGGGTGACGTCGGCCGCCGACATCGCGTCGAAGTAGCGCCCGCCGCTCTCGGCCGCGATCGTCTGCAGTTCCGTCAGGTCGCTCGACGCCGGCCTGATGCCGACCACGTAGATCGGCAGGCGGCGCGCGGCGCCCGCGATGGCCAGCGACGCAAACGCCTTCGCCGTGTCCGTGGCCGTGCCGAGCGCCTCGTAGGCCGCATCGCCGCTGTTCCCGCCCGAGGTGAGCAGCACGACCACCGTGTTGCGGCACGCCTGGCACGTGGTGTCGGCCAGCACCGCAGCCTGCGCGCGGTTGAGCGCGTCGAGCAGCGCGAGGCGGATCGGCCGGTCGTCGAAGTCCAGCTGGTCTCGGCCCGCCGGAATGAGATAGGCGTTGGTCGGCGTCGGCGTCGCGAGGCGCGTCGCCACGTACTGGCTGCGTCGCTGCGTGGCGTCGGCGGGGTCGGCGATGATCGTGCCGGCGGGCGCCGTGCCGGTGTTGGCGTAGTTGGCCCCGGTGACCGTCGGCGTCCAGATGCCGAACGTCGTCGTCGCGCCCGGGCACGCCGTCGCGTCGCCGAGGGCCGCGAGCGCGGCATCCGCCAGGATGTCCACCGGCTTGTCGCACGCGGCGGGCCAGGCCGGGCTGCTCTGCCGCAGCCGGATGAGCCCCCAGCGCGGCACACGGCCGCCGGCTTCCTCGATCACCGAGCCGCCGTTCTCGACGACGGCTGCCAGCAGCCCCTCCCGGGCGACCTCGATGCGCGTGCTCGCCCAGAACCGCGGGTACCCCGCGGAGGTGCTCGGCACGGCCTCGATCGTCTGGGCCTCGAACTTCGACCCCGCGATGTGCGCGACGTCGAACCCCTTGTAGATTCGCCGGTACGTGCTCGCGGTATCCACACCGAGGTAGGCGGCCACGGGATCGCCTGCCGCCGTGTAGGTGCGCGGATCGTAGTAGTTCCCCTCGCCGTCCTCGAGCATGCCGAGCGAGGTGTCCACGACCACGATCACGTTGGGCGGGATCCGCTTGGCGAAGAGCAGCGGATCGAGTTGCGCGCGGGCCGGTGCAGGCACCGCGCACCAGGCCGCGAGCGCCAGCAACGCCAACGCCCGGCTTGGGCAACGACGCGTCGGAGGATGGGTGAACGTCACGATCGGCTCCCAGGACACGGTGCGGTCGTCGGGCGCGTCACAGCCCGCCGCTCGCCAGGCTCATCTTCATTTCCGTCAGCGCGCGGCCGGGGTTCTGCACGGCCGCCTTGCGCGCGCGCTGGTTCAGCTCTTCCTGCCCCCGCTGCGCGACGAAGCCGCGCTCCATTTCCGTGGTGTCGGTTCGGGCCACGGTCACCTCGAGCACCTTCCGGCTGCCCGCACGGCCGTAGGCCTCCACGCGCAGCGAGAGCACGCCGTTGGCGTCGCGCGAGGGGTCGCCGTCGGTCTCCGACGGGTCGTCGGCCACGTAGACCATCACGTACACGTCGCTCGTGAGATCGCCGCCGGGCAGCAGGTTGGCGCCCCGGCCGCGGGCGTACCACTGCCACTGCGGGTCGTTGGCGCCCCAGAGGTCGAGGTCGTCGGTCTGCCGCTGGAGGTGCGCGCGCGCGGCGTCGAGGTCGAGCCGCGTCCCGTCGGGGAGCGTGGTCGTCGCCGCCTCGTCGAAGAACCCCGACCGCTCCGTGCCCGACAGCACGCGGTTCCAGTCGGCCTCGAGGAGCAGGTCCTGCATCGCCGTCTCGACGCCCGCGTCGGCGGCGTACAGGGTCTCCTGCGCGTCACGGTAGTTCGAGGTGATCATCGTCTCGGTGTTGGTCAGCAGCACCAGGGCCATGCCGAGGCCGGTGAGCAGCACCGTGGCCATGAGCGCGATGATCAGCGCGAGCCCGCGCTCGTC
>Ga0209594_1001276_pt1 | contig 12750 bp, 11 predicted proteins | sample AshMeaCrysSpring_FD_184126 | JGI IMG/M metagenome (GOLD analysis project Ga0209594, IMG submission 184126) | Groundwater microbial communities from Big Spring, Nevada to study Microbial Dark Matter (Phase II) - Ash Meadows Crystal Spring... | ecosystem: Environmental > Aquatic > Deep subsurface...
CCGGCCGTCCTGCGAATGGTCAGGCAGGCGGCCGACGCCGCCCACGCCGCCGGCATCTGGATCGGCATGTGTGGTGAGTTGGCCGGCAACCCGCTGGCCACGCCGGTATTGATCGGCCTGGGCCTGGACGAGCTAAGTATGAGCGCGCCATCGATACCGGCGATCAAGGATGCCGTTCGCAGCCTCAGTACGGCCGAAGCCAGGCGCCTGGCCCTTGACGTTCTGGCCCTTGAATCGGCCGAGGCGGTCGTGGCCCATCTTCAGCGATAATCAATCCGCCTGGTCTGCACTCATTTATAGTCAGACCCAACCCGGCCGTTCACCCAGGAGGACCGGCCGGGTTTTGTCTCTGCCGGTAGAAGATCCACGTCAAATTGGGTGACTTTTGTCACTTATAATCAGCCTATTTGTGAGCGATAATATAATGCAATCGAGTAGGGTGCGGTCCCTCCATGTGGGCCCAGAAGCTGTGCTCCAGAAGCTGTGCTCCAGAAGCTGGGCTCCAGAAGCTGGGGGCTACCACACATTGTAGTTTCCCAATTTAGACCGGGAAAAGAAGGTGAGCCATGAACATGGAGAAATTGAAGCGTTCCTGTGGCGTCATCGGCCTCGCCTTGTTGGTCCTGGGCATGATCCTGGGCATGACCGGCGAGTCGTCGATGTATGTGGTTTTAATGTTGTTGGGCGTGATCCTGATAACGTTTTCGTTATACACGAGCACCTATCAATTGACGGGTAAGGGTAACGGAATGGATGAAGAATCCTTCCGGCGATGAATTGAAAGAAACAGGCCGGAGCGATTGCCCCGGTCTGTTTTGCTGAAAAATCTGCAGGTTATAGAACATGATGCCCGGCTGGTCCGGGCATCATGTTGTTTGCAGGGGACTACCACGTTTTGCGCCTGGATTGGCAGCGCACGCAAGTCGTGGCATAGGGGAGAATCTCCAAGCGCTCACTGGGAATCGGCTCGCCGCAATCCAGGCAAATACCGTATGTGCCGTCTTCAACCCGCGCCAGGGCGGCCTCGACCTGCTCCAGCTGTTCCTGCTCAATGGCCAGCAGGGCCACATCGCGCTCGCGTTCGGCATATTCATCCGCCAGGTCGGAGCGATCGGGGTTTAACTGGGCGTCGAAGCCATCCCCGCCGGTGACATGCTCGACCACCATGCCCAGTCGATGCCGCAGGGAATTGCGTTCGGCCGTTAACTTTTGTCGCACCTGGTCGAGATCGGGATCGGTTGGTGTCATGACATTCTTACCTCCAGAAACGCTGCCGGATATGAACTCAAATGGTCCATCCAACCTTGACGCGGATAGTCTTTTTCAGTGCCGCGGATGCGATAGCGTGAATGCGTCCACCCTCTGCCAGGTGTGGAGATGGGGGAATGAGCATGTCCCGTTCGTCGCAGGCGAACGGACATCTGCGCCAAATGCGTTCTACCGTCACTATAACCCACCGCCGGCCAAAATAGAAGTGACAGACTTCACGTTTGGCGGCTGACAAACGTCACTTGTGCTAGGTTTGAAAAGCCTGCAAGATTTGGGCTATGTCGGGAGCCGCCACCAGCCGCTCAATCACTTCGGCGTTTTGCAAGACGCCGGCGATTTCCTGGAGCATATCGACTTGCGACTTGGCTTCTTCCATCGCCATGAGGATCACCAGCTGGACGGGCACAACTTCCTCCGGGTCGATCATATTTTGGAAATCGACCGGGCGTGGCAGAGTCGCCAGGGCCAGGGCCGGCTTGATGACGTGCTCGATGTCGGTGTGAGGAATGGCGGCGTTGAAGCGGCCGTCCAGCGGCAACCCTGTGGGCAACTGCGCCTCGCGGTCCAGAGCCGCCTGGACAAAGGTATCGCGCACATACCCGGCCTCGTGGAGTCTTTGTCCGAGAGCCGCGATCACCTCTGGCGCGGTAGTAGCCTCCAACCGGACGCAGACCGCCGAGGTAACCAGCAGGTCGAGGATTCGAGAAGATGTCATCTGGTCACCTTACTATTTCACCCGGTTTTGTTTCCACACCGCCGGAGTATTACTCGCGACGATTCGGGCGGCCACCTCATCAGGTGGCAAGAGTTGTTGTAGCGTTTTAAGGGTTTTTGGTCGCGGCCAGAGTCCGCGCGGTCCGGCAAGGAAAGGCCAGCTAGTGGCTTGCAAGCCGGCCTCCCAGGGCACGCCGTCCTGTGCAAGCCGTGTCTTCACTTCTTTTGGGCTGACTTTTCCGCCCGGCTGGGTGTAACGGCGCTCGACTGCCTCGATGATGGCGGCCAATGACCGGCTATAACTGCGGCGGGAGATGACGAGCGCGCCGAAGTAAAGCAAGATCAGCCCGTTGATCCACAGGCTGTTCGCGAGATAAAAATCCAGCAGTTGCTGGCCCCACGGGCCCAGCAAAGAGCGAACGAAGATATCGATCATCCGATCAAACCTTTTCGGTCAGCGCTTGCCAGATCGCTTCGGCGAGGGGCTGCAACTCGGCCGCCGCGTGCCGGTCGCTGGTCATCAACAACAGAGCCGAAGCCGGGTTGCCGGGCCGGGCCGAGAGGTTGGCCTGGATTTCGCTCCCGCCTTCCAGGCATTTGGCCATCACCAACCAGCCGATAGGACGCAACTTCCAGGGGTCGAACCCGGCTTGCCGGAAGGCGGCTTCAAAGCCGGCGTAAATCTGGTCGGCGGTTTTGTTAGGAAATGGCCGGCTGGTCTCCAGTTTGGTCATACCTTCACCAATCGGGTTCGTAAAAAACCGGCCGGGAGTAAGTCTTCGGGAACCCTCCCGGCCGGTTGTCAATTGAAGCGATCAATCTGCGAGCAAGGTTAGTCCCCGGGGGCTACTTGCACATCCGGATAACCGCCCTCGCCGGTACCTTCATCATCACTCGGCGCGCCGGCCAGCCGTTCCCACGGCCCCGGATTGCGGTTGAAGAGATACATGACGACCAGGACCAGGATGGCCAGAAGGCCTATGCCGATCCAGCCCAACGACCGGCCCATCAACTGGAAGAGGAACGGCGGCCACAGGAAGCCGTCGGCGATGCTGGCGATCTGGGACGCGCCTTCCGGCACCGTGAAGTTGGCCTGGACGGCCGCCGCCGTGATGGCCGGGGCCATCGAGGTGGCGATATAGAAGCCAAGGCCCAAGACGATGATGCCGGCGATGACCATGCGGAAGATGTTGCCGCGCATGATCGGCGCGAAACCGGCGACCACGAAGGGGATCACCGCCAGGTCGGCAAACAGGATGACCTGGTTGCCGGGCAGGATCAGGCTCATCAGAATGGCGATCGGGACCAGCAACAGGGCGGTGGAGATGGCCGCCGGGTGGCCGATCAGGATGGCCGAATCGAGGCCGATGTAGATCTCGCGGTTGGAGGCGCGCTTGTGCAGAAAGTCGCGCGCCGCCTCGGAGACCGGAATCAGACCTTCCATTAAAATCTGAACCATGCGCGGCAGCAAGAGCATGACCGCCGCCAGGTTCATCGCCGTCTTCAGGACCTTCACCAGGACATCCATAAACGAACCGGCGTTATAGAAGGCCAGAATACCCAAAACGAGACCGATGAAAAAGCCCAGGATAATGGGGTCGCCAAAGATGCCCCATCGCTTCTGGATGTGTTCCGGGTCCCAGTTGACCTTCTTGACCCCGGGTATCTTTTCCAGCACCCAGTTGGTGGCCACGGCGAAGGGCACACCGGGCGCAGTCGTCAGATGGGGGATGGAGATGCCCGGAAGTCCATAAAAATGCTGGATGGCTTTGGCCACCCAGTCGCCGAAGAAGAGCGCCCAAGCCGCGGCCACCGCCGACGCGAACAAGCCCAGGGCGAAGTTGTCGCTGACAATGGCGACCAGTGAACCGATAAAAGCGAAGTGCCAGAAGTTCCAAACGTCAATGTTGAGCGTCTTGGTTAGGCGAGCCGCCAGAAGAACAACATTGACGAGAATGGCGATGGGGATCACCCACAAACCGACTTGCGTCGAAAAGGCGATGGCCGCCGCCGCTGGCCAGCCGACGTCTACGACATTGCGCTGCAGGCCGGTGTTGTTAACCATAGCCTGGCCCACCTCGGTTAGCGTGCCCCACATTAACCCGATGACCAGGTTGATACCGATAAAGGCGATACCGATGGTGATCGCCGCGCGGAATGCCCGGCCAGGTTTTGCTCCCAATATAACAGCGAGGAAGAAGATGATGATGGGCAGAACGACTGTCGCACCAAGGTTATCAAAAAGGGCTTTGATTGAAGTAAGAACAGCATCCATCGAATTGTAACCTCCTTGCACTCGTCCAATGGACGAGCCAGCCAACGATTTAACAGGGATCAAGAATTCGTCACTTCAACGCATCGACAATTTGTTCGATAACCGCCTCCTTTCCGATACCCGTCAGGAACGCCAGGGTCTGAATGACAGGAATACCGAGATCCTTGGGTACCGGTGTAGTCGTTACAACCAGATCATAGCCGGGGGCAAGCCCTCTAACTTCGGCCGCCTTGCATTGGCGCGTGACAACGGGTATGCCCTTCTGCTTTAACGCCTCTTCAATCGCCTTGGCGACAACGGTTGAGGTCGCGATGGCTGTGCCGCAAGCAACCAAAATTCTTTTAGGTGTCGCCATCATTTACTCCTTGGTCTACTAAGCATTAACACCCTGTTAATATAATAAGTTACGGTAAAGTAGCGCGTTTTGTCAACCATCCCCGAAAGTTTTCAATTTTGTGAAGTCTTTCGTCGGTTTGGGTTTCTGCCTCCGGTAAGGTCATTGTCGATGAGGCTGCCCGCCGCAAATCGCTACTTTTTTGATTTTGTTACGATAATCATTTGGGTGGGTTTGGGATAGTAACAAATGTCACCTCATGACCCGTCATTTGTAACTTGATGTGTGCCCGGTATTGAGTGGCGAAGGCGCGCCATCCGGTTACAATTCTTTATCCTGATCGCCAGGCACGACGCCGGCGGCGAAATTGCCATGCAGCTAGACTTCCTCCAATATGCTCTCATCGGCCTGGCCGCAGTAGCCGCCGGGGCGATCAATGCCCTGGCCGGGGGCGGCACGCTCATCACCTTTCCCGCTTTGATCGCCGTCGGCATTCCGCCCATCGCCGCCAACGTGACCAACACCGTCGCCCTAAGCCCCGGCTATCTGGGCGCTACACTGGCCCAACGTGTTGAAATCCTGGATCAGCGCCGGCGGCTGTGGTTTCTGTTGCCGGCGGCCGCGCTGGGTGGTTTGGTGGGCGGGTTGCTTCTGCTCAACACCAGCGAGCGCCTTTTTCGCCAGCTTGTGCCGTTTCTGATTCTATTGGCTTCTTTGTTACTGGCCGTCCAGGAGCCACTGCGGGCCTGGTTGTTGCGCCGGGCGGGGGAAAAGCAACGCCGGCCGTTGAGCGAAGCGTGGGCTGCGGTCCCTATCTTTCTGGCGGCGATCTACGGTGGCTACTTCGGCGCGGGCCTAAGCGTGATCATCCTGGCCGTGCTGGCGCTGGTTCTGGATGATAACCTGACTCGCCTGAATGCCCTCAAGCAGGCTGTGGCCTTTGCTACCAACATTACCGCGGCGGCTCTCTTTCTCTTTTCGGGTCAGGTGGTTTGGTCAGCCGCGGCGGTGATGGCCATCGGCGCGCTGATCGGCGGGTCGTTGGGTGGACGGCTGGCCGGGCGTGTGCGCCCGGCGACGTTGCGGCGGCTGGTCGTGGCCATTGGCATCGTCATCTCCATTATCTACTTCATCCGCGGATGATCGCTTGGCGAAACTGATTGACCAGGCGCGGCAGGTGGTCGCGTCGGTAGACTGAGCGCCTACGCCGGTTCAGCGCGGCGGATTGATACCGTTGCGCACGGTCGTGTAGGCCTTGTTCCATAGGTCTTTCACCCGGATGACGGCCGCCTGCTGTTCGGCCTTGTCTTCCTCGCCGGTAGTGCGCATCAGGATGGCGATCCAGTGGGTGCTGTCGAACACTTCCAGCACACTGATGATCAACAATGAGAGAGGAATGGCCAGGATAGCCCCGACCGCGCCAAGTAACCAGCCCCAGACGAACAGCGATACGACGACGACCACCGGCGAGATACGCAAGCTTTGGCCCATCACGCGCGGCTTGAGCACATTTTCAACGGAACCATTGATCAGGATATAGCCGAAGAAAACAATCGCCGCCGTCGGCAAGCCACCTTCGGCAAAGCCGAGGATCAGCGGTGGGATCATGGCGATCCAAAAGCCGATGGCCGGGATGTAACCCATGAACCACGATAGCAAGCCCCACAGCAAGGCTTCGTTGACACCGAGGATGACCAGCAAGATGGTGTTGCCGATCGCCACCAGGATATTGATCACCGTCGTTATATTGACATAACGACGAACATCTTCGGTTAGCTTGGCGAAGCTTTCGACCAGCGGATGGTCCGGTCGGAAACCCAGGCGACTGCTCTGTGGCAGGGTGAGCGCCGCGCTCAGCATGAAGACAAAGATGAGCATGACCAGGAACGCCTGGGACAGGCCGGAGACGACGGTGCTGATGACACTGGTCGCGAAGTCACTCAGCGCCTGGCTGCGCAGGCTCGATTCGACGATGGCCAGCACATCATCGACATATTCGTTCTCGCCAAACAAGCTGGTGGTCGTCTCGGTGAGGTTGATCGAAGCTTGAACGGTAGGGATGACGCTGCCCAACTGGCCGACGGCGACGACAACCAGCAACAGCACCAGGCCAATGAACGCCAGGATAATGATCACGGATAGGACAACTGCCAGCCAGCCGGGCAGCCCGCGCTGCATGAACCAGCCGGGGAGCGGCAATACGGCGATGGTAATGACCACTGCCAGCAGGATGGGATTGATGATCGGCGCCGAGCTGCGAATACCACTGACGATAATGAAGATACTCGCCAGCCCCACTAACAAATAAAGAAAAGGTTTCGATCGTTCCAGCATGATGATTGTTCGAGCGTGTCGATTAAGAATTATAGTCATTCTGTCAAAAAAACGATCCTGTTTCGTGTTGCCGCACCAGATACTTCCGGGATAATTAGGCGACTATTTCGGGAGATCAAATTTCGTTGGGCGAGGATGGCCCAACGTTCGGGCTCGCTGCCCGTCACAAAAATTTCCTGCGAGACTACAACAAATGACGACGGCCGAAAAACCTAAACCGGCGGATTCCAATCGGGGGCAACGGTTTCGTACCGAATTGCAACCTGAACACCTTGTTCCCGCGCTCCTGGCCGGAGTGCTGACCGGGGCGCTGGAAATTGCCACGGCCGCGTCCTTTGCCGCCCTGATCTTCCACGGTGAGCTGGCGGGCTATCTCTCCCGCGGCATTGGACTGGCTCTTTTTTCCGGCACGGTCAGCTTGGCGATCATCGCCTTGCTGACCTCCGTGCCGGCCATCATCGGTGGCAGCCAGGACGCGCCGGCGGCCATCGTCGGCGTTTCGACCGCGGCAGTAGCAGCGGCGTTGGCCGGCAGTCAGGCGACGTTTCCGACGGCGGCGGCGATTGTGGGTTTAACGACCCTGGCCACCGGGGCGTTCATGCTCGGCCTGGGGATCTTCAAGCTGGCCGGTCTGGTGCGGTTTCTGCCGTATCCGGTGGCGGGCGGCTTTCTGGCCGGCACCGGCTGGCTGCTGCTGACCGGCGGCATCAGCACGATGTCCGGTTTGCCCTTCACCGCCGGCGAATTGTCCGGCCTGTTCGCCCCGGATGCGTGGCCGTTGTGGTTGCCCGGTCTGATCCTCGGCGCGCTCATTTTGTTCCTGTCCGGACGAATTCGCCACTATCTGTTCATGCCTGGCATGATCGTCGCCATTATCATGCTCTTCTACGTTGTCGCCTGGGCACTCGGCCTGTCGCTGGACGACTTGAGCGCCGGCGGCTGGTTGCTCGGACCCTTTCCCGAAGGCCGCCTGTGGCAGCCATTGAACCTGTCTGAATTGGCCCTCGTCGAGTGGTCGCTGATTTGGCCGCAAATCCCCAACCTCCTGGCGGCCTTGGTCATCAGCGTCATCGCCCTCCTGCTGAACGCCAGCGGCCTGGAACTGGCCATGCGCGGTGATATCGATCTGAACCGGGAAATGCGCGCCTCCGGCGTCGCCAACCTCGTGGCCGGCGTAGGCGCAGGCCTAACGGGTTACCAGCAATTAGGTATCTCTGCCCTGAATTTTCGCTTGGGTGTCAACAGCCGGCTGGCCGGGCTGGCGGCGGCGTTCGTCTGCGGCGGGGTCTTGTTATTCGGCGGCGATATCCTGGGCATCCTGCCGAAGATCGTCTTTGGCGCGATGCTGGTCTACCTCGGGCTGTCGTTTTTGTGGGAATGGGTTGTGGCATCCCGGTCGCGCCTGCCACTGATCGATTATGTGATCGTCCTGTCGATCCTGGTGGTCATCGCGACCTTCGGCTTCCTGCAGGGGGTGGCGATCGGGATTATCGCGGCGATCGTCATGTTCGTCGTCAGCTACAGCCGGACGAGCGTGATCAAGCACGAGCTTAGCGGGACAAGCTATAAAAGCCGAGTGACGCGCAGCGAGATCGATCGCGCCATGTTGGAAGCGGTGGGTGACAAAGCATATTTTCTGCAATTGCAGGGATTCATCTTTTTCGGCACGGCCTACAATTTACTGGAGAGAGTGCGCAGTCGAATTTATTCCACGCCTACCCTCTATGTAGCCTTGGACTTTCGCCAGGTAAGCGGTCTCGATTCCACAGCCTTGCTGAGTTTTGACAAGATGCGCCAGCTGGCGCGCGAGCGGGGCTTTACGCTGGTGCTGGCCTCATTATCGCCAGAGCTGCGGGAACGGTTTATCAACGGCGGCATACGGGAAGAGCCGGGCGTGCTCCGCTTCGCATCGGATCTGGACCGGGCTGTCGAGTGGTGTGAAGACCAAATCTGTCTGATGGCAGGGACAGATGATGCCGACCGGACGCTGGCTGATTATCTTCAGGCCATCATGCCCGGCGATCCGGTTAACAGGTTGGTGGGCTATATGGAGCGCCGGGCATTACCCACGGGTGAATATCTCATCCGGCAGGGTGACGCGGCCGATCTCCTCTTCCTGATCGAATCGGGCCAGGTTACCGCCCAGTTGGAATCGCCCGGCACGAACCCTATCCGTCTGGAGACCATGCACGGCGGCCGCTCGGTGGGGGAGTTGGGTTTTTACCTGCAAAAGCAGCGCGGCGCGACCGTGATCACCGACAGGCCTAGTGTTATCTACAGCTTATCCCAATCGACCCTGGCCCAGATCGAAAACGAAGACCCGGAAGCAGCCTATGCCTTGCACCGGATCATCATTAACCTCCTGAGCGAGCGGGTTTTACACCTGATGCGCGTCATCGATGCCATGCAGCGTTGAACTCTCCCCCACCAAAACGACAGTAGGGATTGCCGAATTTCTAATCTGCGGCATAATCCTTTAGCCTCCAATTTCAGAGAAGAGATGAAAACCGACCTATCGTTTGCGGTAACGTACGTAGGCTGATTACGCGTGCGTTTGGGCAATTAATTTATGTCGACTTCAGATCGGACCATCAATTCTCAGGATAATATCTTCGTCCGCCTTAGGAACGAACTGCGTTCCGGCAACATCGTTTTTATCCTCATTGCCGGGGTGATTCTCGGCCTCATGCAGACAGCCCAATCGGCATCTTTCGCCTCTCTCATCTTTAACGGCCAACTAGCGCCGTATCTGCCGCGCGGCATCGGCATGGCTCTTTTTGCCTCGGTTGTCGGGATGATTGTGATCTCCCTGATGACCTCTTTGCCGGCCATGACCGGCGGCGCACAAAACGTCCCGGCGGCAATCCTCGGCGTGTCCGCGGCAGCGATCGTCGCGGGAATTGCCAATGCCGATCAGGGTATCGCCACCGTGCTGGCGACCATTCTTCTGACGACCCTGGCTACCGGTGTATTTCTGTGGGTACTGGGCACATTCAAGCTGGCTGGCCTGGTCCGTTTTTTGCCCTACCCCGTTGTGGGCGGCTTCTTAGCCGGAACCGGCTGGTTGATGTTACTCGGCGGTCTCGGTAGCATGGTCGGCACCACGTTAAACCTATCGAACCTGTCACTTTTGTTAGACCCCGACTTGCTGGTGTTCTGGCTGCCTGGCTTCGTGTTGGGATTCCTCATTTTGTTATTGACACCCCGCATCCGGCATCCCCTCTTCATGCCGGGCATGGTCGCCGCGATCATCGTCGGTTTTTACGCCATAGCCTGGTTGCGCGGTCTCTCTTTTAATGAATTAAGCGCTCAGGGCTGGTTATTAGGTCCATTCCCTGAGGGCGGTCTTTGGCAACCCGTGTTGCCCTCGGAATTGGCGGCCGTTGACTGGCTGAGCATTGCCTGGCAATTGCCGAGCCTGGCGGTCGCCATCGTCATGAGCGCTATTGCCTTGTTATTGAACGCCAGTGCCCTGGAGCTTTCCTTGAATCGGGATGTGGATATGAACCGCGAAATGCGGGCCGCCGGTTGGACCAATCTCCTTGCCGGATTGGGGGGTGGCATGCCCGCTTACCAACAATTGGGGCTGACCACGCTGAGCGCCCGCTTGGCAACGGCCGGTCGTTTGTCGGGTTTGGTCGCGGCCCTTGTTTGCGCCGTCACTCTGTTTTTCGGCGGTGAGGTGTTGGCCTTATTACCCAGGATAGCCTTCGGCGCCATTCTGGTTTACCTGGGCCTGTCGTTTGTTTATCAGTGGGTGTTTGAAGCCTGGTCGCGCCTGCCACGGATCGATCATGCCATTATATTATTGATTTTACTGGTGATTGCCGTGATGGGCTTCCTAGAAGGCGTGATCGTCGGCGTCCTGGCGACTGTGATCATGTTCGTGGTCAACTACAGTACCGTTGAGGTGATCAAGCACTCCCTCTCCGGTACGAACTACCGCAGCCGGGTCACACGGCCACCCAACCAACAGGCAGTCCTCCATGAGGTAGGAGATCAATTGTCTGTTCTCCATCTGCAGGGGTTTCTCTTCTTTGGCACAGCCAACGGTCTGCTGGACCGTGTTCGTCAACGCTTGGAGCAGTCGGGTCGAGAGGCGATTCGTTATTTACTGCTCGACTTCCGACGCGTTACCGGCCTGGACTCCACGGCCTTGCTGAGTTTTACCAAAATGAAACAAGTGGCCCAGGCGAACAACCTTGTCCTGGTGTTTTGTGACCTGGATCGGGAAATTCACCAGCAAATGGCCGCGGGAGGGCTGTTCCTTGAATCCCCCACGATCGAGACGTTCGACGATCTCGATAGTGCCCTGGAATGGTGCGAGGATCGCCTGCTGGAGGCGGCGGGATGCCGGCCGGATGAGCCGCTACCACCCTTGCCGCAGCAGCTAGCCGATCTCATGGCAGATGATACGGCGATCGAGAGCCTCTTGCCCTACCTTCAACGCGTGACCCTGCCTGCCGGATCAACATTAATCAGGCAGGGTGATACGGCCGACGCGCTTTATTTTCTTGAATCAGGCCAGCTTAGCGCCCAGTTACGTCAGGAAAACGGCGAGATTCTGCGTCTGGAGACGATGCTGGGTGGCCGGGTCGTCGGAGAACTCGGGTTCTATTTGGGAACCGCTCGCTCGGCCGATGTCGTCGTCGATTCATCCAGCGTGGTTTACCGGCTGACGCGAACTGACCTCGAGCGAATGGAGAGAGAGAACCCCGAAGTCGCCTCAGAATTTCACCGGCTCATCATCCGTTTGCTCAGCGAGCGCGTCACACACCTGGTCAGTACGGTCGAGGGATTGCAGCGATAAATCTGCAGAAGGCTCCCGGCGGGGCGGACAGTCGCACACGACCACGCATCCGATCGCTTTGGGTGATCATCATGGCGCTCCCTGTGTCGCCGTGTGTTTTACCCGCAACACAACATACCAGGTAAGATTACCGGATGCGTTATTTCAATCTGGCGCTTTTTAACTTGTTCGTTTTCGCGCTCGTTGGGTGTGCCTCCAATTCCGGAGTAACCGAGCTTCCGACCCGAGCGACGATGGCCAAGTTGCCTGTACCAGCCCTGGTTGCGAGCCAGCCGGAGCCAACCGTTTTATCCGCCATAGAGTCTGGCGAACCGGACATGTTGCCCACGTCTCCTGTCGTACCATCAGCGACGCCGTTCGCGAGTGACACACCATCCCCAACTCCGAGCGCCATGCCGTCACCAACCGCAACACCGACCGTCATTCCTTCCCCATCGCCGACACCCCATGTTCTGGTCGGGGTCACGATCGACGGACTACGTCAACGGGATTATCCCGGCGGCCCGATCGAGATCCGGCAGACATTGGAGACAACCGATGTCTACACTCGCTACGCCATCGCTTACCCCAGTGACGGGTTGACCATCACTGGTATCCTGCAGATCCCGGCCGGCGACGGTCCATTTCCAGTGATCATCCTCAATCATGGCTATCACGAACGTGAACGTTATTGGGCCGGGTCCGGCACGTGGATGGCGGCCGAGTTTCTAAACCGCCGCGGTTATATCACCGTTGCCCCCGACTATCGCAGCTGGGGTGAGTCCGAATGGGGGCCAAGCCTCTTTCATACCGGTCTTGTGGCCGACGTCTTAAACCTGATCGATTCACTTTGGTATATCCCCCAGGCTGACCCGTCCCGGCTGGGTATGTGGGGGCATTCGATGGGCGGTGGAATAACGACGAAAATGCTGACCATCGACTCGCGCATTAAGGCAGCCGTTCTCTATGGGACCAACAGCGCGGACGATGCCGACCTCATCGCCCGCTGGGGACGTGGCTGCTTGCCGGGCGAGA
>Ga0209594_1001277_pt1 | contig 12743 bp, 13 predicted proteins | sample AshMeaCrysSpring_FD_184126 | JGI IMG/M metagenome (GOLD analysis project Ga0209594, IMG submission 184126) | Groundwater microbial communities from Big Spring, Nevada to study Microbial Dark Matter (Phase II) - Ash Meadows Crystal Spring... | ecosystem: Environmental > Aquatic > Deep subsurface...
GTCGCGCAGCGCTACACCGAGGCGCTGGAGAAGGTCGCGGCGGCGCCGAATCAGAAGCTGGTGCTGATGCCGCTCGAGGCCGGCAGCCTGATCGGCGCGCTGGGCGGCATCGCCGAGCTCACGAAGGAGGCGCTCGGCCGCAACGCGGCGGGCGGCAAGGGATGATCGTCGACGACGGCATCGGCTTCTGGCACTGGTGGGCGCTCGGGCTCGCCCTGGTGGTCGTCGAGATGCTCGCGCCGGGGATCTACTTCCTCTGGATGGGCATCGCCGCCGCGCTGGTCGGCTTCCTGCTGCTCGCCCTCCCCGACCTCTCGTGGCAGGTGCAGGTGCTCGCCTTTGCGGTGCTGAGCGTCGGGAGCGTCGCCATCGGCCGCTGGGTCGTGCGCCGCTACCTCGGGCAGACCGACCAGCCGCGCCTCAACCGCCGCGGCGAGCAGTACGTCGGGCGCGTCTTCAATCTCGAGCAGCCGATCGTCAACGGCACGGGCAAGATCCGCGTCGACGACACGACCTGGAAGATCACCGGGCCGGACTGCGATGCCGGCGCCAAGGTGCTGGTCACGGGGGCAGACGGCGTGGTACTGCGCGTCGAGCGCACGGTCTGATGCAGGTCCACGCCGTCCGTCACGGCGAGTCCGAGTACAACCTGCGGCGGCTGTGCAACGACGATCCGGCGCGGCCGGTGCACCTCACAGCGCGCGGCCGCGCCCAGGCAGCGGCGGTGGCCGAGCGCCTGCGCGCCGAGCCGGTCGATGCGCTCTACGCCTCGCCCCTGCCGCGCGCGCGGGAGACGGCGGCGATCATCGGGGAGCGCGTCGGCTGCGCGGTGACCGTCGACGATCGCCTCGCCGACATCCGCTCGGGCTGCGAGGGACGTCCCGTCGCCGACTACCAGGCCGCGATCGCGCACGACCCGCTCAACGCGCGGCCGAATGGCGGCGAGAGCCTGCTGGACTACCGCGCGCGCGTCGTCGGCTTCCTCGCGTGGCTGAAGCGGCAACCGCACGCGCGGGTCGTCCTCGTCTGCCACGAGGAGACGCTGCGCGTGCTGCGCAGCGAGGCCGAGGGCATCGCGCCAGCCGATGCGAACGACCTCGCGTTCGCGAACGGCGAGATCTACGCATTCGCGCTGTGACCAGCTCGCGATCGGGCGGTACAAGCATGGCAATGGCGGCAGGCGCCATTCATGAGAATGCGGGCCTTGCGCCGGTGCCCGCTCGCCGCTCGACGGGTCATCCGGACTCCACTCGCTACCGTGCACATCCCTGTGCACTGCTCGCGGGCACGCGGCTCCGGCCCGCTTCGAGGCAGTGCCGCGATCGACAGGCGGGTCCTCAATCGATCGTCAGCACCACCTTGCCCTGCGCGTGGCCCTGCTCGATCAGGCGGTGCGCGTCCGCCGCCTGCGCCAGCGGGAAGGTGCGGCCGACCTCGACGCGCAGCTCGCCGCGGCCCAGCCACTCGCCGCACTGGCGCAGGATGTCCACCTGCGCGGCGCGCGCCTCCGGCAGGTCGCGCAGCATCGGCGTGAGCATCAGCACGAAGGAGACGTGGAGGTTGCGCATCCGCGCCTCCTTCCAGTCGATGCCCGGTCCCGGGTCGAGCAGGGTGACGAGCCGCCCGTAGTGCGCGACGGCGGGGATGCTCGCCTGGAACACCGCCGGCCCCACCGTGTCGAGCACGATGTCCACGCCGCGGCCGCCCGTCCACGCATTCACCGCCGCGACCACGTCCTGCCGCTTGTAGTCGATGACCTCCTCGGCGCCGAGACCGCGCACGAAGGCGGCCTTCTCGGGCGAGCTCACGGTGGTCGCGACGCGCGCCCCCCACAGCCGCGCGAGCTGGATCGCCACGTGGCCGACGCCCCCCGCGCCGGCGTGGATCAGCGCCGTCTGCCCTTCCTGCAGGCAGCAGCGGCTGCACAGCGCCTCCCACGCGGTGATGAGCACCAGCGGCGCCGCGGCGGCCTGCACGCAGTCGATGCCGGGCGGCAGCGGCTCGGCCAGCGTCTCGTCGATCACCGTGACCTGCGCGTAGTTGCCCGGCTCGCGGCCTAGCCCGCCGTTGCAGAACCAGACGAGGTCGCCCGGCTTGAAGCGGGTGACCAGGCGCCCGACGGCGACCACCTCGCCCGCGCCGTCGCAGCCGAGTACGGCGGGGAGCGGGCCAGGATGGAGCAGGCCGCGCGCGCGGATCTTGGTGTCGACGGGGTTCACGCCCGCGGCGCGCAGCCGCACCTTCATGCCGGTGGGGCTGGCGATCTCGGGCTCCGGCAGCTCGCGCAGCGCGAGCACCTCGGGCCCGCCCGGCCCGGTCATCACCATGGCTTTCATCGCAGGGCTCCCGCGGGCACACTGGCCCGTCACAGGCGCCGCATGATGATCCCGTGACCCCCCCCCTTCAAGCGATCCGCGCCCACCGCGCGCGGCTGCTCGGCTGCACCCTCTGCCCCGACATGATCGGGCCGGTCGTCAGCGGCCAGCCGGTCGTGTCCCCGGTGCTGCTGATCGGCCAGGCCCCCGGCGCGCGCGAGGGGCCGGCCGGCAAGCCTTTCGCCTGGACGGCCGGCAAGACGCTGTTCAAGTGGTTCGCGTCGATCGGGCTCGACGAGGCGGCGTTCCGGGAACGGGTCTACATGGCGGCAGTGTGCCGCTGCTTTCCCGGCAAGAACCCGAAGGGCGGCGACCGCGTGCCCAGCCCGCAGGAGGTCGAGAACTGCGCGCGCTGGCTCGACGCCGAGCTGCGCCTGCTGCGCCCGCGCCTGCTGATCCCGGTTGGCAAGCTCGCCATCGGCCGCTTCTTCCCGCTCGCCCGGCTGGACGCCGTGATCGGCCGGGCGCAGCGCGTGCGGCACGGCGACCACGCGGCGGACCTGATCGCGCTGCCCCATCCGTCCGGCGCGTCGACCTGGCACCGCATGGAGCCGGGGAAGACGCTGCTCGCCCAGGCGCTCGCGCTCATCGACGCGCACCCGGCGTGGCAGGAAGTCCGGCGCGATCCCCCCGATTCATGGGGTCGAACCCCTTGAAACGCGGCAGCGGTGCGCAATAAGTCATCGACCAGACATCCCCCCAAGGAGGCACCATGACGACAAATTCCTTCCGCACCCTGCTCGGCCTCGTGCTCGCGCTGACGCTCGGCAGCGCGCAGGCGGCGGTGCAGAGCAAGGCCATCACCTATGACGACCACGGCACGAAGCTCACCGGGCATCTCTACTGGGACGACGCGATCGCCGGCAAGCGCCCCGGCGTGCTCGTCGTCCACGAGTGGTGGGGTCTCAACGACTATGCGAAGAAGCGGGCGCGGATGCTCGCGGAGCTCGGCTACGTGGCTTTCGCAGCCGACATGTACGGCGACGGCAAGGTGACCGAGACCCCGGACCAGGCGCGCCAGTGGATGCAGCAGATCACGGCGGACGTGGACCTTTGGCGGGAGCGCGCCAACCTCGGTCTCGCGCAGCTCAAGGCGAGCGAGCGGGTCGACGGCGCCCGCCTCGCGGCGATCGGCTACTGCTTCGGCGGCGGCACCGTGCTGCAGATGGCCTACGGCGGCGCGGACCTCAAGGGCATCGTGAGCTTCCACGGCTCGCTGCCCGCCGCGCCGGCGGAGGCCAAGGGCAAGATCGCCCCGAAGATCCTCGCGCTGCACGGCCAGGCCGACGCGATGATCCCACCCGAGGTGGTGCAGAACTTTGAGGCCAAGCTCGCGGCCGCGGGCGCCAACTGGGAGCTGGTCAGCTACGGCGGCGTGGTGCACGGCTTCACCAACCCCGAGGCGGGCAAGTTCGGCATCGCGAACCTCAAGTACGACGCGCAGGCCGACGCGCGCTCGTGGGCGCGGATGCAGGCATTCTTCGCGGAGATCTTCAAGTAAGAATGCGGGGGAGAGGAGCGCATGACGGAAACGTTATCAACGGACGGGCCTTGCGCCGGTGCCCGCTCGCCGCTCGACGGGTCGTCCAGACTCCACTCGCTACCGTGCACATCCCTGTGCACTGCTCGCGGGCACGCGGCTCCGGCCCGCCACAAGGCGGCACCACGACCGACAGGCGGCGGGCGCGTCGTGACCTGCGCGGACTGTGCGGGGCAGGGCTGAGCCGGTTACGAAGGTCCAGCGGACCTTCGTGATCCGGCGAACACCCATGCCAAGGAGGGCATGGGCCGGTCCCTGAACGCGAAGCAGGATTGCGGTGTGGAAGGGCCGCGCTCAAGCCTACAAGGATGTATTCACGGCGTGTCCGCGCAGGGCATGCGGGCCGCCCCCCCCGATTGCCCTTGTCTCTCAACCGCCTACCGCCCCGTCCGGCAGCGGTAGACGGTGAAGCGCTGTTCGCCCCAGACGGGCTGGCCCACGGGCACGACCGTGTCCCCGTTCATTCCGGCCGCCGCATTGCGCGCGAGGTTCTGCAGCTCCTCGGCCACGGTGTCGGCGCTGCGCGCGACGCCGGCGATCTCGCTCTTGACCTTCGCCGTTGTCTCGCCGAGCCGGCGACAGGTCTGCACGTGCTCGGGGCGCGTCACCGTCACGCCTTCGCCCTCGCGGGTCAGCGGGGCCCACTCGCAGCCGGCGAGCAGAGCCATGGCGATTCCGAGCACGGCGCGGTGCGCAAGATTGCGGATCGACGGGTCCATTTCTCCCCTCCTGGAGGGCGCGGCACCCGACGCACGGTAACCCAGCTACCCCCGGCGACACCATCCGCGCCGCAGCGACGGCGCACGCCGGGCAAAAGGCAACAATCGGGCTCCCCTGCTCGCCGCCACGTTGCGCGCGACGGCGGGAATGGCGAAAACTCTGCAAGCTGCGCCCCCGGCGGCCCCAGTAGTTAGCGACGAGCATGACGCGAATCTACCCAGCGCCCGTGAAGCGCCCGTGGCCATGCGGCCTCGCGCTCCTGGCCGCCCTCGCCACGGCCCCCGCGCCGGCGCTCGAGCCGCGCAGCGTCGCCGTCGAGGGCGCGGACGTGCCCGTCCAGGTGGCGCCGGCACAGGGGCGACGCCTCGTGCTCTGGCTCCCGCCCGAGGAAGGCCCGGCGCCGCGCCAACTGCCGACCGCGCGCGGCCTCGCCGCGGCGGGCATCGAGGTGTGGCTGCCCGATCTGCACACCGGCTGGTTCCTCGCCCCGGGCAGCTACAGCCTCTCGGACGTCCCGGCGGAGGCGGTTGCCCAACTCATCGACGCCGCGATAGCGACCGGCAAACAGGTCTACCTGATGGCCGGCGGCCGCGCCGCGCAGCTCGCGCTGGCCGCTGCCCGCGCCTGGCAGCAGCAAGGGCCGCGACCGGGATCGCTCGGCGGGCTGGTCCTGCTCTATCCCAAGCTCTACGGCCGCACGCCGCAGGGCGGCGAGGACGCGCAGTTCGCCCCGATCGTGCGCGCGACCAACGCGCCGGTGTTCCTGATGCAGCCCGAGCACTCCTCCGGCTGGTGGCGGATCATCGATGCGGCGGGCGCGCTGCAGGCCGGGGGCGCTGCGGTGTACGTGCAGAAGCTCCCCGCCGTCTCGGACGGCTTCGAGGTGCGCGACCTGACGCGGCCCGGGGAGCCCGAGATGACCGCGCGCCTGCCGGCGATACTCGGCAACGCGCTGGATCTGCTGGGGGCCATCGGCCCGGCGCCGGCCGTCGCGGCGGCGCTCGCCGGGCCGGCGGGATCGGCGGCCGGGGACGCAGGTGCGGACCTGCTGCGCCCGGTGCGCGAGCCCTTCCCCGCTCCGCCGCTCGCCCTGCCCGATCTCGCCGGCCGGCAGGTGGACCTCGCCGCCCTGCGCGGGCAGGTGGTGCTCGTCAACTTCTGGGCGACCTGGTGCCCGCCCTGCGTCGAGGAGATCCCCTCGCTCGACCGGCTGCAGGCGCAGCTCGCGCCACGCGGCTTCACGGTGCTGGCCGTCGACGTGGGCGAAGACCGCGCGACCGTCGAGCGCTTCCTCGCGGACAAGCCGGTCCGCTTTCCGGTCCTGCTGGACCCCGAGGGCGGCAGCTTCAAGACCTGGAAGGCCTATGCCTTCCCCACCTCGGTGGTGCTCGATCGCGCGCACCGCGCCCGCTATGCGGTTTACGGCGCCTTTGCGTGGGACAGCCCCGAGGTGGTCGAGGCGATCGGCCGTCTGCTCGACGAGCGGTGAGAGCGGTCGCTCAGCCGCTCACTTGAAGACCGGGATGGGGTTGGCGCGCCACCACCGCTTGGCCTTGTCGTCGTACTCCCAGTACTGACGATCCATGAGCGAGCGCTCGACCTGGCGGTCGAGGTTCACGTAGCGGATCTGCGCGGTGAGCGTGTAGCGCTTCTCGCCCGCCGGCATGACCGGCGAGACCTGGTCGTAGCCGGTGACGCGAAACTGCTCCAGTCCGGGCGGTGGCTCCACCGGATTGTCCGGATCGGGCTTGATGAACTCGTAGGCGCGATCGAGCATGCCCCAGCGCACCGCCCCTTCGTAGGCGCGGATGGTGAGCATCAGCTCTTCCTGCCGGGCAGCGGTGGCGCAGGCCGCCAGCCCGCCGGCGAGCAGGACGAGCAGGAATCCACGTCGTTTCATGGGCGCTCCTCGAGGCGGCGCGATGGACGCGATGGTACGACCGGACCGCGCCCGACGGTCAAGCGCCCTCGCCCTTGCCCGTCGTCTCCTCGCGCATGCGGGCCTCCTGCTGCTCCTGCCAGTGGCGCTTCTCGGCCTCGAGGCGCGCCTCCCAGACCGGCGCGCGCTCCTTGGCGCGCTTATCCCAGGCCGCTGGCTGCTCGTCGATCGTGCGCTCGCCGAACAGCACCTGGCGCAGCAGGCGGAAGCCGAAGCGCAGCAGCGCGACGTCGTCGCGCTCCAGCATTGCGTACACCTCCGCGTCGAGCGCGTAGGTGCCCTTGAAGCCGTCCGACAGCACGAAGCGGCGGAAGCGGTCGATGTCGTAGCAGGCGAGGAAGAACAGTTGCAAGCTCGCGATCGGCGGGCGGCCGACCGTCGGGCCGGCGGAGCGCTTCTTGAGCAGCAGCTGGTACCACTCGCGGTTGACGTCGTCGTACTCCTGCACGCCCTGCTCGGCGCGGTACTCGGCGATGCTGAGCTCGCGATCCTCCTCGTGGCCCTTGCAGTGGGGCTCGACGATCATCGAGTAGTGCTGCTGGTCCTCGGTCGCGCCCTTGGGGTGCAGCGCCAGCAGGCCGAGCGGATAGTAGCGGCAGACCGTCGGGCGGTCGGTGTAGACGCCGCAGCCCTTGTCGCCGTCGAGCAGCAGGCAGGCGCCCGACTCGTCGGTCTTGAGCTTCACGCCCATCAGCCCGTCCGCGTCCATCTCGAAGGGCACGGTGTGCTTGGCGAGGAAGTCCGTCGAGCTCATGCCCAGCCGCCGCTTGAGGCGAATGATGTCGTAGGGGGCGAGCGTCACGTCGGCCCGCTTGCAGCAGGCGTTGAAGCAGGAGATGCCGGTGTGGCAGCGGAAGCGGATGCGCGTGTCTTCCTCGAGCAGCTTGGGAAGGATCGAGCTCTTGAAGGGGATGTCGGGCATCTGCTCGCTCATGGTCGGTTCCTCTGACAGGGAAATCGGGCAGTCGGCGGGATATCGGGGCGGCGGGGCCCGCCCTCAACCGCGCGGCCGGTGGTTGATCGGGGCGGCTGCGAAGCGCGCCGCAGGCGCGGTGAGGCACAGACGAAAAGGTCCGGGCGCCTTGCGGCGCCCGGACCCCCATCACTCAGCCGTCAGGCGGCCGCTCAGTGCGCGGCGGGCTTGAACAGCTTCGACTTGTCGACCAGGTCGACGTGGGCGCGCTTGAAGCAGGTCCACTTCTTGGTGGTCTTGTCGTAGATGGAGTTCACGAAGCAGTGCCAGTTCTCCTCGTCGATGAAGTTCTTGTCGGCGCGGTAGTAGAAGCCGGGGTAACGGCTCTCCTCGCGGAACTGGATGTGCTTCATGTGGGCCTCGGCCGTGAGGATGCGGTGGTAGTTCTCCCACGCGCGCAGCAGCTCGTGCAGGTCCTTCGCACGCATCTTCTCGGCGTCTTCCTTCAGCATGTCGAGCTTCTCTTCCGCCACCTTCAGCATGTGCGCGTTGGTGGTGTAGTAGGTCGCGACGCCCGCCACGTACTCGTCCATGATCTTCTGCAGGCGGAACTGCAGCATCTTCGGCGTGATGTAGTGCGGGTTCACGTCGATGGCGGTCGTGTAGTCCTTGAACTCCATGTAGTTGCGGACGGGCTTGTAGATCTCCGCCACCAGGTCGTCGACCGGCGTGTCGAGGGTCGGCGTCCAGTCCTTGTTGTCCACCACGAACTTCACCATCGCCTTGGCGGCCATGCGGCCCTCGGCGTGCGAGCCGGAGGAGAACTTGTGGCCGGAGGCGCCCACGCCGTCGCCGGCGGTGAACAGGCCCTTCACGGTCGTCATGCCGCGGTAGCCCCAGTGCCAGCCCTTCGGCAGGTGCTCGGGCACGCCCGGCAGCGCCTCGTCGGTCGGCGCGCCGAGGTCCTCGGGACCGGACACCCAGATGCCGCAGCAGCCGGAGTGCGAGCCGAGCAGGTAGGGCTCGGTGGGCATCAGCTCGGAGTTCTTCTTCTCGGGCTCGACGTTCTCACCCACCCAGATGCCGCACTGGCCGACGCACATGTCGAGGAAGTCCTCCCACGCCTCCGCCTCGAGGTGCTTGACCTCGCGCGGCGACAGGGTCTCGCGCAGCTTGCCGAGGGCGGTCACGGTGTCCATCCAGATCGGACCGCGGCCTTCCTTCATCTCCTTGAGCATGAGGTGGTTGCGCAGGCAGGAGGCGGGAACGGCGGCCTGCCCGTAGGGCGGGTAGTCGTTCAGCAGCTCCTTGTTCTTCTGCATGTACACCTCGCCGAAGGCGTTGGTGGCCTGCGACTTGAACAGCAGGAACCACGCGCCGACCGGGCCGTAGCCGTCCTTGAAGCGGGCGGGCACGAAGCGGTTTTCCATCAGCGTCAGCTCGGCACCGGCCTCGGCGGCCATGGTGTAAGTCGAGCCGGCGTTCCACACCGGGTACCAGGCGCGGCCCGTGCCCTCGCCGACGGAGCGGGGACGGAACAGGTTGACGCAGCCACCGGCGGCCAGCAGGCAGGCCTTGAACTTGTAGACGCAGACCTTGTGGTCGCGCACCGAGAAGCCGACGGCGCCGGCCACGCGGCCCTTGTCGTTGGCGTCGTTGACCAGCTTGACGATGAAGATGCGCTCCTGGATGCGGTCGGAGCCCAGCGCCTTCTTCGCGGCCTCGGCGACGATCCACTTGTAGGACTCGCCGTTGATCATGATCTGCCACTTGCCGGAGCGGACCGGCTTGCCGCCGTCCTTCAGCGCGGGCAGGCCCTTCGAGCCGTCGTGACGCTCGCCGTTCTCGTCGGTCTTCCAGATCGGCAGGCCCCACTCCTCGAACAGGTGCACCGACTCGTCGACGTGGCGGCCCACGTCGTAGGCCAGGTCGTCGCGGGTGATGCCCATCAGGTCGTTGGAGACCATGCGCGCGTAGTCGGCCGGATCCTGCTCGGAGCCGATGTAGGTGTTGATCGCGGACAGGCCCTGCGCCACGGCGCCGGAACGGTCCATCGCCGCCTTGTCGACGAGCTTGATCTTGATCTCGCGGCCCATCGCGGCCTCGGCCGCCTTCGCCCACGGCATGATCTCGTAGGCCGCGCCGCAGCACGCCATGCCACCACCGATCAGGAGGATGTCGACCTCTTCCTGGACGACTTCGGGATTGCCAAATTCACCAGCCATTCTCAGTTCCTCTAAAAGGTTCGGTTAACCGGATCCGGTTCGGATCGGCGGTCAGCGACGGATCAGCTCGGCGGAATTGCCCGCGCGGTAGCCGCCCACCTGCACGAAGAAACCGCTCTGGGCGACCTTCGCATACTCGGCGGAGGGCTTGCCGCCGTACGGGTCGATCGAGCCCTCGGGCGTGGTGCGAATCGGGAACTTGAAGCGCTTCATGGTGCCGTTGCGGAACTTGATGTTCCACAGGATCGAGTCGGTGCCGCGGAGGGGCTGCACGGAGCCGCCGAGCGGGACGACGTCGGCGTAGTGGCGCGCCTCGATGGCCTGCTGCGGGCAGATCTTCACGCAGGAGTAGCACTCCCAGCACTGCTCCGGCTCCTGGTTGAAGGCACGCATCGCATGACCGGTCTCGGAGCCGTCCTTGTCGAGCTTCATGAGGTCGTGCGGGCAGATGTACATGCACGCGGTCTTGTCCTGGCCCTTGCAGCCATCGCACTTGTCGGTACGAACGAAAGTAGGCATCTGTGGTCTCTCCTGGGGTTACACTGCAGTGTTTGCGCCGCCCTTCAGGACCGCGCGACTCTCGCGAGCCTTCTCCGGCATCCGCCGCCCCGGCGCGTGAACGCATCGGGGCGCTTCGGCCTGCGCCGCATCCTCCGTGGCGATGGACTGCGACGCGCCAAGCCGCGCCAGCGGGAGCCGGCGGCGCGGATGACGGACCCTCCGGTAGGGAGCGCGAAAGATAGACCCTTGAAAAACAAAGCGCCAAACAGTTTTACGGTCGGCAGGCATAAGCGCGCCTTATTTGTTTTCCGCACCCTTCGACCGCCGTAGCCCGGGGATATTCGCGCGTTTTCTTCATTGATTTTCATGGGGTTGCGGTAGAGCCCCGTCGACTCGGCGGTCCCGGCAGCCCCTCGCAGGCCACCCCTGCCGATGCGTCGTTACTTATGGCCATGCGCGTCACCCGTTGCCCCGTGGCGCACGATGGGCAAACGCCCCTGCGCCGGGCGGGGGAGCCGCACGCGCCGCTGCCGACGGGCTGCGGCCGAACCTCCCGCCCGACCCGGCCGATCGTCTACCCTGCCGGTCCCGACCGCCTCCGAGCCCGCCATGCCGACCTTGCCCCCGCAGCATCTGCAGATCGTCCAGGCCCACGCGGCGTTCATCTGCCAATTCGTGCACCTCGCCCAGAACCGCGACGCCCGCCCGGCGCTCGACGAGCTGCTGCGCGGGGCCGAAGAGGCCGGCTGGACCCGCCTGGTCGCGGCGCTGCGGCTGATGCTCGACGGGCGCCGCGACCCGGGCGTGCTCGCCGGTCTCGACGAGGAGGACACGGTGGTCGCCGAGGCCGTGCTGCGCGGGCTCCTGGACCCCGCGACGCTGCCCGATCCCGACGCCAGGCCCGACGCCGCCTTCGCGGCCCCCGGCCTCGCGGCAATGATCCACGCCTCCGCCCGCGGCGACCACCAGGCCTTCGTGCTGCTGTCCAACATGGCCGACCAGATGCGGCGCGCCGGCGGCGAGATGCAGCGCTTCGCCGCGGTGCTGCGGCCGCTCGTCAACGGCGAGCGCAACGCCGACAAGCTCGCGCGCGGACTGCCGCCGCGCGGCCGCCAGCTCCTGCTCAGCCTGCTCGAGGAGCTCGGGCGGCTCGACACCCACTGAGCGATGGACGAGGTCCCGCGTCTCGCGCGCGCCGGCGCCCCCGAATGCGCCGCGCTCGCCAACCGCCTGCGCAAGAACGGCCGGCACTGGGGCAAGTGGGCGCGCCGCAAGGGCATCAGCTGCTATCGCGTCTACGACCGCGATATCCCGGAGCTCGCGCTCGCCATCGACCGCTATGGCGACTTCGTGCACGCGCAGCGCTACGCGGAGCGCTGGGCCTCGATCGCCGACGTCGACCCCGCGGCCGAGGCGCGCGCGGACGACGCCGTCTCGGCGGCGATCGCCGAGGGACTGGGCTGCGATCCCGCACGAGTCGTGCTCAAGACCCGCGCCCGCCAGCGCGGCAGCGCGCAGTACACCGCCACCGGCGCGGCTGGCGAGCCGATGGTCGTCACCGAGGGCGGCCTGCGCTTCGAGGTGAACCTCGGCGCCTATCTGGACACGGGCCTCTTTCTCGACCACCGCGACACGCGCGCCCTGGTGCGCGCGCGCGCTTCGGGACGGCACCTACTCAACCTGTTCGCCTACACGGGCAGCTTCAGCGTCTACGCGGCGGCGGGCGGCGCGGCGCGCAGCCTCACCGTGGACATGTCGCGCACCTACCAGCACTGGACGCGCCGCAACTTCCTGTTGAACGGGATCGACCTCAAGCGCCATGCGCTCGCCTGCGAGGACGTGTTCGCCTTTCTCGCCCGGGCCGTCGCGCAGCGGGCGCGCTTCGACCTGGTCGTGCTCGACCCGCCGAGCTTTTCGAACTCGAAGCGCATGGCCGGCCCCTTCGACGTGCAGCGCGACCACCCGGCGCTGCTGCGCCAGTGCCTCGCGCTGCTCGCCCCGGACGGCGAGCTGTATTTCTCCAACAACCGGCGGGGCTTCCGGCTCGACCCCGGGATCGAATCCGCCGCGTGCTTCGAGGAGATCACCGCGCAGACCGTGCCCGAGGACTTCCGCCGCCACCGCCCGCACCGCTGCTGGCGCGTTACCAAAGGGGCCTGACCCTTGAACCGGGGATCGCGGCCTGGAGGCCGCTCCTACCATTCCCTCGCGGCCTGGGCCGCGCCTGCCAGGTGGCGGCACCCTGCCGGTAGGAGCGCCGTCCACGGCGCGATAACGCACCGCGTCGCCGGCCTCACCCTCCCTCGCGGCCTGGAGGCCGCTCCTACCTTTCCCTCGCGGCCTGGGCCGCGCCTGCCAGGTGGCGGCACCCTGCCGGTAGGAGCGCCGTCCACGGCGCGATAACAGACGGCGTCGCCGGCCTCACCCTCCATCGCGGCCTGGAGGCCGCTCCTACCTTTCCCTCGCGGCCTGGGCCGCGCCTGCCAGGTGGCGGCACCCTGCCGGTAGGAGCGCCGTCCACGGCGCGATA
>Ga0209594_1001282_pt1 | contig 12692 bp, 15 predicted proteins | sample AshMeaCrysSpring_FD_184126 | JGI IMG/M metagenome (GOLD analysis project Ga0209594, IMG submission 184126) | Groundwater microbial communities from Big Spring, Nevada to study Microbial Dark Matter (Phase II) - Ash Meadows Crystal Spring... | ecosystem: Environmental > Aquatic > Deep subsurface...
GGAGGTATACGAAAACAAATATTGAACTTGAACAAGAATTAACTACAATGATTAAAACTTTTTATAAAAAACCTAGAAAATCTTAGATATTTCTAAAATCTTCTAGGCAAGAGCCTTTTAAAATAGAGTCCAACGAGTCCATAGGTGCTATCATCTTTCGGAAGGACGATAGGATTTCTCCCAATTCTTTTCCAGATAAGTATACTTTTTAAAACAAATGCAACACCGAAATAGAGAAGAAAATATATGAGAAGGAATAGGTGGATATTAAGTTCCATGAAGTTTATGGGGTTATTTATTGGAAGTTAGAAACTATTCCCCAAACCTCTCAACAAGAATTTGTTTCCCGTCTCTATCATAATAGGTACAGGTTTGATCGATGAGATTGAGTGTCCACTTTTCAACTCCACACTCAGCACAATCTCGACAAAATGTCATATAGTCAGTTCCACCTGACTGATGGAGTCTGAGCTCTGTGATAAATTTTTCAGAGTTCACACTTTTTGCCACGATGAGAGTATCGTATTTTGCAGGTGCAATAATAGGCTCTGGATTGCCGAGATACACAGCATGTCCATCGGCGACGAATACATCATAGTGTGTGACGCCGAGTGCATGGATTTCTCGAGCATAAGCAGGGAAGTCTGCTCCAGTTTTTACTTTTTTATGAGCTTCTTGGATTTTGGAAAGGGTAAACATGGCTAAAAACTAAAGAGATAAGAGAAATTCCCGAATTTGTGCAAATGGTTTTTCCTCAGTATAAAATCGTTCATACTCACTTTTATCAAGTTCTGCAGATGTTTTGTCTGTAAAATATGGAATAAATATCTGATCCCATCAAAATCATCCAATTCATCGAGATGATTCTGCTATAGTTCATTCTATATTTCCCTCAAAGAATTCTAAAACTTTCCCATCAAAATATCCAAAAACACAGCGAGCAATAGCATTTCGTGATTTTCCATCGATAAGTCTACAGAGTCACTCATGTCAGATTTCTTTTTCAAAAAACTTAATGAAGGGTCATGGGAGTTTTCCGAGAGCCTCGAATTCAAGACCAACATCTTCTACGAGTACTGGTTTTCCTGTTTTCTCATACGCCCGTTTTACTTTATGTTCAACAATTTCATGGAGTGAGGTAGACTGTATTTCATCGAGGTCTATTTTTATATGTTCAAGATGTATCCCAAGGTATTCTGAGAGTTTTTCTGCTTTATATGGATTTCCTGTTACGAAGTAAGGAGATGTATTCATAAATAAGAAGTTTTATAATTTTATCCAAGTTTTGCACCGTTTGGAACCTCGCGTTCAGGGATTGCCAGTACGACGCTACCATCTTCGCGATAGAGTCCAGTACAGAGAAATTCGCTCACAAATGGCCCGATTTGTTTGGGTGGAAAATTTACCACTCAGAGTATCTGTTTTCCGATAAGTTCATCTTTCGTGTAATGTGCTGTTATTTGCGCACTGCATTTTTTTATTCCGATTTCTTTTCAGAAATCTGCAGTGATTTTGTACGCAGGTTTCCGAGCTTCAGGAAAATCCTCCACGCGGATAATTGTTCCAGCGCGGAGTTCTACTGATTCAAATTCTGACCAAGAGAGAGTATTCATGGATTAATTTTTAATTATATATTTCACGATTCACTGAACAGTGACTTTCCCTTGCCATTCGTTTCATGACAGTTCGACGATGAGAGAGGCGATATCTCATTCATGAAGTGGTGCATTTTCTGCATTCCAGAGTATGAGTTTGAGATTTGGGTTTTCGGTGCATTTCAGGGAAAGGTGTTTTCATTCTTTTCCGAGAGAGCTTACTTCTTTGAGGGTGATATTTTCTAGGAGCCAGAGTGGTTTCGGATTTCCTATGCCAAAAGGCTCAAATTTCTCTATTGTATCAAGTGTTTGGAGAGTGGCAAGTGTTGGGGAGATGCTTGCTTCTACTCGTATCGTTTTTTCTGGGAGGTTATATGTGTCGTACTTTTCTCGAAATTTCTGCCCTATATATTCTCGAAATTCGTCAAATCGAGTAACTTCTATCGTAAAGCCAGCAGCCTGTTTATGTCCACCATATCTGATAAAAAATTCTTTGCATTCATCGAGAAGCTCTACGAGATTACACCATTCTGGAGCACGACAAGAAGCTACAAATGTGCTTGTTTCTTTTTCTTGAATTTCCTTTTCGTATTCTCGTTTTCATGAAGGAGTGTGTCCATCACAGAGGACGATGCTCGGTCTGTTGTATGCTTCGGTGAGTTTTCCTGCAACGAGTCCGATGAGTCCGTGTTCGAGAGTTCCTTCATGATAAAACAAAATTCATTCTTCTGTTTTTACTCTTTCGAGAGCTTTTTCTGTAAATGATTTTACCTCTGTTTGCCTCTGTCCATTGAGTTCTTCGAGTTCTGCGAGAAACTCGTCACACCGTTCCTCACTCGCGAGGAGCCATCTGAGTGCCGTAAGGGGTGTATCCATTCTTCCGCTTGCATTGATACGAGGTCATATTTGAAAACCGATGATATCAGCTTTTCATTCTATATTTTCGTGTCATTCGAGAAATTTCTTGAGTCCCGCTGATTCAGAGTTTTTCATCTGTTTGAGCCCAAGAGCGGTAATAACTCTATTTTCTCCTATGAGAGGCATACAGTCAGAAACAGTTCAGAGTGATGCTATATCAACAAATCGGAGAAGGAGACTTGAAAGCTCTTCTCATGTATATCAGAGTTTTATAGCAAGAGCATGTACCAACTTAAAGGCGACTCCCGCTCCCGCGAGACTTGAAAATGGGTATTTTGAATCAATTCGTTTTGGATTGATAATTCCAATAACTTCTTTTGGTATACTATCTGGCACAGCATGATGGTCGGTCACGATGACATCGATTCCGAGAGATTTTGCATACGCAATAGGTTCTATATCACGAGTTCCACAATCTACGGTCACCACGAGTTTTACGTTTTTTTTCGACAAATCATCAAAAAAATATGATTTCAGTCCATAGCCATCATGTACTCGGTGGGGAAGTCTGTAGGATGTTTCTATACCGATTTCTGTAAAAAATTTTACTAAAATAGCAGTTCCACTTACCCCATCGACATCGTAATCTCAAAAAACGACAACTCGCTCTTTTTTTTCTCGTGCTTCGAGGATTCGAGCCGTACATATATCTATATCAGGAAGAGTCATCGGATTGTGAAAATCTGATGGAGTTATGGAAAAAAAAGTTCAGTCGTCTTTTTCGATATTTCGATTTTTCAAAAGAACCTCTTCTATTGAGTTTGAGAGCGATGAGAGGACTTCTACGAGATGTCATTCGAGAGTAGAGATTTTGACTTTTGTCATAGCATGATTATACTCTCCCAAGCAAAAACTCAAATTAAAATACTTCCCATGCGTTATTTTCTCCTTGTAATAGTGTTTTCGTATCTTGTAACTTCGTGCTCGATTATTTCTTCTGAAACAAAAAAAGAACAAAAAGAGTTTACTATCCCAGCTTCTGTTTCTGGTGAAATCCCAAAAGAAGCTCGTCAAATTCCTGGATATGAATATCCAGCAATTCCGCTCAATGAGCTTAAAAAATAATTATGAATCTTCTTCAGATATTCTTCATTATCTCTTGAGCAATAATCTTCATTGTTGCTTTTGATATAGCAAAAAAAGAGCGCTTTAATGCGCTCCATTTTCTTGTTTTTTTGGCAGTAGGAGCCGGACTTCTTATCTTTACATTTATTCCAGAGGCGCTTGACTTGGTAGGAAAAGTATTTGGACTCCCGAGATGAGCTGATGCTCTTGTGTATACTTCGATTATCTTTCTTTTTTACTTCGTACTTCTCCTCCTTCGGAAAGTTGAGGCAACTCGCGAAGAAGTGACAAAGCTTGTTCGTGAAATCGCTCTTCAGAATGCTAAGAAGTAAGAAAGAACTCTATTTTTATTCATGCAAAAATCTTCAATCATCTTTCTGATTCGCTCTTACAATGAAGCTTCTCGAATACGGGAAGTCATAGAAGGGATATTTGCTTATGGCTATACAGAAGTACTTGTCGTAGATGATGGCTCCACTGATGGAACCGATGAACTTCTCCACGACCTTATACAGGACTGAAAGATACACTATGTGCGTCATGTAACAAATAGGGGACCAGGTGCCGCACTTGAGACAGGATTTTCCTATATTCGGGAGCATGGAATACAAAAAAACTGGGAATATCTTCTTACATTTGATGCTGATGGTCAGATGGATATAAAAGATATGGATAAATTTATGGAAGCATATGAAAAAAATCCAAGCATTGATTTTGTTATAGGTTCTCGTTTTATTGTAAAAACTCGAACAAATGTTCCTTTTCTTCGGCGTATTATTCTCTGGTGAGGTCGTATTTTTACTTCTCTCGTTTCATGAGTTCATCTCACAGATGCTCACAACGGATATAGGATGATGCGTATTTCTGTTCTCGAAAAAGTTCGTATAACTATGGATGGTATGGAGTATGCGAGTGAACTCATAGATCAAATAGGAACCAATGGATTCAAGTTTCAGGAGGTGCCAGTGAATATTCACTATGATGAATATACCCTTGCAAAATGACAGAGAATGGGTGGTGCAATTCGCGTTGCTGTCCGTATGCTTATAAAGAAATTTTTTTAGTACAAAAGAATATGAATAAAACGCTTATCATTACTGGTGGAGCTTGATTTATTGGCTCAAACTTCCTCAATAAGTATGTGCCCCTTTTTCCAGAAATCTTTTTTCTAAATTTAGATGCTCTGACATATGCAGGAAACCTGAATAAACTCGATGATGCTGTAAAAAATGCCAAGAATTATGCCTTTGTTCATGCAGATATTCGAGATATTGATGTACTGCGCGAAATATATAAAGAATACCAACCAACGGATATTATCCATTTTGCGGCAGAGTCGCATGTAGATAATTCTATTCGAAATCCGCGACTTTTTACCGAAGTAAATGCTCTCGGAACACAAAACCTCCTCGATCTTCATAGAGAGTTTAAGATGAATCGCTTTCATTATATATCGACTGATGAGGTATATGGAGATATTCCAGAAAGCTGATTTTTTACTGAAGATACTCACCTTGAACCATCTTCGCCGTATAGCGCTTCAAAAGCTGCAGGAGATATGCTCACGCAGGCATATGGTCGAACTTTTGGGATTGATTATACGATTACTCGTTGTTCAAATAATTACGGTCGAAATCAGAATTTTATTTCACTTATTCCTCTTTTTATCAGTAAAATGCAAAAAGATGAAGCAGTGCCACTTTATGGGGATGGTTCCAATATTCGTGATTGGCTTTATGTAGAAGACCATTGTGATGCTATATGGGAAGTATTCACTCGAGCAAAGAGTCGAAGTATCTATAACGTCGGAGGGAACAATGAATACACAAATCTCCAGATTACAAAAATACTGCTTACCACTCTCTGAAAATGAGAAGAGCTTATATCCTTTGTTCCAGATCGTCCAGGGCATGATAAGCGCTATGCTATAGATGCTACGAAGATTCGAAATGAGCTTGGTTGGGAACCAAAAGTGAAGTTTGAAGAATGAATCAAGAGAACTGCCCAATACTATTTAAATATGTAATGTATGAAAGGAATTATCCTCGCATGAGGTTCTTGAACTCGTCTCTATCCGATAACCATGGCTATATCAAAACAGCTTATGCCAATTTATGATAAGCCAATGATTTATTACCCGCTCACGACACTCATGCTTGCGGGTATTCGAGAGATTCTCATCATTACTACTCCTCATGATAAAGCTGCTTTTGAGCGACTTCTCGGTGACGGTTCAGCTTGGTGACTGAGTCTTGTATATAAAGTTCAAGATGCTCCTGAATGACTTCCACAGGCTTTTGTTCTCGCTGAAGACTTTTTGGATGGAGATTCTGCATGTCTCATTTTGTGAGATAATCTCTTTTATGGGCAATGATTCTCTCGACTTCTTCAGGAGACAAAAAGAAAAGTAGAAGAAACAGGAAATTCTTATATATTTTGATATGCTGTTTCTGATCCAGAGCGTTCATGAGTGGTCGAATTTGATGCAGAAATGAATGTTCTTTCTATAGAAGAGAAGCCAAAGACCCCAAAATCAAATTATGCTATTCCTGGTCTATATTTTTATACAGGAGATGCACCAAAAATTGCAAGAGGACTGAAAAAGTCTGAAAGATGAGAGTATGAGATTGTAGATATGCATCTTGCATACCTCCGTGAATCGAGGCTAAAAGTAGAACTTTTTAATCGAGGATATGCTTGGCTTGATACTGGTACGCATGCGAGCATGATTGATGCTGCTAACTTTATAAAAATCGTACAAGATCGTCAGTGACTTCAAGTTGGATCACCAGAGGAGGTTGCTTATAGAATGTGATGGATTGATGCCAATCAAGTTCGCTCTCTGGCTGAGCCGATGAAGAAGAACGGTTATGGACAATATCTTCTTAATCTTATCAAGTAGATGGCTTTTTTAAAAAATACAACATCTTTAGCTGATGCTTACATTATCGAACCTCAAGTTTTTTGAGACTCGAGAGGTTTTTTCATGGAGACATATTCCATGATAGAATTTGAAAAGATTGGAATTAATACGAATTTTGTACAAGATAACCACTCAAAGAGTAAAAAATGAGTACTTCGTGGGCTTCATTTTCAGACTCGAAAACCTCAGGCAAAACTCGTACGAGTAACATCAGGAAGTGTTTATGATGTTATTGTAGATCTCAGAAAAGACTCTCCAACATTTGGAAAATGGGAAGGATTTCTTCTCTCTGCTGAAAATAAAAAAATGCTCTTTGTTCCTCGTGGGTTTGCTCATGGATTTCTGACACTCGAAGATGATACAGAGTTTCTCTATAAGTGCGACGATGTGTATGATTCTGGTTATGAGGGTGGAATTATTTGGAATGATGAAATTCTCCAAATACATTGGAAGGAACTACTGGAAAAGTATGCTATAGAATCACCTCAAGTCAGTCAAAAAGACGAACAAAATTGAACAATGAAAGAATATCTTATTCAGCCTATTTTTTAAAATGACAAAAAAGAAAGTTCTCATCACTGGAGGAAAGGGTATGCTTGCATATGATTTTATCAGAACTCAATCAGAAAAATTTGATATTATTTCGGTTGATCGAGAAGAATGTGATATTACATCTTTTGAATCGGTAATGCAATATATCTCTTTTCATGAGCCTGATATAGTCCTTAACTGTGCAGCCTATACTGCTGTCGATGATGCGGAAGATATTGGCATGAAAACATGTTTCGACGTAAATAGCCTCGGTGTAAAAAATCTCGCAAAAGCAACTTCAGTTTTTGGAGTTGATTTTATTACTATTTCGACAGATTACGTATTTGATGGGAAAAAAACAGAGGGGTATATTCCAACTGATATCTGTAATCCAATAGGAGCCTATGGGGTGAGTAAATATCTCGGTGAGAGACTCGCACTCGATGAAAACCCAGAAACAATAATTGTGAGAACGAGTTGGCTCTATGGAGGAGATGTCTATGATGGAAATTCGCAAAAACAGGGAGTCTATAAAAATTTTGTAAATACCATGATGAAACTTTCAGAAACGCGAGATGAGCTTCGGGTTGTTTCCGATCAGCATGGAATTCCAACGAATTGTAGAGATTTATCAGAGGCGATTGCCCTCATGATTCAGTATCGAAAAAGGTGAGAAACTACTGATCAGATTTTTCATTTCTCGAACTCATGTGAGTGACTTTCCATTACTTGGTCAGATTTTGCGAGAGAGATTTTTCGAATTTCATGAAAAAATACTCGTGTAATTGACTGTACATCTTCTGAGTATCCGACAAAAGCAAAGAGACCAGAATGGAGTATTCTGAGGAATACATCAAACATTATTCTTCCTGACTGGAAGACTGGACTTTCGAGGTATATTTCTTCTCTAAAACAGTAACATGTCATCAAAAAAAACTCTTCTCATTACTGGGTGAACTTGATATATCGGCTCTCATGCGGTTGTTGCATTTGAACAAGCAGGATATCAAACAGTCATTGTTGATAATCTCGTAAATAGCTCAACAGATAGCCTCAAATGAATAGAAAAGATACTTTGATATATCCCAACTTTTTATGAATGTGATATTCGGGATGGAACAACTCTTACATGAATATTTCAGAAACATAATTTTGATGCAGTAATCCACTTTGCTGGACTCAAGGCAGTAGGGGAGAGTTGTGAAAATATCCATACATATCAGGAAAACAATGTGAGTGGTTCAATTGCACTTTTTTCGGTTATGGAAAAGTTTCATGTAAAAAAGATTATCTTTTCTTCATCCGCTACCGTGTATAGTACAGGAAATATTCCACCGTTTACAGAGGATATGAGTGTAAGTACTACAAATCCATATTGAACATCAAAACTTGTTATCGAGGAATTACTCAAGGACTATGCTCTTCATGCCTGATGGGAGATAGTTGCTCTCAGATATTTTAATCCTATTTGAAACCATCCAACAGGGTATATAGGGGAATCACCAAATGGAATTCCAAATAATCTTCTTCCATATATTATGCAGGTGGTGACCTCTGAACGAGAGAAACTCTCTATTTTTTGAGACGACTATGATACTCTCGATGGAACAGGGGTTCGGGATTATATCGATGTATGTGACTTGGTTGATGCTCATCTGAGAGTCTATGAACATATACAAAAATGATATGAGGTATATAATGTAGGTACAGGGAATTGACTTTCAGTAAAACAAATTCTTCAGATAGCAGAAAAGGTTTCATGAAAAACTATACCCTATGCCACAGTAAATCGTCGTCCTGGAGATGTTGCTGTCAGTGTTGCATCTGTTGCAAAGATATCGGAACATCTTTGATGGAAAGCAAAAACAGACATAGATACTTCTATGAAAAATAGCCTTCATTTTTATCTTCAAAATAGAAAATAATCTCTCTATAGAGTATGAAAAACTTGAGACGAGTTATGCATTTTACGCCATATTTTCCTCCACATGCGGGTTGACTCGAAATGTATGTGCAGGAATGGTCTTCTCAGTATGTACAACGATGATGAGATGTTTGTGTTGTTACACTTTCTCCTGGTCAATGAGGGAGAGTAAGTAGGGAAGAGAATGGAGTAAAAATCATCGTACTTCCTGCATATGATATTATTTCTGGTTTTCCTCTCCCACTCTTTTTTCTTCCGAGTTTTTGGAGAGAGCTCAGAGAAGCAAAAAAATGGTCTCCAGAGATTATCCATACTCATACTCGTTTTTTTCTTTCATCATTTCTTTGAGGGATTTTTGCTAAGAGTCTTTCTCTTCCATGGATTCATATAGAACATGGAAGTGGATTTGTTGTTTCAAATAAAAGGATTGTTGAGCAGGTAAGTCGTTTATATGATGAAACTCTCTGAAAGTGGACGCTTCGTCATGCGAGTAGAGTTATAACTGTGAGTAAGATGTGTGAAAAATTTGTTCGAGAATCATTTTCCGTTCAAGATGTGGAGACAATTTATCGATGAATTCTCCCAACGCACTCTTCTGTTTTACGGGATGAAAATGATATATCGATTGGATATGTAGGAAGACTGGTAGACCTTAAGTGAGTGGATATTCTTATACAATCTTTTGCAAAATCCCTTTGAGAATATGAAGGAGAAAAAAGAGTGACCCTAAAAATTGTTTGAGATGGGACCGAGAGGGAATCACTGGAAAAGCTGGTTCTATCACTTTGAATCCAAAATCTTGTTGTTTTTCTCGGGAAAAGAGATATTCTCGAAGTCAGAGAAAAACTCCTTCCATCCTTCCATATCTTTGTAAATCCGAGCCTCCAAGAAGGCTTACCGACGACGGTCATAGAAGCTCTCGTTGCGGGTTGTAGAGTTATTGCTACGGATGTTGGTGGAACGAAGGAAATCCATGAACGATTCCCATTTGTTTTAGTTCCTTCCTCAGATATTGATGCACTAGCACAGGCACTCTTGTGATTCTTACGAGAGTCGGATATGAGAGTTTTTCATCCAGATGCTTCGTTTTTTTCTTGGGATGAAACATTTGAGAAGTTTTCTGCTATTTATAAAGAAATATAAAGTTCGTTTATGCTTATTTGCCTTACTGCAACTATACATCCAAAGACTCAGAAAGATTACAAAGCCTCTGTTGATAGTCGGGCGAGACTCAAAGAATATGTTTCAAATATCTTTTTTCTTCTTACAGATTCTCCATTCGATAAAATCGTTCTCTGTGATAACTCAAATTATTCTCATGAAATCTTTTCACTTCTTGTAGACTTTGCGAAGATTCTTGGAAAAGAATTTGAATATATGACCTTTGATGGAGATGTCCGTCTCGTTCATGAAAGAGGAAGGGGTGCTTGAGAACAGGAGATTCTTGAATACTTTGTAACTCATTCATGCCTCCTAAAAGACGAGACATCCTTTTATAAACTTACGGGAAGGTATCGGGTCGTCAATATTCGTGAAGTTGTAGTTCTCAACGGAGAAAGGGAAAATATATTTTCCTATATGTCGCCATGGCATCGTCGAGTTTCTACGGCATTTTTTCGTGTATCAAAAGAAGTTTTTCAGAAACATCTTTGAGGAGTTATTTCAGAAATAGATGATTCACTCTGAGAAAACTTCCAAATAGAATGAATCTATACAAAAAGAATAAAAAGTATTTGAAGAGAAGTGGCTTCAGCACAGAAACTTCCAATATTTCTTGCAAATACAGGAAGTGGCTATACACTAAAGCCGAATATTTTACGAGATTCAGTAAAGGATATTCTTAACTTCTTGTGATTATACTCCGTGTAGCATGATTCATTATCTTATCCTCGCACATAAGTGACCAAAACAACTCCAAAAACTCATAGAGGTTCTTTCTGGAGAAAAAAGTCGAGTATATCTGCACCTTGATGCAAAATCCCATGATATATCTCTTTTGAATTTGAGAAACGTTGAATACATTGATTCCAGAGTCTCTATACAGTGGGGAGGATTCACTATGATAGAAGCAACACTCCAATGACTGTTTCAAATTTACAAAAATATGAACCCAGGAGATCATGTTGTTATCCTCAGTGGGCAAGATTTTCCGATTCAGCCACCGAATGAGATTCGTTCATTTCTCGAAAAACATCAGACTCAGAGTTTTATGGAATATCGTATACAACCCAATGACGAGTGGAATATCCTCAATCGAGTGACAAGATACTACTTTCATGATTTGCTTATTCCAGAATGGATAGATGCTTTCATAAAACGTATTATAAAGCCATTTTACCCAGTCCATATACTCAGAAATCAGGCATTTTGATATATTCTTTCTCGTATATTCAACTTCTTTCTTCCAGAAAGAACCTATCTTATTCGCAATTATAAAATATTTTGGTGATCTCAGTGGCAAGTTCTCTCCGAAAAACATGTGGGCTATATGCTTACATTTCTGGCATCTTCAGAAGGGAAAAAATATAAAAAAGAGTTCTCTCGTATTGCTGGACCTGATGAATTATTTTTCCAGACACTTCTTTTGAATTCTCCATATAAAGATGAAATTGAAAATAATCTTTTATGGTATATAGATTGGCATACATGACCATGACTTCCTCGTATATTTGATTCTTCTGATTTTGATGCTATGAGTAGTTCGTGAAAACTTTTTGCAAGGAAGTTTGATGAAGGGATAAGTGATGAGATTATTGATAGGATAATAAAAAATTTTTAGTATGACTTCTCGCCAAATACCAGTACTTCTCCTACTTTTTAATAGACCAGATACAACTCGTCTGCTTATTGATGCACTTCGTGAGATAAAACCAGCAAAAGTATATATTGCCCAAGACTGACCGAGGCATGATACTGATAAAAAAAATATCGAACTTGTAAGAATAGAGCTTGAGAAGATTGATTGGGAATGTGAAAAAATGGTATTATTTCGTGAAAAAAACCTCGGTTGTTACGATGCGGTAACTTCCGGAATTGATTGGTTTTTTTCTGAAGCTGAATTTGGTATTATTCTCGAGGATGATTGTATTCCTGCAAAATCATTTTTTGATTTTTGTTTTCAAGTACAGAACTCTCTTGGTAGGGATGATATATCCCTTATTTCAGGATCAAACTTTCTCTCATCACATCATGGAGACTCATCTTTTCTCACGAATCACTCACCACTTCTTTGGTGATGGGCTACATGGAGAGCGAAATGGAAGTTTTTTGAATCAATAAAAAAAGAAAAAGACATACTTCTTAGTCAGATAAATTCAAAGCTTTGCCAGTATAATATCCTTGATAGAAAAGCACTGATGTCCTATCTTTCTTGAGATTACTGGGATGCTGATTGGTACCTCATATGCTTATTTCATTCATGGAAGGCAATAGTTCCTCCAAAGAATCAGATTACAAATGTGGGAGCCGTAGGGATTCATAGCGGAAGACCATGACCATATCATTTTCTCGAGCGATATGAATTGTCTGACTCGACTTTGACTTTTTCATCACTGGATATACACTGAGAATATGATAATCAGATGATATGATTTATGAGGAGAATGTTTATTTATGGTCTTATAGAAAGGTTTCTTTCGAGAATAGGCTTACTAAAATTTTCTAGATTTTTTATAAAACACATAAGCACTATCTTGTATTCTTTTAAAAGGTAAAAATTATTTATGATAAAAGCTGT
>Ga0209594_1001287_pt1 | contig 12671 bp, 18 predicted proteins | sample AshMeaCrysSpring_FD_184126 | JGI IMG/M metagenome (GOLD analysis project Ga0209594, IMG submission 184126) | Groundwater microbial communities from Big Spring, Nevada to study Microbial Dark Matter (Phase II) - Ash Meadows Crystal Spring... | ecosystem: Environmental > Aquatic > Deep subsurface...
TAACTATATCAAAAAATATAGACTGAACATATAATATACCCATGTTCGAAGCAAAAAATATTAGTGAAAAACAAGTACAAGAGTACAAAGAATCAACAAAACTCTATGCAGAACTCGGTCTTTCCCAGTTTATACCACATATTCCTCTCATAAATACCGAACTTCGAAAAAAGTGAATTGACGCAACCGTAGATGGTCAAGTGTCAACAACTGAACAACAGCAAATTCTCAAAGCACTCTACAGTAAACTTTTCTGAAAAGAAATTATATCTTCAAGCTTAGGTGAGGTAGAAAGAGCATATGGAAGCGCCCTTGGAAATCCTATAAACATGAAAAGTGCGATGCAACATACACTCACTCTGAGCAAACTCATACCATGACCAAACCAACCAATTTCAGCTGATACACTGAAAAAGTGGTTTCAAGAAACAAGAAAAGACGAAACAATAGATCCTCTCAAAAATCTCACTCTATAAAGGTGAGATTTTCTTTTTTGCAAAAAAAAGAAGAACATCTATAATCAAACTCATCTATTGCCTTCACTATGCTCTCCCCTGCCCTCACTCATATTCATGAAACACTCATCCATATCCGAGAGAGTGTGAAAGAACATATAATCTGACAAGATGAACTCATAGAAAAACTCATTGTCGGAGTGTTTACTGGTTGACATATTCTTATCGAGTGAGTTCCCTGACTCGGAAAAACAAAAACTATTCGCACACTGGCACATGTTCTCGGACTTGAAACAAAGAGGATTTCTTTTACTCCTGATTTACTTCCATCAGACCTGACAGGAAATGAGATATATAGACCTCAAAAGTGAGAATTTATCGTACGAAAATGACCAATTTTCACGAATATCCTCCTTGCTGATGAAATCAATAGAACTCCACCAAAAGTTCAATCAGCACTCCTCGAAGCAATGGAAGAGAAACAAGTTACTATCGGAGAAGAGTCATTTCCTCTTCCGTCTCCATTTATCGTATTAGCGACCCAGAATCCTCTCGAACATGAATGAACATATCCACTTCCAGAAGCAGAACTCGACAGATTTCTCATGCGAGTTGTTATAGATTATCCAAAAAAGGAAGATGAAAAGAAGGTTTTACAGATGAATAAAACAGAAACTCCTCAAAAGAAGAATACGCTCGATATAACTGCAAAAGATATAGAAGAAATACGAGAATATATAGAATCAACAATCCTTGTGGACGAAAAAATATATGACTATGTTTGTACGATTCTGAATAGGTTACGAGAACTCGCAAAAAAGACTCCTGAAGGTCAAGTGCTCGATTATGGACCATCAACTCGTGCAGGACTTGCTTTGATTCGTGCAGGAAAAACATATGCTCTCCTCATGGGTCGTGATTTTGTTCTTCCTGAAGATATAAAATCACTCGCATACAATATTCTCGAACACCGTATAGGGCTCTCATATACGAGTCTCGTGGAAAAGAAAACTTCCTGCCAAATAGTTGAGTCAGTTCTCAATACAATACTAATCCCATAAATAAATCCCTCCTAGATGAGGGATTTATTTATGCATGAACTGATTCTCTTGTTCATCACTCTACATGTGTCGACTTTGCAATATCAGAACTTGATGGTTTTTCAGCCCTGTTATCAGCACCAAGTGAAGCGAGAAGTTCCTCAGGTGTTGGGTGCTCTACTTGCTTTTCCTGTGCTTCTTTTGCTCTATTTTGAGCCTCAAGTCATCGCGCATGAGAACCATCATATTCAGGTTTCTTTTTGTCTTCTTCAGGATTTTTTTTATTTGGATCATCTACATCCTCACCACGAGCTTCAGGGTTTTTCTTTCCTCATACCTCAGCTTTTGCCATTTCATGGGGAGATGCTTCTTCATGTTTAAAATTCTCAAAATCAGACATATTTATATTGTTATGATTATAATACTACGATAAGTGTACCATAAGATAGGAGAATAAGTCAAAAAAATGATTGCTTTTTTCATCATTTTGTCGAGAATAAATATAGGATTATTAATTTTTCTTATGCTTGAAACTTTTTCTGCTGATTTGGCTCACCTATTTACAGGAGCAGGTGTTTTTGCACTTCTCAATATTATACTCATCGATCTCGTTATGAGCGGTGACAATGCCATTCTCATAGGCATGGCAACAAAGAAACTCACGGGAGCTACAAGAAAAAAGGCAATATTTTGGTGAGTTGCAGGAGCGACTATTCTGCGAATTATCTTCTCTCTTGGTGCTGTTTGGCTCATGAAAATTCCTGGACTCGAATTCCTCTGAGCGATACTTCTCCTCTATGTTGTATGGAAATTTTATAGAGAAATTCGCGCTCACGAACACCATGATGAACATGGAAAAGAAGCAGATACGCTCTCTGTAGCAATCAAGACTATCATCATCGCTGATGTAGCTATGTCCCTCGATAATGTCCTCGCTGTTGCGGGAGCAAGTCATGGAAATATGGTAAACCTCATGATAGGTCTGGTATTTTCTATTATTCTCATGGTCGTTGCATCAGGATGGATAGCAAATATGCTCGAAAAATATCCCTCTATTCAGTGGCTTGGACTCTTTATCATCCTCTTTACTGCACTCGATATGCTCGAAAAGGGCTTTACAAAAGTCGTAGAACCAACGATATTCGGGGTTCCTGAATCAAGTATTTTTACACTCCTTCTCATCGTCGTAGTTGGATGATTTGCTATACTTCAGACAAAATTTCTCAGGAGTGACCACTCTACATTTGCTAACTGGGCAAAGGAAAATGGACGAACTCTTATGGTAACGATATTTATTCTCCTTATCCTCGTGGTAAACTTTTGAGGAAAAGTCACAGAATTTATGAATACTCACCATGGATATAAGTATGGTTTTATCATGATATGCGTTCTCTGAATACTGGAGATACTCCGCATGGATGATGAACGAGAAAAACGGAACTTTCTTATGAGACTGTTTCTGAAAGACTAGTTGAATGAATGAGATTCATTGACTAATATAAAATAATAGTTAATATATTAATATTAACTATTATTTTATGATAAAAAGAGAATTAAAAGACTCTATTCGAATTCATGGGGAATCTTTTTATCCATTCTGAGAAAGAGTTATAATAATAAATCCATCCAAATACTCCTGAATCAGCATAAACTGAATTATAGTAAATCGCGAAACTCTTGTTCCTCAAAAAGGCTTCTGATGATCACGATACCTTTCTGTTGTAGACCCAAAAACAGGATGAACTTATGCGGAAGTTGTAGAACACTTTTTGTCTGCATGTTACTCTACATGAATATCCAATATAACAGTAGAGTCACCCAGGGTAATGCCTGTTGTATGACCATGAATTCATGGACTTTATAACGAACTTTTAAAACACTCCGAAATTGTTGAGAAAGATTCAGGGCCCTTAGTTATACAAAGAAAAATAACTTTTTATTCAAATGATTGAAGTTGTACTTTTTCAGTAGAACCATCAGAAACACTAGATATATCCATAGAAAGAATATGAGACGGTGAAATTTGAATAGATACACATATTTCCGTAAAAGATGTCTATCGATTCATTTCAGAAAATGAAAATGCAAGAAAGGCTCGTCCAATAGCGAGGCTTCAAAATAGAATCATCAATTCAACACAGTATGTTATGGAATCTCTAGGATGATATGGTGTAAGTTCAAAAAACTATATTCTTCATCGACCTTGAGCAACAACGAAAAGTATCCAAGAACAGATGTACCCTGAATTTCAGAATTTATGAAATGAACATTTAGCACACACACTCGTAGCAGATTTATTTGGAGAACTACATACCTTTTTTCCTCACTGAATAGTATGAAAAATATCTCTAAAATGAAAAAATAATCACTTTACAAGAATGGAGTTGCTCCATGCATTATATAACCAAATAAAGCCCCTATAAAGGGCTTTATTTTATCTCATCGCTTCACAGACGATATCTGCAACACTCTTATCGAGAGCATCTGGGAGAATATGAGTATCATCCGGATTTTTTACAGCACTTGCGAGCGCTTCTGCTGCAGCGATTTTCATCTCATCAGTGATTTTCTTCTTTCCGTATTTGAGCACTCATTTAAATATTCATGGAAATGCAAGGACATTGTTTACCTGATTTGGATAGTCACTTCGTCCTGTTCCGATGATACGGATTCAGGCTTCTTTCGCGACTTCAGGCATGATCTCTGGAGTTGGATTCGCCATCGCAAAGACGATTGCATCAGATGCCATAGTTTTTGCCATCTCGAGTGTGAGAGCTCCAGCCGCTGATACTCAGAGAAATACATCAGCGCCTTTGATAGCATCAGCGAGAGTCCCCGTTTTATTTTCTTCATTCGTGAATTCGAGCAATTTTTGTTTAGAGATATCGAGATTTTCTCTTCCTGCATGGATGATGCCTTTTGAGTCACAAGCGATAAAATGCTTCACTCCATAGAGGCGGAGGAGTTTACAGATGGCAACTCCTGCAGCACCAGCACCATTGAGAACTACTTTTATATCTTCTTTCTTTTTTCCTGTTACTTTCAGGGCATTGATGAGACCTGCGAGTACGACGATAGCCGTCCCATGTTGGTCATCATGCATCACTGGAATATCGAGTTCAGCCTTGAGTCGCTCCTCTATCTCGAAACATCGTGGAGCAGAGATATCTTCGAGATTGATTCCACCAAATCCATCAGCAATATTTTTGACTGTTTTCACAAATTCCTCCACATCCTGTGTACCGACGATGATAGGAAATGCATCAACTCATGCAAATTCCTTAAAAAGTACACACTTCCCTTCCATAACAGGCATAGATGCCTTGTGTCCGAGATTACCAAGTCCGAGAATCGCAGAACCATCAGAGATGACAGCGACGGTACGAGATTTGAGTGTGTAGTCATAGAGCTTACTTGCATCCTTTGCTATCTCACGACACGGTTCAGCTACTCCAGGTGAGTACGCCCATGAGAGGTCATCACGAGTTTCGATATGAGCAATAGCTTCTGTACGGAGTTTTCCTTGGTATTTTTTATGGTTTTCGAGGGATTTTTGGTAGTGGTCAGTCATATATAGGTGATAGGTGATAGGTTATAGGAGGTAGGTAATAGAGGATTTCTGTGGCTTCTGTCATTCTGAGGAACGAAGGATTTGCTCTGTTTTTTCCTGCCTTGGATTCCTCTCCTTTAGGAGAGGCTAGGTGAGGTAATTTTAGAGAGAATTTCGAAAAAAGCAAAAGATAATGAGAATGAGTATCATATAATGATAGTTGACATAATTTATATTTAAAATATAATGAATTTGGTTATATTTAACATACATTTTTATGAATAATTTCGATGCCCTATCCTCAGGGACTAGCAGCATGATTAATACAACCTGAGATCAACAAGTAACTTCTCATGTTTCAGAAAAAGCCATAAATCTTACCGAAGAACTCCCGTATTTTGAACTCGCAGGACATAAGCTCGAAAAACAAAATCATGGCACACCACAATGCCTAGAGATAAAAATTAACGAAAAGAATACTTCTCTAACAAAACCACAAGCATGGAGTAAAGAAATTGACGGTACTACACATTGGTTTTATAATTTCCCATGAGCAGTCGCCGAAGCAAAACACCTCGGAAAAAAAGTTCCAACAATTGATGAATGGATGGAAATGCTTGCAAGTGTAAATGGAAATGCTGAAGAAAAAGCAAGAGCATTAGATATTCCTTTAGCAGGTTATCGCGATGCGGGCAATGGCGTATTCTTTGGTGAGGGTGTCTTTGCGAATTTGTGGTCTTCTTCTGAGTATGACTCGAATGACGCTCACAATGCGTTTCTCGAGCTTGGTAGCTCTGATGCGGGTAGGGATTGGGACGATCGTGGTCTTGGTGTGTCGGTTCGTTTCTTTTCGGATAAATAATATATTTTATCCCACAATCCTCCTCTTCATCTCACTCTCCCCTCCCTCTCGGATAGAGTAGATACATCCACAGTAGTTTTGTCGGTAGATATCATGCTCTCTGGTGTACTCTACCGATTTTTCAAATCCTCCTCGTTTGCGAAATGGGATATCGAGAAATTCGACACCATATTTCTCTGCGTAGAGATGCCCCATTTTAAAAAGTTTTTCGAGGTCTTTTTTGGGACTCGTATTCAGACTCGATGTGTAGAGTGAGATTTTGAGCCTCTTCGCGAGCTTAGCACTCACCATCATACGCATATCATAGCAGTAGGTACACTTCTCTCATCGTTCTGGAGTATGCTCGACTCCGCGAATCCGTGTGAAAAAGTTCCCCACATCATACGCTCACTTGATATAGGGGATATTTTCTATTTCACAGACTTTAACGAATGCTTCATAGCGTTTATCATACTCGGATTTTGGCTGAATATTTGGATCGTACCAAAAACATATGACATCATATTCATCACGCAATTGGAGTATGGGCATCGTGACATCTGGCCCACAACAGACATGGACGAGGATTTTTGGCTTTTTCGTGGGTTTTGGACGATAGAGACGATGTTCGAGAATATACCTGGAAATCTGATTCGAAAGTCACTTGATGATAAACTTCGGATTTTCCTCGAAAAGTGTCTTGAGGGCGGTATACTCAGGAATGATTTTTCTGATTTCTGTAGACGATACATCTGGAATATGAGAATCAGTGAAAAGTTCATAGTTTTCTACACCGTATTTGTCAAAAATATCTGAAGTAAATGATTGTTCTATATTTCTCGGAATAAAAAGTTTTTTGATTTTTTTGAGTGCATAGTGTTCACTATCCCACTCTGGCATAGAAAAAATAGTATCAGTTCCGAAAACATGGACGATATCCTCGCTGTATTTTTCTCGAGCGTAGATATCTACATCCTGAGTAATCATCTCTCCTTCCCAGTTTTTTATAAAGTAATCATCGATAATTACTCGTTTATCATCTATTTCAGAGACAAATATTTGGAGCATCGCGAGACGATGTTCATCACTCACATGATACGACTTATCATTGCGTTTACTCGATGGTATGAGAAGTATTTTTTCAGGATTTTTATAGTGCAAAAGGGCTCGGATAATCGCCGAGTGCCCTACATGAGGGGGATCAAATGCAGCACCAAAAATATAAATCATAGATATATTGTAGGGATTTTGTAAAAGAATTCCAACAAAAAAATCCCTCTCAGAAAGGGAAGGATTTTTTATTTTCTCGTACCATGTGATTCATGAAACTTTTGCCCGAGCTTGTGCATTGCTGTATATTTGAGAAGTTCATATTCGAGCTCGATAAGCTTATGTGGATCAATTGTTTCACCATTTTCTTCTCGATATGCCTTTATAAGAGCTTCGGCTTCTTTTTTCTGGGACTCAATATACTCCGTATCAGAGAGTTTGTCCTCACTCTCGATAATATCCGCAACAACAACACACGCATCCGGAGAGATATTTACAACTCCACCACCTGTTGCATAGTCTGTTGTATGGATTTTATTTCCAATAAAATATGCCGTACGGAGAATCCCTGGACGGACTGCAGAAAGAAGTGGCTCATGACCAGGGAGAATAGTAATTTCTCCAGATTCAGTCATTAGGCTGATTTTCTCAAAACGATCAACTGTGAGAATATTCCCCGATGCAGAAGTAATTTGTAACTTCATAAATTAAGTAAGTGAGTTCGTATTATTTTGTATTTTCTTTTTCAAAGGCAGAAACAACCTCATCGATAGATCCCTTATACATAAAGAATCTTTCTGGGATATGGTCGAGTTCTCCAGAGAGAATCATCGAAAATCCACGAACAGTATCATCTCGTTTTGCATAGACACCAGGAGTTCCTGTAAATTGTTCAGCAACAAAGAATGGCTGAGAAAAGAATCTCTGAATCTTACGAGCACGAGCAACTGTGAGCTTATCTTCTTCTGAAAGCTCATCCATACCAAGGATGGCAATAATATCTTGAAGCTCTTTATATCGTTGGAGCGTCTTCTGACAGTTACGAGCAGTATTGTAGTGTTCTTCTCCAACAACAGCAGGAGTAAGAACAGTAGAAGTTGAATCAAGAGGATCAACTGCTGGATAGATACCAAGCTCAGCAATCTGACGAGAAAGTACTACAGTTGAATCAAGGTGAGCAAATGTATTTGCTGGAGCAGGATCTGTAAGATCATCTGCAGGAACATATACCGCTTGAACGGAAGTAATAGAACCATTCTTCGTTGATGCGATACGTTCTTGAAGAGCACCCATATCTGTTGCAAGAGTTGGTTGGTATCCTACAGCCGAAGGAATACGACCGAGAAGGGCTGAAATTTCAGAACCAGCTTGTGTAAAGCGGAAAATATTATCAACAAAGAGAAGAACATCACGATGCTCAACATCACGGAAGTACTCAGCCATCGTAAGTCCTGTAAGAGCAACACGAGCACGAGGTCCTGGAGCTTCATTCATCTGTCCAAATACCATGGCAGTCTTATTTATAACCCCTGAATCCTTCATTTCATGATAGAGGTCATTTCCTTCACGAGTTCGTTCTCCAACCCCAGCAACAACAGAGTATCCTCCATGTTCTGAGGCGATATTGTGGATAAGCTCTTGCATGATAACCGTCTTTCCTACTCAGGCACCTCCAAAGAGACCTACTTTACCACCCTTGAGCATAGGACAGATAAGATCAACAACCTTGATACCTGTTTCAAAAATTTCAGTTTTCGTAGAAAGTTCTTCATATGTTGGAGACTTTCTATGAATTGGGTCTTTTCTCTCTGATTTTGGAGCATCCATATCATCGATTGGATCACCAAGGACATTAAACATACGCCCGAGTACTGCTTCACCAACTGGTACAGAAATAGGAGCACCTGTAGCCATAACAGAAAGTCCTCGTTTTACTCCATCAACAGGATTCATAGCAATCGTACGAACCACACCATCTCCGAGTTGTTGTTGAACTTCAAGAATAAGTTTTGTTGGAGCACCTTCTACTTCAAGTGCTTCGTAAATTTGAGGGATGTATCCATCAGAAAATTCTACATCAACAACCACTCCGATAATTTTTGTAATGATACCTGTATGAGCCATAAGAGAAGAGAAATTAAAATGTACGAAAAGAGATTCTTTTACTAAACGGGCAGATTATAGAGAAAGAAGGCAAGAAATCAAATAAAAACAAAGGGATTTTTCTGTTATAATCAAGATGCAATTCTTCCAACCATTGAGTCAAGTATTATTCCAGTAGCAATACCTGCATTGAGTGATTCTGCACTTCCTATACGAGGAATAGTAATTTTATCGGTAATATATTTTTCAAGGTACGGACGAATTCCATGTGATTCACTCCCAATAACGAGAATTCCTGGAACAAAGTTTTTTGCATAAATACTCTCACCTCAGAGATATGCACCATAAACTCTTTTTCATCGTATTTTTTCAAAAAAACTCATAAGTTCGAGTGAAATTACGGAAACTCGAGTAAATGAACCCATAGTCGCAATAATTGTTTTCGGATTATATACATCAACCGTATCAGAAGAACTAATAATCGTATCTATACCATACCAATCAGCAATGCGAATAATCGTTCCAAGATTTCATGGATCATTTATTCCATCCAAAACAAGAATAGTTTTTTTATCTGAAATATCATCATAGGAAAAAGTCATCTCTCTCATACGAACTATCAGGATTCCAGAAGTATTTGTTATCAAAGTTGTTGCTTTTTGTATATCCTTTTCAGAAACAACTTCATGAGAAATATGATCTATAATTCATGAATGTCTCTCAAAGAAATCTGAGGAAAAAAATCCATGAATAATATCCATTTTAGCATTGATAGCTTCAAGGATGGATTTTTCTCATTCAACAAGAAACATTCCGAGGTCTTTTCGAGTTTTTTTGTCCTGAAGTGTACGAGAAAATTTGAGAGAATACATAGAAAAAATAGAAAAACACTTCCCTCTTTTATAAGGAAAGTGTTTCAGAATTAAAATTAACGTTTTGTAAGATATCGAAGAGCTACCCACCCAACATATCCATCTTCTGTTTGAATTTGAGCCCACTTTCCTTGTATCTGAAGAAGTGTGACATTTTGCCCACCTACAAGATGTCTCTCAGTTTTTGCCTCAACAGATGCAGAAACACGAATATTGAGCCGAGGAGAATTTACAAAGTACAAATCTGTTCCAGCATTTTTTGGAGCTATTTGAGGTGTAGAAGAAAGTTCTTTTTTCTGATTCACATCAGCCGACTCTATAAAAAATCCTCTTTTTGACCAACCTATAATCTGTCCATACTGAAATTTTACCCACCCATCTTTTTCATCAATTACGGTTACTGCATCTCCACGAACGAGGTATCCAAGTATCTTTGCATCAAGAGATGGGGCAAGACGGATATTCAGCTTTCTTTCATTTACAATAAAAGTATTTCCTTGTGAAGGATTTACTGTTTCTTGTTTCTGAGAAGGAAGAGTTATTGTTTTTTCCTCAGAAACAACTTTCTGATTTACAGGAGACACTGCCTTTGGTTTTATAGTTTCATCCTTCATAACAGGAGTGGGAACGCTTGTAGATAATGGCAACTTCATAACAGGAGTTCTTTTCGGAATTATTTTCTTTATTGTTTTAATTGTTCCTGTTGAAGAAATAATTCATCATGTTGAAGTTGTAACACCACTTGAACTTGATCATGTAAGAGAAGATGGAGAGAGAGCTGGTGAAGAACCTCCACCAGAAGTAGAGCTACTCGAAGATGATGATGGAGGAATATATGATCATCCGCCACCTCATCCACTGCCTCCTGATGGTCCTCATCCAGATGGAGGATTCGAAACAGTAACAGAACGAGAAATGGTAGTACTCATATTTCCCGCGATATCTGCTTTTTTATAAAAGAGAGTATATACTCAGAGAGTTCCTGTATTGACGCTACCAGAAAACGCTGTTACCGTACCAGTTCGATCAACAGCATCAACCCATGTTGCACCCGGATCAGTATAAACCGTGTTTATATATACCGTATCTGAACTTGAACCATTCAATGTAATATTTGGAGCGGTTTGATCTGTTACATTTACTGTACGGGAAATAGTTGTACCAGTATTTCCATGTGCATCGACTTTTCTATATTGAAGTATATACGTTCAAACACTATTCATATTTACAGTTCCAGAAAATGCAGTAACTATACCCGTACCATCAACAATATCAGTCCATGTAGCACCCGGATCAGAGAATGTAGAACCATGAGCTACAGTCATAGGGGTTGATCCTGAGAGGGTCATGGAAGGAGCTGTAGTGTCAATCACAGTAACTGTACGAGTTATTGATCCAGTATTTCCATGAGCGTCGATTTTTCTATAATCAAGAGCATACATTCATGGTACTCGCATATTTACTGAACCAGAATATGCAGCTACTAGAGTACCTGTACCATCGACGATATCATCCCATGAGGCACCTGGATCAGAGAATACTCAAAGAGAAGCTTCAACAACCATACTTGTACCACCAGAAAGAGTGAGTGTTGGAGGAGTAGTATCAACGATAGTAACTGTACGAGAGATAATTGCACTAGTATTTCCATGTGCATCAGTTTTTCTATATTGAAGTATATATGTTCATGGGAGTTTTGGATTCACAGAACCACTATAAGCAGTAACTACACCTGTACCATCGACGATATCAGTCCATGTGGCACCAGAATCAGAATACGCACCACTAAATGCTTCAATGGTTTGAGTTCATGATCCATTTAAAATAATGCCTGGGGGGGTAGTATCAATAACAGTAACAGTTCTTGAATTACTTCCTGTATTTCCTGAAGTATCTGCTTTAGAATATGTAAGAGTATAGGTAGCTGGAACTTTCATATTTACAGAACCTGAAGTAGCAACTGGTATAGTTCCAAGACCAATAACGGTATCAGTGTAGCTCGCACCTAAGTCGTTATACGTACCAGTTGATGCTTCGAGTGTCTGTGAACCTGATCCATTAAGATTTACAATAGGAGCAATCGTATCACGAACAATAACAGTACGGTTTACTGAACCTGTATTTCCATGTGCATCAACCTTTTGATATGTAAGAATATATGTTCCTGGGAGAACATTATTTACTGTTCCGCTAGATGCAGAAGCAATAGTACTTGTTCCATCAACGATATCATTTACAGAGGCACCTTGCTCAGCAAAAGAAGATCATGCTTCTATAGTAATAGTTGAAAGTCCATTCAAAGTAACAACAGGAGGGGTAGTATCAACAACAGTAATAGTTCTTGAAAGAATTGTTGATGCGTTTCCTGCAGCATCAGTTTTTCTATATTGAAGTATATATGTTCATGGGAGTTGCATGTTTACGGTTCCAGAAAAAGCTGTAACAGAACCTGATCCATCAACAATATCAGTCCATGTTGCTCAAGAATCAGAATATGTTCCAGTTGAAGCTTCTATAGTTCCACTTGCTGTACCCGTAAGGACAAGAGAAGGTGCTATTGTATCTCGTACTTGAATCATTCATGATATAGTTTGAGTTTCTCCGCTAAATGTCTGAGTGTACTCTAAAATATAAGGCTCTTGCCTAGAAGATTTTAGAAATATCTAAGATTTTCTAGGTTTTTTATAAAAAGTTTTAATCATTGTAGTTAATTCTTGTTCAAGTTCAATATTTGTTTTCGTATACCTCCATTCACATTCT
>Ga0209594_1001289_pt1 | contig 12668 bp, 10 predicted proteins | sample AshMeaCrysSpring_FD_184126 | JGI IMG/M metagenome (GOLD analysis project Ga0209594, IMG submission 184126) | Groundwater microbial communities from Big Spring, Nevada to study Microbial Dark Matter (Phase II) - Ash Meadows Crystal Spring... | ecosystem: Environmental > Aquatic > Deep subsurface...
TCCCGATACTTGGAGTACAGTTGCTTGACACTTAGATGAGGTACTATTGAAATTCTTCTTGGCATCTCTAGTCCCGAAGCGATCGCCTCCTGTTTTCATACGTCTATTATACACCCGGATCTGATATCATCTAAAGTTTAGGTAAAAATGTTGTCCTCTCACTGGGACACCTCTGAACTGCTAGACAAAGCCGACCGAATTTGAGCCTGTAATTCGGCTTGTACCCGTTGCCATTCTGCTTCTACAGCAGCTAACTGTTCGGCGGCTGTCCCTGAAACAAAGCAAGTTTCGGCAGGATCTTCCCCGTCTAAAATTGCCCGTCCCATCATTTCTAGAGTTTTACAGATTTGGGAAAAATTGCTCGCACCGAGTTGGGCACTACTAGATTTGAGGGTGTGGGCTGCTTCTTTTAATTCTTTCGCATCCTGATGAATCACACTATGACGAATTGCATTTAAATGTTGGGGGGCTTCCCCTAAATACGTCTCAATTAATAAATCCACAAACGGATCATCCTCATCATCATATTCTCTCAGGGTTTCGAGAACCTCTAAATTGATGGCTGGGGGTGCTTGATCTCGATTAAATTGCGCTTCTGTCACGAGATAACCATTTGTTTGAGTTGCTTCTGTTCCATTATCGTTGATCTTTAGGGAAGGTTCCAGGGGTTGACACCGCGTCAAAGCCTTCGCCAGTTCCTCGCGTCGCACGGGTTTTGTGACATAGTCATCCATTCCCGCTTGTAAACACATTTCTCGGTCCCCTTTCATGGCATTAGCGGTCATGGCAATAATCCAAGGTTTACGGGGACGGCGATCGCTGCCATCGCCATATTCTGCACAAATTTGGCGGGCGGTTTCCAAACCATCCATTTCTGGCATTTGTACATCCATCAAAATCACATCATAAGACTGTCGGTGTAAGGCATCTAACACTTCTAACCCATTCCCGGCAATATCAGCCCGATAACCCAGACGTTGCAGCAACTTAGTCGCCACTTTCTGATTGGTCACATTATCTTCGGCTAGCAAAATTCGTAATGAAGATTGGGGCACATTGCCATTCATTAATAACCGAGACGCTTCTAGGGCATCATGATCCGGTTGATTGAGGATTTCATGATCGGCAAAAATTTGTAGAAGCATATTATAAAACTGAGATTGCTTCAACGGCTTATTAATAAATCCAGCACAATTGACATTGGTTTTCTCAATTCGTTTGACAATATTGGTATTACTGGCATAGTTAAAAATCACTAAATTAACCGGTTGGCGTTGCGGAAACCGTTTACATAAATCCTGTTCAGTTTGACGGAGTTTTGTCGCCAGTTCAATTTCATCCATATCGGGTAAGTTAATCCCAATCATCACCAAATCTAAGTCCGGTGTTTCTTGAAACCGTTGCAGGGCATCGACACCTGTTGTGGCGGTGATGACTTCCATGCCCCACGCTTTCACCTGCCGCATAATCACAATTTGATTAATGCTATGACTTTCAACGACCAGGAGACGTTTTCCAGTGAAAAAGTCATCGGTAAAATCATGAATGGCAGGCGATTCAATTGCGGGAACTTGAATCGTAAAATAAAACGTTGATCCGGTCTTTTTTCCCTCTGTTATGACAAAATCTGGAGGAATATTACCAGCGCTTCCAGTCAAGATTAAATCCTCTCCAGGCGCATCTCGTTGAGCGAGAGTATGACTCACCACCCACATTTTTCCGCCCATTAATTCACTTAATCGTAAGCTTACCGCTAAGCCTAATCCAGTACCGCCATATTGTCGCGTGGTAGACGCATCGACTTGGGAAAAGGCTTTAAATAATCGATCCATTCGTTCTGGTGGAATCCCAATTCCCGTATCAGCCACAGCCAATCGAATTTCATACCAACTGCCTAAATACTGTTCGGAATAAACCTGTTTTTCTTCAGTATAAAGGGCAGTTGCTTCGACGGAAACAATCACTTCTCCTGCGGTCGTAAACTTAATGGCGTTACTGAGTAAATTGACTAAAACCTGACGCAGTCGAGTCACATCTCCCAAGACCATATCAGGAATTGAGGGGTCAATAATATAAGCCAGTTCTAAACCTTTTTCTGAGGCTTTAGGTGAGAGTAAATCTAAGGATTCTTCAATACAGCTTCTCAGTTTAAAGGGTTGTTGTTCTAGTTCTAATTTACCGGATTCAATCTTAGAGAAATCAAGAATATCATTAATAATTGTCAGTAAAGCATCCCCACTGGTGCGAATGGTTTCGACAAAATCTCGCTGTTCAGGGGTTAAATTCATATCTAATAACAACCCCGTCATCCCAATCACGGCATTCATTGGGGTACGAATTTCATGGCTCATTGTTGCCAGAAATTCACTCTTGGTTCGACTTGCTAGTTTGGCAGAAAGTATCGCTTCTTCTAAGGCTTTATTCTGTTCAGAAAGTTTCCGTTTACTGGCTACTTCGGCTTCTAAGAGTTTGGCTTGAGCAATGGTTAATCCGACTTGAATGGCAACATCTTCTAAAAACTCAATTTCTTCTGCAGTCCAGTTTCGCATCTGATCACATTGATGCAACATAATAATCCCATTGGGTTGACTTTGATAGGATGTGCGAATTGCCAGCATGGATTTTAACCCCATCCGGCGGCACATTGGGGCAGAAGATTCTAATAAATGATCGGTAAATACATCCGATGAAACCAAGGCTTTATCTTCGGAAAGAAGTTGCTCAAAATAAGGATTATATTGAACTGAAAATTCTAAATTTAGGGTAGATTCATAGCCAGACTCTAAATATTCTGCCACACAAGAAAGATGGGGATAAGGTTCAGGAATATAAGTATAAATAGAACAACGATTTACTCCGAAAACTCGTCCAATTTGGGTAGCGGTGGTTTGAAAAACTTCTTTAGTTTCGAGTTTAGATCTCACTTTTTGGGTGATTTTTTTCATCAAGAGTAAATGTTGATTTTGCCGTTTTAAAGTGGTATTTTCTTCCGCTTTATGTATTGCATTTCCCAGATATTTTGCAATCAGTTTAACCACTTCAATTTCCGTTGATTTAAATGAGGTTCTTGGAGAACGACTCCTAAAACTGAGGGTTCCATACAGCCGTCCTTGAACAGAGACTTGAATGCCGATATAAGCTTCAATTCGTCTCGTTTTTGCAGCAGGGTGATTTTTCCAGGGAGACATATTCATGGCTTCGATGCAGATGATCTCCGAAGTTTTAACCACCTCTTGTTCAAAGGTTTTGTTTAAGGATAAAGTATCTCCCGATGCAAAACTAAAGGGGAAATCATTACTGGCATAAGTGGCAATCACTTCATAATGATTCGCCTGAACTTTACCCAATAAACCGACATTCATTTTGAGTAGATTACAACCCATCACTAAAAGCTGGGTAAACTGTTCTTCTAAGGACAGTTCAGAATTAATTGTGATTTCATAAAGCTGTCGAATGGCTTCGGCGCGATCTTGTTGTTCTTCTTGAAATTCAAGTTGTTCAATCCGATCATTTAAAGTTCCAGCAATACCAATCGCATGACCTTTCCCATCTAACATTAATCGAGCCGAAAATAAAACCCGTCGATAGAGGTTTTTTTGAAACGCTAAAGTTTGAGGTTGAGTAAAACCAGTGGTGTTATCGTTGCGATGATAAGCCACAGTCAACCGCAGTTCTTGTTGATAAGATTCTAAATCTCCTGAAATAATTGACTCAAATAAAAGGGCACATTTTTCCTGTTCATCTGGATGAATAAAGTTTAAAAATTGATACCCCAAACAATCTTCAACCCCATATCCTGTCAATTCCGTCCATGCCGGATTTAAAAAAGTCCAGTTTCCCAAGGCATCAGTTTTAAACACCACTTCATTGATGCAATTAATCACATCTTCAGACATCAGATGGGGCGGTCGTTTAATGCCGATTTCCGGTTTCATTGGGCTAATATGGGCTTGGGTTCCTACAATTCGCACAGGTGTTCCTGCTGCGTCCCAAACGGCTTTTCCTCGCGTCAACATCCATTGATAGTGACCCGATTGACTCCGCATCCGGTATTCAACTTTAAAAGACTCGGTTTTCTGGGCAAGATGTTCTTTGATCGCTTGTTTAAATCCATTGAGATCATTAATATGAATCCGACTTAACCATTCTTCAATCGTATTAGCAATTTCATCATCTTCATATCCTAAAAGTTGTTTCCAACAGCTAGAATAAAAGACTTGATGAGTTTTAAAATCCCAATCCCACATCCCTTCTTGATTGGCTTCTAAGGCTAACAGTGCCTGTTGTTCGGAAGGCATGGCAACGGGTTTTGAGGAGGAATGAATCGCTGGAACCGTGGATTTAAATTCCCGAATATGTTGCTGACAGCTTAACAGGGTGGCGTGCATCGAACAGGGAGACAGGGCCTGCCTTAAAATCAATCGAGGGGAAATTAACTGCACCGGCGCACTGTTTTTATCGACCACAATTAACGGCAATTGGTTATAGTATTGATGCATTAAGCTCAACACTTTTTTTAAGGAAGTTTGCGATCGCACAAAAACAGCCGGCGTATTACAAATGCTATGGGCTGACACCTGATTTAAATTCAGTCCTAGGGTTTGAACTTGCAATAAATCCCGACGAGTCACCACCCCCAAAATCCGACGACAACGCTGCACTCCATTGGGGACGACTGTGGCTACGGTGGGCTGATGTTCTGACTCTGGGGTTGTCATCACCACCGCATTCACTTTGTGTTTATCCATTAACCGGGTTAAATGCCGGGCTGAAGTGGTAATGGGTGCATAAACCAGTTTAGACTCTGGCGTTGAGATCAGTTGATTGAGGCGAATCAGATGATCGGGTAACGGCAGAGGTGTTTGATCGGGGATTGGGGAATGATGGGGCTGAGTCGAAACAGCCTTTTGAGTCGTCTGTAAAAGGGAATGGGGCGTAATCATCCCCACTAACTCCTCGGCATCATCCACAATCGGTAGATGATTAATATGATATTGCTCCAACAGGGCAAACAAACTAAAAATATTGGGAATCTCAGAGAGTTTAGCGGTAATCACAGAGCGAATCATAATCTGAGAAATGGCAAAACCCCGCAAAAAATCCCCAATCGCGTTGAGTTGGATTAAATCCTGTTCGGTTAAAATCCCCACAATTCTGGGAATTTGAGGATCAAGTTTCGGGGTATCCACCACCAACACCGCACTGGCTCCCTGGCTCACCATTAACTGAACCACCACTTCAATGGGGGTTTCAGGGGAAACCGTTAACGGATGGCGGTTAATGGCTTGACTGATAGCAGGGATTTGCATACAACAGGCACTCGATATAATCAGCTCAGGAACGCAGTTTCAGAGAATTCTAAAACCTATCAGGACTGATTGAATAGGGGGTCATTCGGGTCAGCGCTAGAGCCTAACAGTTTCGGATTCATCCAATCTATTACTACCATTTTGACCTGTGAGCACTGAATTGCTCAGATTTTTGTTCCTTGTTTAATGGTAGAGGGTTCTATCCTAAGAACCCCTTTAAATAGATTGCCCAAATTGGCTTTCAGCCCCATCTCTGGAATTCAATCGACAGCGTTTGGGGGCTTCTAAGACTTCGTGGCAGAGGCGTGTTAAAGTCTTGTAATATGAAATCCGCTTGAATACTTAACGTATAATGAGGATGTAGAATTCAGATCAAGTCCGGATCATGAGGGATCATCAAAAGAAGAAAGTTGATGAACTGAATTTCTTTGCTCCTACACCCCACACCCCACTCCCGACTCCCGACTTCCAGAAGATGTGTATAGTGTTCAGCCGGACATGATATAATAGCTTGACGGGTCTTTAAATCTAATTGCCATCCAGTTTGTTTGTATTCAACAGAACGGCAATTTTTCTTGAATTTAGGGAATCCCATCCCCCCTTTTATTCCCCCCTTATTAAGGGGAGCCACTGCGGTCTTGGGGTTTCCCCAAGTAGAGCAAGTGGCGTGGGTTTGGGGGGATTGTTTACAAGCGTCCTACCCCTTTATTATCCATCCAATATCTTAAGCATTTGTTCTGGATGAATTGAGCAGTACGAATGGCTTCATCTATTGCTTTGTATTGTTGCTCTTTTGCTCTGACTTTAAATTCGAGAACGAGCATATTATGTCACTACTATCAACCTAAATATAATTTTACACAAGTTTTTGGTTTTGTGTCAAGTGTTTGTTATATTGTGCTACGCTGGGTTATGTTGCTCGGTTTTTCATCTCACCACCAAGCTGATGCTGTGGTGGGATGAAAAACCGAGATTTTAGATAATTGAAGTCTCTACTTGAGGCGACTGACTTCAATCGCATTAATTTGTAATTGAACTTGCTTCTGCCATGCCTTAAGTCCCAGGCGGCGGGATAGATAACTTTTGATAAATAAGAGCAAGCCATGGCGCTGAATTCGAAACTGCAACCGTTTCCACCAATCTTGCAGTTTCAACTGTTGTTTGATGGCAGGAGTCACTGTTAAAGGGGGTAAATCACTGAGTTCATATCCCCGCTCTTTCAGCATTTTGCCAATTCTTGCTTCCACCAACTGAATCTCTCGATTAGACAACTTGCGTCGCCACTGTCCCAGATATTTGGCATTGGGAAAGCTGTAGCTAGTTGTCTCAGGATAAGTCAACATCGTATCATCGTAAGGTATGCCGATAAAGTTACACAAGTGAGTCAGGGTAGAAACGGGGTCTTTAATTAAAGTCTCATACCGAATTTCTGTATACCTTTCTTCTGGTAAGTCTCGCACCAGTCGTGTCCAGAGCTGTTCAGCTTCAAGCCAACGCTGAGATCCTGTCCATACATTACCTGCCCAACCCATGCCAATGCAAGAACGCGCCACATCTCGGCCATCACGAATTAAATGGATAAATCGGGCATCAGGCCAAATTCGCAATAATTTATCAAAGTGGCGGTGCACTGTGGCACCCACTATGGATTTTTCCTCCCGCTCCCGCCGCTGTACTAGAAAACTATTAACCAACTGTGGATAATTCAAGCAGCGATCAATGACAAACCCTGTATCTTGGAAAACCCGATGGATTTCTAACCAGTCGTAATACTTACTTAGATTAGGCCAACTGTCCCTTTCAGTCATCTGATCAACGGTATACTCAAACTCATTACACCAGGTAATCTGGGGATGACAATTGAGCATTAGTCGGAGAACGGTGGTGCCCGAACGTTCAGCACCTACGAGAAAAATCGGAGCGGTAATTAAAGGAGTATCTAGTTCCATAAAAAACCCATATTGAATTGAAAGAGCTGACTCGTTTCAAACACCCTGAAACCTTTCAACCCATCGCTAGCAGCTTCGTCTTAAATTAATTAAAGAAATGGGGTTGTCCTGATGGGGAAATGCTTTTAACCTGACTTCTATCATAGTACCAAATCTGGTTTCTACAGTAACTTTTCTCAAATTAGGAAAACACCTTTACAGAGACGGTTTTAGGTTTCGTATGAGATACCTTAGTGATGTGGATTTAGGATCATTCATGATTCATGGGATTTAAACCCAATATCTGTGCCTTTTCCTGCATGAACTAAAGCTAATTTTTCATAACGGTGAGCGTGTTCGATTAATTCAGCCACCTCAGCTTCTGAGATATCCCGTAGCTTCTTTGCAGGGACTCCTGCCACTAATGAACTCGGTGGAATATCCTTAGTGACAACCGCTCCAGCCCCCACAATACTCCCGGCCCCAACGCGCACCCCATCGAGGATGACCGCCCCAATACCAATTAAGCTACCCCGTTCAATATAAGCCGAATGAATTACAGCGCGATGACCCACAGTCACATCTGCTTCTAATATTGTCGGTTTGCCTGGGTCTCCATGGAGAATTGCCCCATCCTGAATATTACTCCTTGCCCCAATCACAATTTTTTCAACATCCCCCCGCACCACAGCACTGTACCAAATACTCACGCCACGAGCCACTTCAACATTCCCGATCACTGTAGCGTTAGGAGCAACAAACGCAGCTTGGGACAGATCCACAGCAGGCCAATAGCTTGGGAGATGAGGGATAGACTGATTCTCGTGACTCATGAAATTCAACTAGACTAGGATATTAAGGGTTGATCAGACAAAGGGAAGAAGTTCCCCAGTTATAATAGAAGTCTACAAGCTCCGGTGCGATCTCAATTTTAAAAGCGCAATATGAATTCTGCTTTGCAGTATCCCATCTTTGGCCCAGAAATTCACTGTCCCCATTGTCGCCAGAAGATTCAGGCGTTAACTTTGACAGATACCTACCTCTGTCCACGTCATGGGGCATTTGAAGCTGATCCGAAAACCAAGGATCTCGTACATCTTCAGTCAGGACGGCATTGGCGACAGTGGGAAGGACAATGGTATCGACAACACACCCACCCGGATGGGATTCGATTTGAGATTCACGAAGCCTTAGATCGCCTCCATACTCAAGGATATCGGGCGACTCGCGTGATTATTGCCCAGCGCTATCAAGATTTAATTAGTGCTTATCTTGATCCCTGTGCCTCGTGGCGAAGTGCAGCGGAAAAAAATCAACCGAAGTTGTATGGCCTTCCAGTAGAATTTAGCCCCGATCCCAAGGATGAACCCTGTTGGGATGTGATTAATTTTAATTTAGAAAAGGAAGAGGGGGCACCTGTAAGATATCCTTATTTCCCCCGATTTTAACCCTGTTTTGTGATGGGTTGTTTGTCATTTGTCATTGGTTATTCCCTATTCTCGCTCACCTGTTCTCTGTTCCCGGCAACTACCACGAAGTCTACTGAATGATGCATCATGTCTCTATTCGTACCGCAAATATCCATCGGGCGATCGCCTTTTATGAACAATTAGGCTTTGAGGTAAATGAACGCTTTACCACAGGATATACCTTAGCCTGTTGGATGCAAGGGCAACTGGGACGAATTGAATTGATTGAAATTCCTCAACCCAAACTCGCCCCTGATACCTTTGGGGATGAGCATTATGTGGGATATTATCACATCTCTTTCGATCTAACAGAAGTCACCCCAGACTTGCCCAGTTGGTTAAAAACCCTACAAACTCAATTTAAAACTTTAACTCAAGAAAATTCCGATTTATATCAACCGTTAAAAGTTCTGCTTGAACCCACTCAACAAATGATCGCAACCCAAGTTTATGAGGTCATGTTTATTGCTGATCGGGATGGTTTACCCTTAGAATTTATTCGTTGCTTAAGATGAACTGCACACATCCGCTACATACTCGATGTGTACTTCTTAGCCAACAGATAGGGTAACAAATGAAGAATACTAATACTGTTTCATTGCCCGTTCCATGGCGCGTTTATCGTCTCGTCGTTTGATATCTTCCCGCTTATCATGAATCTTTTTCCCTCGGGCTAAAGCAATATCAACTTTCACTCGTCCATTTTTGAGATACATTTTCAAGGGGACTAAAGTTAAGCCTTGTTGTTCAATTTTACCAATCAGTTTGTTGATTTCTAGGCGATGTAGCAAGAGCTTACGAGTCCGTCGTGGATCATGATTAAAATAGCCACTGGCGCTTTGATAAGGAGAAATATGAACATTCATCAGCCAAGCCTCTCCATTGCGGATGAGGGCAAAACCATCTTGCATATTAACCCGGCCTGCTCGGATGGACTTGACTTCTGTACCTTTTAATTCAATCCCAGCCTGATAAGTCTCTAGTATTTCATAGAGATAACGGGCTTTGCGGTTATCGCTGAGGACTTTATATCCACTACTACTTTTACTCATAATTTAAATTTACCATAAACTTTCTCTATTTCAGATCTAGCTCTAACGGTTGATATCGGTGAGAGCCGTCCATGGCTTAACATCAATCCCTTTGATTATTCCAATAGTTTATAAAAAGTTAATGTTTTAATTCGGAAATGAGCGGGTGACTCTCTTGATTATTCGTTTTAATTCTAAATGATTATCCTTCCTCTGATCTATCTCACGGGTTGTAAAGCCAAACCGATTGAAATCTATCTCACGAAAGATGCTATAGCCTGGAGACTTTATTAATCTATTGATTGAGTTCATAAAATTGTTAAAACCCAGAACAAAAGTACATTTACAGATTTTGATAAATGGCTCAGGTGAAAACTGAATCAAGATAGCTTAGAGATCGATTTTGATTGTCCTCTTAACCTCGATTGATACACCATATTATTAGATATTTTGCCTTAAATATTCGTTTTGGCTTGACACTAAAATAGTTTTTTCTAAATCAGTAAAATGCTATTGATAAAAACTTATTTTTTTGGAGATTATTTAGAGAAAACTATTTTCCAGATTAAAATCACTAAATTTCAATCATAAAGGAGATAAAAATGTCTAGAGAAATTAACAAAAATTCTACTACTAAAACATTAATGGCTATTGCTTGTGGCAGTATTTTTGTGAGTATTCCGATTATTCCCCAAGTAGTCAGTGCAATTTCCCAACGTCCGTTAAATCCTCTCTCTCTTCAACAGACAAACTGGGAGAGTTCCATGATGGCTCAAACTTCCCCAGTCATTCAACCGCCTCAACCGACGACTCAAACACCGCCTGTTGCAGTTGTTCAACCCGTTGATGGTCAAGTGGATGTTTCCTTGAATAACACAACCAATGCCACAATTAGTTATCAAGTCGTTGGACAAACAGATGAGCGACCTTTACTGGATGGAGAACAAACAGAATTATTGAATTTAGATTTGCCAGCCACTGTAACCGTAGTGCGGGAAGATGAAGGTTTAATTGATGTTAAAATTACATCTTCTGAAGCAGGAAGCTTAGAGGTTATGCTGGATGAAGAACCCAATCTCAGCGGCAGTAATCTGAACATTCGTGTTCAAGAAGATGGTCAAGTTTTAGTCTATTAATACTTCCATAAATAAACGAAGAAGAGAGAGTTAAACGGACAACTATTCTTCTTCGTCTGTTTAGCTCCTGGAATTAAGCAACTAGGACTTAATGTGTTTAATCAGCAGTTGGGCGATCGCTTGTAACTGCTTTTTATTAAAGGTTTTCAGCAGGACTTTAACCACTTCTTTCGGATCGGCTGGAATGGTAATTTCTCCAGCCGCCGCAGCCGGTTGAGCACCTGAAGCCAGTTGTTGTAAGGCAGCACTCGGGGTAATTATATTGGCTTTCCCAGCTTCTAACAGTTTTCCAGCCTGCTGTAATTCCTTAACCACAGTATTGGCTAAATCTTTGTAAGAACTTTGGGGATTTTTAATTGCCACCTGAATGGTTTTAACCAAGTTTTGCCAAGGTTCAATCCCCGAACCAATTGTAGTTAAATATAAGGACAACTTCAGAAGCTGTTGACGAGAAGCCGCAGAAGCTGGTTGTTTGAGCAACTGTAGCATCGGTTTGAGGACTTTCATCACCTGAGCGGAAGCCCCAGGCACAGCGGCTGCGGGTTTTTCTGGAGGTTTTGCACCTGCTTTACCGCTCATCAAGGCTTGCAGATGATTTTCCAGTTTTTCATAGAGGGGAAGAGAAGCAACCACGATTTTCTCCCCCATTTGCGGAGACAAGCCAGAGGCACTCTGACAGCGATCTATTAAATTCTTAATAACTTCGTAGCCTTTATTGGAGAGGGTTTGAGTGGTAGAATCGATTTTAATGGGAGTATCTTTAACAGACTTGAAGCAATCTTCTAGGCGCTTAGAGACTTTATTAATACTGCTCAGACTCGGTACGTCTTTCATTAACATTGCTGCGCCCCCTTTGAGAGAGTGAGCCGCCCGATACATTGCAGTAATTTCCTCTCGATCTGAATCTGCCATGATCGCAGGTAGATTTTTGAGTCCTGTCTCCAAGGTGTTGAGATGCTCTTGAGCCTCTTCCATGAAGATGCCAAAAATTTTTCGATATTGGTCTTGATCCGTCGGCACGGCTACCCTCCTATCAATCTCTATTCCAAGCGGAGCATTACCTTACGTTGTTAATCATAATCTACTGATCCCCTCAACTGTAACTGATTGCGACTGTTATTTGTAAACTACCCCAGGCCTAGAAGGGCGGGGGCTTTTAGTAGCCCTTCAGTTATCGGACAAGCCAACAACTGAGAGCCTCTGGGCTGGTTTACAGACAACCCCACTAATGCAATCATTTTCGAGCCATTTTCGTCTGCATCACCAATCCAACCGCAGTTCTTGTTGCTGCATTTAAAAGACTTATTGGTTCTCAAACCTATATGCAGACAACAGTTACAGGTCTTTGACGTATAAGCTGGATTAACTGCTAGTACCTCAATTCCTTCTTTGATTGCTTTATAGTTCATAAAAATATAGTCAAATGTGACACACCTTTATTTAGTCGGTGTTACCCGCTCCGGGTGAACTACAACACCCTCTATCCCATAACCGAAGGCATTTGGGACTGCTTTTCTCATGATGTTCAAAGAACCGTTCACATCGGCATTAACCAATCGTCCACTACCACTACGGTATAAACCCCGTTTGACTCTTTTTCCACTGAAAGTCCACTGATTTTTCTCACCCTTTTTGTACACCGGAATGGGATCATTATCAATAAAACTGGCTTTTGAGGTATAAGATTCTTCGGTTAAAATTACCTGAATCCCTGCTAGTTTGGCTTTATAAGATAACATTTCTATGAACTTGGCATGAGGAATTTGAACGAAGTTTTGATTCGTCTTTTTTCCCA
>Ga0209594_1001290_pt1 | contig 12663 bp, 8 predicted proteins | sample AshMeaCrysSpring_FD_184126 | JGI IMG/M metagenome (GOLD analysis project Ga0209594, IMG submission 184126) | Groundwater microbial communities from Big Spring, Nevada to study Microbial Dark Matter (Phase II) - Ash Meadows Crystal Spring... | ecosystem: Environmental > Aquatic > Deep subsurface >...
CCACCACCTGAGTGATGCTTGGGATTGGTCGAGATCGGCCGTATCGACCTGCCGCCTGACGATCATGGCGACGCACGCCAAGCCGCATCATGAAAGGCGCGCATCGCCGCGATTGTTCCCTCACCCCGGCGCTCTCCCAGCGGTAGAGGGAGCTGTGGAGCGCGCCGCGCGCGGCTTCCATCGTGGGGCGAATCGACTGTGGGACTTCGGCCGATGGTGGGCTCGCTGCGGTCGACCGGGGCGCGGGCCGATGACGCAGACCCGAGTGCCAATTGGCCCCTTCGATCATGAAAACAGGATTGGCGGTCTTGCTACGTTGCAGGTCCATTCGATCGCGAACACGCCCGTTTCACCGCCGGTCGAGTATCTACTGGATTGCGGTGCTAGTGCCGGGCAGCGATGATGGGCTGCGGCGCGGTCGCGGCTCCGCCTGGCTGGGGTTCCCGGGCGCTGGGGCGGCGCGGGATCCTTTGAGGCAATCGTCGAGCATCTGCGCTTGTCTCAGCGGTCGGGCGAGACGCTGCCGTCACCGCGGTGCGGAAGGCCGCGCGGGGCCACTGTCAAGTCGCCATGGCTAAGAAAGAGCGCCGCGCGTTGCTGATGATCACCGAGCTGTTCCTGCCCACCAAGGGCGGTACGGCCGTATCCTTCGATGACGATTTCAGCCGCATGGGCGGGCGAGAGGTCCACATCGTCACCGCCGATGTGCCGGGCGCGGTCGAGTTCGACCGCCAGCACGCCAACAGCATCCATCGCCTGGATCTGCAACGAAACCCGTGGTTGCGCCCGGAGTCGCTCTTCATCTACCTGAAGCTGTGGCTCAAGTCGGTGACCCTGTCGGTGAAGCACCGGCCGCTGGCGGCGGTGTTTGCCGGCCGGGCGCTGCCCGAGGGGATCGTCGCCTGGGCGGTCGCGCGCCTATCTGGCGCCCCGGTCATGATCTATGCACACGGCGAGGAGCTCACCGGCTGGGGCAGAGGCCGCAAGTTCCAGGCCATGTGCTTTGCACTGCGGCATGCCGATTGGGTGCTGTCCAACAGCGATTTCACGCGAGACACCCTGGTCGATCTGATCGGGGTGGCGCCCGAACGGATTGCCCTCACCTATCCGACCGTCGATGTAGAGCGTATGCGCCCCGGTTTGCCGTATGAAGATCTGCTCGCCGGCATCGGTCTGAGCGCGGGTCGGCGCCTGATCCTTTCGGTGGGACGATTGCAGCGGCGCAAGGGCTTCGACCAGGTCATCCGCGCCTTGCCGGGTCTGCTGGCCCGCGGCATCGATGCGCACTACGCCATCGTCGGCATCGGCGAGGATCGCGATTATCTGCTGGGGATTGCCCGTGACCTTGGCGTCGGAGACCGCCTGCATCTCCTGGGGCATGTTGGGATGGAGGACCTGCCGCGTTGGTACAATGCCTGCGATCTGTTCGCCATGCCCAACCGGGACATCGATGGCGATACCGAGGGTTTCGGCCTTGTGTACCTGGAGGCCGGTGCCTGCGAGAAGCCGGTCATCGCCGGACGCGCAGGTGGCACCGGCTCGGCGGTGCCGGATGGCGTGACGGGCCTGCGGGTCGATGGCGAGAAGGTCGAGGAGGTCGAGGCAGGTATTGCGCGGCTGTTGACGGATGGCGCGGAGGCCAAGCGGATGGGCCAGGCGGCGCGCGCGCGCATCGTCGCCGGCTTTACCTCGGATCGGCGGGCCGCCTTCATCCTTCGGCTGATCGAGACGGGATGACCGGCGGGTCTGTCCCCCTATGGTCTCGTCGCTGCCCCTTTGCGACGCAGCCATTCCGAGGCGGCGTCGAGGGTGGCGACCGGGATGACGTCGGCTTCCCCGGGGCCCTCAGCCTCAAGCCCATGGCTCAATTTCAGTAGGATGGCGACCCCCGCGGCACGCCCGGCAGCCATATCGGAGTCCTTGTCGCCGATCAGCACGCTACGCTCCAGCGCGATACCGAGCTCATCCCGGGCGCGCAGGATCATGCCGGGGTTTGGCTTGCGCTCGAAAGAGTCGCGTCGGTAGGCGCCTAACCCGGCCGTGGGGTGGTAAGGGCAATGATAGACCCGCGCGATGGCGATGCGGTGGTCGCGAAAACGCGCGAGCATCCAGTCGGTCAGCGCTCGATACGCGTCTTCTGTGTAATAGCCGCGGCCGATACCGGCTTGGTTGGTGACGACCACCAGCAGGTAGCCTAGATCGCGCGCGGCTGCGCACAAGTCAAAGATGCCGGGCAAGAACTCGAATTGCTCGATGCGATGAACGTAGTTTTTCTCGACGTTGATCACGCCGTCGCGATCGAGGAACAGGGCGGCGTGCATTCAGCCGTCCCTCTGGAACATCGCCTGCGCACGCGCGTAGTCCTCTGGCACGCCGATGTCGATAAATTGGCCATCGGCGAGAAAGGCGAGTGGGCGGATGTCACCGATGTGCTGTGCCAGTAATTGTTGCTCGAAGGAGAACGGCGCTGCGTCGGTGGTCGCGCCCAACAGCTCCCGCCTCAACAGATAGGTGCCGGCGTTGATGCGACCAGGCCCGCTGCTGCCTTTCTCCAGGAACCCGCGCACGACGCCGTCCTGGATCTCCAGCGCGCCGTAGCGGCCGACGTCCGCCACGAGGCATGCCGCCATGCTCATGCGCGCGTGTGCGGCGAGGTGCTCAGCGAGCATGGCGTGGTAATCCAGCTCCAGGTAGGTGTCGCCGTTCAGGACGAAGAAGGGCGCCGCCGCGTCGGTCTGGCGTGCCGCCAGTCGCATCGCCCCCCCAGTGCCGAGGGGGGCCGGCTCAACGGAATAATGCAGTCGTAGCCCGCGGTAGCTGTCTCCGAAATGGTCGCGGATGGCCTCGTGCCGATAGCCGACCGCCAAGACGGCGCGCTCGAAGCCGGCGTCGCACAGCGGATCGAGGACGTGGCACAGGAAGGGCGATCCAGCCACCGGTGCCATCGGTTTCGGCAAATCTGGCAATACGCCACGCAGACGAGTCCCCAGGCCGCCGGCGAGTATGATGGCCTGCATCATTCCGGTCGTGGGAATATCTGCCGCTCGATCATGCAGCACAAGGCATGGCCGAGGGTGATGTGTCCCTCCTGAATGCGCGGGGTCGAGTCCGACGGCACCCGCAGGCAGTGGTCGCACAAATCCGGCATCTGCCCGCCGCCGGCGCCGGTGAAGCCGATGCTGAGCAGGCCGCGTTCACGGGCAATGCGCAGCGCGGCGAGGATGTTGGGTGATCGCCCGGAGGTGGAGATGGCAAAGAAGATGTCACCCGGCTGGCCGACTGCCTCGATCTGGCGTGCGAACAATCGCTCGTAGCCGTAGTCGTTGCCAATTGCCGTCAGCACCGAGGTATCGGTAGTCAGGGCAAAGGCTGGCAGGCCGGGACGGTCGTAGGAGAATCGGCCGACGATTTCGGCCGCCAAGTGCTGTGCATCGGCGGCGCTTCCCCCGTTGCCTGCAAACAACAGCTTGCCGCCGCGCCGAAGCGTATCGACGCAGGCGACCGTGACCTTCGCCAGCTCGGCGTGCAGGGCGCCATCTTCGCTCATCGCGCGCAGGTTGTCCGCGCTCTCGCGGATCTGCGCACCGATAGCAGCGGTCAGTAGATCTTCCATCCTTGCGTCCCGATTTCTGTGAAATGACAGTTGTAGATCTGGCCCTGGGTGCCGGATAGGGCACGAATCACGTCCATGCGTCGCACCGGGTCGACCAGCATCATCATGAAACCGCCGCCGCCAGCGCCTGAGATCTTGCCGGCTCGCATACCGGCCTTGCGCGCCATCTCGTAGCTGTCCTCGATGATGGGGTTGGTGATGCTTTGTGCCATCCGCTTCTTTGCCTCCCAGCCCGCCTGCATGGAGTCCACCAGACCGTCGAAGTCGCCTCTGAGGAGATTCTCCTTCATGGCCACCGCCTCCTGCTTCAGCGCGTGCATTGCGTCGATGGCTTGGCTGTCCTGCTGGCGCACGTTGCGCGTTTGCTCGTCGATGATCCGTGCGGAATCGCGCGAGACGCCGCCGAAATAGAGGAGCAGCGATGCCTCCAGCTCGGAGACGATCCAGTTCTTGATGCGCAGTGGGTTTACCACCACGCGCTCCTGGGGGTGAAATTCCATGAAGTTGAAGCCGCCGAAGGTGGCGGCATACTGGTCTTGGCGGCCACCCGAAAGGCCGACATCGTGGCGCTCAATTTCGAAGGCAAGGCGGGCGATATCGTATTCTCCAAGGGGCAGGTTGAGCCATTCGACGAAGGCCTTGATCATCGATACCACGAGGGTTGAGGATGAGCCTAGGCCAGAACCCGGCGGTGCGTCGGTATGCGTGGTGAGGGTCAGGGGCAGTGGTTTGCCGTGATTGAACTCGGTGACGATTCGATTGTAGACCCCTTTGTGCAGGTCCAGCATCCCGTTCAGCGGCAGGGTGTCGGTGGCGTCGCAATGCCACGATTCCTGCTTGTCGCTGGCAACCAGGCGCACCTGTTGGCCGGCTTCGTCCGGTTCCAGCACCGTATAGGCATATTTGTCGATGGTGGCATTCAGCACCAAGCCACCGTAAAGGTCGCAGTATGGGGAAACGTCGGTACCGCCGCCGGCCAGACCCAGGCGTAGGGGGGCGCGTGCGCGGATGATCATGCTTGGGCTTCACTCATGAAAGATCTGTTCGGCAAGGGTAGGCCGCCTGAGGTTTGGCTCGCCGGCAATCCCTCGCTGCGCTCGCATCTTCGGCGTTGTCAACATGGGGTCGAGCGAGGAGGAGCCCGTTCACCTCGCCGAGCGCACATCGCCCGGGATTCTTGCCTCGCGGCCCTGGGATGTCAACCGCACCCAAGCGGGGTCAGAGCACTGGGGGCCATGGCTGTCGCAGTCCCGGGTCTGAGGTCCCCTGGTGGGCGCCAAGGGTACTCTACCGGCGGGTCCTCGCGGTGGAGCCGCTCGACGATTGGGGCGGGGCGACGGCCCTCGCGCATAGGCTTGCCCCGGTCGGTGAGGGCGTTTCTGTTGCCGGCCATCATGGAGTCAGGTGCGGATCGACGGTTGTCTGCCCATCGGCAGGGGTGCTCGGCTTCCGGTCCCGATTGCGGCGCGGCATCGATCGCTTGGCATTCTTCGCGGATCGATTGAGGAATTCAGACCGATCGATCAGCGCTCCCCCGATAACCAAGCGGTTAGGGTCGAGCGTCTGTTACGAATCAGCCCCCCAGAGCCAGGCCGCCCCGCGAACCCCGCTGGAGTCTCCATGCAGTGGCGGGACCAAGCGGGTCGCAACGCCATCGGAGAAGAGCCAGCGGCCCAGGAGCGGCGGGAGTGCCTGGTAGAGGTGCGCGAGGTTGGACAAGCCACCACCGAGGACGATGACCTCTGGATCCAGTATGTTGATGACGCTGGCAAGGCCTCGCGCGAGCCGATCGGCATGGCGTGCGAGGGTGGCCCTGGCCTCGGGGTCGCCTGCCTCGGCTGCAGCGGCGATCTCGACGGCCGTCAGTCGCCGACCGCTGACGCGGGCGAAGTCGGCGGCCAGACCTGGGCCGGAGGCGAATGTCTCGATGCAGCCATGCTTGCCGCAATAGCAGGGCGGTCCTGGGAGCTCCTCGGACTGCGGCCAGGGCAGGGGGTTGTGCCCCCATTCGCCGGCGATGGCGTTGGGACCAGCGAGCAGACGCCCCTGGACGACGATGCCTGCCCCGGTCCCAGTCCCGATAATGACCCCAAAGACGCTTCCCGCCCCGGCGGCTGCCCCGTCGATCGCCTCCGAGAGGGCGAAACAGTCGGCGTCATTGGCGATCCGGACGGGGCGCCCAAGGGCCGCGGCCAGGTCGCGGTCCAGCGGGCGGCCGTTGAGCCAGGTGGAGTTGGCATTGCGCATCCGGCCGGTGAAGGGGGACAGGGACCCCGGGGTCCCGACCCCGACAGTCCCCCTGCGCCCGGTCTCGGACTCCACCGCGGCCACCAGTGCGGCGATGGCGGCGAGGGTCCCCGGGTAGTCGTCGCGGGGTGTGTCGATCCGCCGACGGGCGAGGGTAACCCCGACGGCATCCAGGGCGATGGCTTCGATCTTGCTGCCGCCAAGGTCGATCCCGATGCGCATGGCGGCGCGGCTCCGGCTAGGCCCCTAGCGGGGACTCGGCGGCCGCTGCCGCCTTGCCCGTGGCGTGTCTGTGCGGGCGGCCGGACGGGTTGGTGAAGTTGTCGTTCAGGGTCTGCACAAAGGTGTCGCATTCCTCTCGGACCTTCTCGACACGCCGACGGGCCCCACCGCCCCAGCCGCGCAGGCCTGGCAACAGCACCGAGCGCAGCCTGCCGGTATTGACCAGGAAGGCCGCCACCAGGTCCCCGTGCAGGTCTTCGGCCGCGGCACGGGCGCGGACCCACGGCCGCACGCTCAGGGCGGTCAGGTGGCGTATACCGAAGTGGGCGACCACCGCGAGCACCAACAGCAGTCCGGCGAGGACCTGGGGGCCCCATTGGACGGTCTTCAGGGTCAGCAGCCACTCGGGCTCGTAGGACAGGCCCTTCCAGTGCCCGCTGCTGATACTCCAATACTCGAAGAGGACGAACAGGATGCCGAAGACCAAGGCGTCCAGCCACAGGGTACGGCGGCGCCAGCGGGCCACTGCCTCGGTGAGGATGGGCACGGCGCGGTCGCGGATATCCTTGGCGGTCTTGTCCAGGGTGGCGATGATGCGATAGGCGCGCTCGACCTCCACCCCCTCCATGCGCCCATGGATCTCCGCCAGGTCTGCATCGCGCTTGGACTCGAAGCGTCTGCGCTTGGCCTCGTCTTCGATGGTGTTGGCCACATCTGGGCTATAGATGGTGTAAAAGCGCCCCGCGGTGAGGCCATGCATGCCCAGGGCCCGCTGCCAGGCCGCGACCACGTCCTCCGGGTTATCCTCCCGGGCGGTCGCGTCGATCTGGTTGAGGATATAGAGGAACTTGCCTGAGTCGGCGCGGTTCATAGTTCCACCTACCAGGTGCTGTAGGGTATCGCGCATGGCCCCGGGCTCGGGGTGGCGGGCGTCGAAGAAGACCAGGACCAGGTCCGATAGATCGATGATCTGGTCGACGATGCGCAGGGTTGCATCCCGTTGGGCATCGGCATCGAAGCCGGGGGAATCGATCAGGATGCGACCCCGTAGCCGCTCGCTCGGCGAGACCTTGAGCTGGAGGTAGGCATCGATACGCTCTCCCTCCCCCAGCGCGACGGTCTCCAGGTCCTTGGAGATCTGGTAGAGGGGGAAACGCGGGTCGGAGTTGAGGGCTACGCCTGGGAGGGCATGCCCCGCGTCGCCGTGGCTGTAGCAGATGACAGTGAAGCGGTCGTCCACCGCCTGGTTGCCTGTGCGTTGCAGGGGTTGGCCCAGGAAGTGGTTGATGAATGTGGACTTGCCTGCCGAGAAGGTCCCCAACACGGAGATCAGCGGCCACCAGGGGATCTGGGTGGTAAAGGACTCGTGCCGGGCCAGGAGCCCCATCGCCTGAGCGACCTGATCGAGGTCGCGGAAGCCCTTGACCGCATCGAGCAGGACCGGGTTCTCCTGCTTCAGGTGGTCTTGGAGCTGCCTCAGACGCTTCTCGATGATGTCCGGTGTTGCGCTCATGGGGATTCCTCCTGTCATGCCGGGGCAGCGGGGTCACTTCAAACGCCCCCGCCGTGGGGTCTGGTGGGGTCAAAGGCCGCGGTTGTCCTGCGAGTCGGGCGGGATGGTATCCGGTTCGCCGTGGGGGCGGTAGTTGGGGGAGGGAGAGGCTGGCGGGCGCGCTTTGAGCCAGCGCTCGCGGGTATAATTTCCAGCGGCGTCAGGGCACACCAACCTTTTCAAGGGCTTGACCGCCTTGTACCGGCGACGGGGGCGCGCACGAGCTTTGCCGAAGCGCCGGTCCTGGTAATCTAGACGACTGATTTAAAAGTGTTATTCTTGCCTGGCCCTTGTATTCTCCGCGCCGATCGGAGATACTGCCGACCATTCGACGGACGACGGCACAATGACAAAAATCCTGGCAGCGGGCCCGGCTGTACCCACGAGGACGGCGGCCGAGGACCTCCCCGGGCTGCGACGGGCGACGGGTCCGACCCCTCCCACCCTCGACCGGTGCGTCAGGGACCCCGCTTAGGACGATGGCGTCCACTGGGATTCTTCGTCTGACCTCTTTTTTGACACGGGTAACCAAGCTCATGGGAACGACTCTCCATCGCGCCTCTCTCCTGCCGGCGTTCCTCTGCGGCGTCGCGGCCGCCCTCGCATTCCCGGCGGCCCAGGCCCAGGGCGAGGCCTTTGTAGTCAAGCAGGCATCCGGTGCCCCGACGGTGTCTGTGGGCGGGACTGTCATCCCATACAAGGAGGTCACTCTGGCCGCCCAGTTGCCGGGGCGTGTGAGCTACCTGGCCGGTATCGAGGGCGATTCCTTCAAGGAGGGGGCGCTCATCGTCGCCCTGGACGATCAGGAGCTGCTGGCCAACCGGCGTGCCCTGATTGCGCAGATGGCCACCGCGGACGCCCAACTGCGTAATGCCAGCGTGCAGTACAACCGCGAGATCTTCTCGCCGCGCTCACGCACCCCGCCCGGGGGTATGGCCATCCCCAACCTGTTCGACCAGATGTTCACCCGCCCCATGGAGAGCATCACTGGAGAGCGCCAGGAGGGTGCCGAGCTGGGCGCGGACCTCTTCGCATCCGGGACCCAGATCCAGGAGGCCCGCAATGCCCTGCTGCGCCTCCAGGCCGAGCTCCAGGCCCTGGATTCGAAGCTGCGTGATGCCCGCAGCATCGCGCCGTTCGATGGGGTGGTCGTGAAGAAGTTCATCGAGGTCGGCGACACGGTACAGCCGGGGCAGCCCTTGCTCGCCTTCGCCGATATCGAGTACTTGCAGGTGGAGGTCGATGTCCCCGCCCGTCTGCGCCCGGGGATGCGCGAGGGCATGATGCTCCAGGCCGAGCTGGATGTGGACAACCGTCGGGTCCCGATCCGCGTCGCCCAGATCTTCCCCACGGCCGATCCGCAGCGCCATACGGTAAAGGTCAAGTTCGACCTGCCACAGGGTGTGTCTGAGCCCGGTGCCTATGCCAAGGTCCTGGTACCGGACTTCAACGCCCCCGAGCGTGCCAGTCCGGTCATCCCCCAGTCAGCCGTTCGCTACAACGGCAGCCTCCCAGGCGTCTATGTCCTCGACGATGCCGGCAACGTCCAGTTACGCCTGATCCGTCTTGGCGAGCCGGTGCCCAACGGCTTCGTCACCGTCCTGAGCGGCCTGCGCGCGGGGGAACGGGTGGTGCCAGACCCGGGACCGAACGTGGCCGCCGGCTGGTCCGACCAGGCACCGCCCGGCGCTATGCGTCCTTCCCAGTCGGAACGCTGATCGCGAGTCCCGCTGTCCTGCTTGCTGTATCCACCGGATCGTTTGAGTAAGCCATGAGCCAAGACGACAGCTTGTCCCCGACCGGCCCCAGCGTACCCAAGTACACGGACGAGAGTCTGGGCATTGCGGGTCGCACCGCGCGTTTCTTCATCCGCTCGCCCCTCTCGCCACTCTTCTACATGGCGATGCTGATGATGGGCCTGCTCGGGCTGGTGGCCACGCCCAGGCAGGAGGACCCCCAGATCTCGGTGCCCATGATAGACATCATGGTGTCCTATCCCGGGGCCTCGGCGCAGCAGGTCTCCAACATCGCCATCCAACCCCTGGAGCGGATGATCAGTGAGATCCCCGGGGTCAAGCACGTTTATTCGGCCTCCCAGCGCAACCAGGGCATCGTCACCGTCGAGTTCGACGTGGGCGAGCAGATGGGTCCGTCCCTGGTCAAGGTGAACGACAAGCTCGCCTCCAACATGGACAAGATCCCGCCTGGGGTCATGCCGCCGCTGGTCAAGAGCAAGGGCATCGACGACGTCCCCATCGTGACCCTAACCCTGTGGTCGAAGGACATGGACGGGGATGGTATGCCAGACGTGGACGACGGGCAGCTCCGGTTGCTGGCCCAGGACGTGCTCCAGGCCCTCAAGGAGGTGAAGAATACCGGCAACGCCTTCATCGTCGGCGGGCGGCGTGAGCAGATCACGGTGGATGTCCTGCCCGAGCGCCTGGCGGGCTATCAGATCAGCCTGGACCAGGTGGCCCAAACCCTGCAGACGGCCAATGCCGAGACCACCGCTGGCGGGGTCGAGACGAGCGGGGCCCACTTCTCCGTCACCACCGGCTCCTTCCTCAAGGGCGCCGATCAGATCGGTCGCTTGGTGGTCGGGAGCCAGGGCGACACCCCGATCTATGTGAGCGATGTCGCCATCGTCCAGCAGGGCCCGGAGGACGCCAGGGAGTTGGTGGCCTTCTACACGGGGCCTGGTCATGAGACCGACAAGGCACGGGCGGACGGCGTGCCGGCGGTCACCATCGCCCTTGCCAAGAAGGAGCTGACCAACGGCGTTACCGTGGCCAACGCCATTATCGACAAGGTCCGCGAGCTTGAGGGCGGGCGCATCCCCAACAATGTCGAGGTCAGCATCACCCGCAACTACGGCCAGTCCGCCGACGAGAAGGTCAGCGAGCTGATCTTCAAGCTCTTCGTCGCCACCGGCTGGGTCTTCCTGCTGGTCTGGGCCGCCTTCCGCGCCCTGCGTCCGGCCATCGTGGTGATGCTGGTCATCCCCGTGGTCCTGCTGATGACCATCTTCGCGGCCTGGATTTCCGGCTACACCATTGATCGGGTCAGCCTCTTCGCCCTCATTTTCTCCATCGGCATCCTGGTGGACGACGCCATCGTGGTGGTGGAAAACATCTATCGACGCTGGCTGGAGGAGGGGCGAACCGACGACGAGACCGCGGTGGACGCCGTCCGTGAGGTTGGCAACCCGACTATCCTGGCCACCTTTACTGTTGTTGCGGCCCTGTTACCCATGGGCTTCGTCAGCGGCATGATGGGGCCCTACATGGAGCCGATCCCGGCCCTGGGCTCCGTGGCCATGGCCATCTCGCTGTTCGCCGCCTTCGTCTTCACACCCTATCTGGCCATCTCAAAGTGGCTGAGGCCCTCCATGCACTACCTGGAGACGGCGGAGAGGCGGGAGCACCGCGAGGCGGAAAAGCTCGAGAAGGTCTTCCGTAACGTCCTCTCGCCCCTGATCGAGAGTCCGCGCAAGCGCTTCATCTTCCGCGCCGTCCTCTGGGGGACCTTCGTCTTCACCTTGGCCTTCTTCTACTTCAAGTGGGTCCCGGTGAAGATGCTGCCGCTGGATAACAAGCCGGAGTTCTCGGTGGTCATCGACATGCCGGAGGGCACGGCTTTGCCGGTCACCGCCAACCTGGCCCACCGGATGGCGGAGAAGCTGCGCACAATGCCGGAGGTCACCGCCATCCAGCTCTATGCAGGCACGGCCCGGCCCTTCGACTTCAATGGTATGGTTCGGCACTACTACCTGCGTTCCGATCCCTGGCAGGGCGAGCTCCAGGTCCAGTTGGTCGACAAGCACGACCGCGACCGCACCAGCCATGAGCTGGCGGTCGAGGCCCGCGAGATGCTGAAGAAGATCACCGACGGTACCGGTGCCAAGATCTCGGTGGTGGAGATGCCCCCGGGGCCGCCGGTCCTGCAGTCCGTGGTGGCGGAGATCCATGGTCCCTCCCCCGAGATCCGGCGCCAGCTCGCCCGCGACATGACCGCCCTCTTCGAGAAGGCGGAGAGCAACCGGGACGTGGACAACTATCTGCGCGATGCCTACGACTATTGGCGTTTCGATGTCGATACCGAGAAGGCGGTGCGCCGGGGCATCTCCGTGGACGCCATCAACCGCAACCTCGGCATGGCCCTGGGCGGGGCCCAGTTGGGCGATGTCAAGCAGGCGACCGGCCACGAGACGGTCCGCATCGTAGTGCAGGTCCCGCTGGCAGAGCGCTCCCAGATCCAGCGCCTGGGCGACCTGCCCGTCCAGTCCGCCGCCGGCGTGACCATCCCCCTGCGCGAGCTCGGCACCTTCCAGCGGGTCCCGGAGGAGGACATCATCTATCGGAAGGATCTGCGCGCGGTGGAATATGTCGTCGCGGATGTCGGCGGCAACCTGGCCGCCCCTGTCTACTCCATGTTCCAGGTCGAGGACCTGGTCAAGGAGACCGGCTACAAGGCCCCGGATGGTGTCGTCCCCGAGGCCTATTGGCTGGGGCCGCCGGAGACCGACCGCGTCTCCTCCTGGGAGTGGGCCGGGGAGTGGACCGTCACCTTTGAGACCTTCCGCGACATGGGTGCGGCCTTCATGGTCGCCCTGGTCCTGATCTACATCCTGGTGGTCTGGGAGTTCGGCAACTTCCGCATCCCCCTGGTGATCATGGCCCCCATTCCCCTGACCCTGCTCGGCATCATCCCGGCCCATTTCATCATGTTCAACCTGGGGCTGGGCGGGGAGTTCACGGCGACCTCGATGATCGGCTGGATCGCCCTGGCCGGCATCATCGTGCGCAACTCCATCCTGCTGGTGGACTTCGCGCTGCATGAGATCCAGAAGGGGGTTCCGGTCGCAGAGGCGATGATCCGCTCCTGCAAGACCCGTACAAGGCCCATCCTGATCACCGCCCTGGCCTTGGTGGCGGGGTCCAGCGTCATCTTCACCGATCCCATCTTCCAGGGTATGGCCATCTCGCTTGCCTCTGGGGTGCTGGTCTCCACGGTGCTCACCCTGATTGTC